>Ga0247844_1004975_pt1 | contig 17398 bp, 17 predicted proteins | sample LaCtaG_FD_192421 | JGI IMG/M metagenome (GOLD analysis project Ga0247844, IMG submission 192421) | Freshwater microbial communities from meromictic Lake La Cruz, Castile-La Mancha, Spain - LaCruzMarch201714.5m_1 | ecosystem: Environmental > Aquatic > Freshwater > Lake | place: Spain: Castile-La... | reverse complement strand
TTCTTTTGTTTAAATTCATATTCTAAAGCATCTTTATATACTATTTCTAAAAATCCCTTACCAAGCAATCTGTGAACTTCCATACAAATACCAATTATCTGGTAAGAATCCTTTTGATAAGGATAATCTTTATCTGAATAACTACTAATGTATGGTTCTTCTACTTGCATTTACTTCTTTTACCACAGATTCTCTGATTTCTATAGTTATTTTTTATTATTAATCAGTGAATCAGTGGCTCTCTTTCTTTTTTTCTTTTAAATCTGAGACAATCTGTGGCTAACTAAGCTGTTGCTAAGTTATGCATATTGTGGTAATGTTTCACTTTATTAATTGTTGAAGGATTTTTTACATATTCTTCAAACTCACTTCTAAAATGCCTGATTGCACTAGCCACTGGCCAAGCTGCTGCATCTCCAAGTGGGCAAATGGTATTTCCTTCAATTTTACGTTGAATTTCCCAAAGCAAATCTACATCTGCCAAAGTTCCATGTCCATCTTTAATTTTATGCAATATCTTTTCCATCCAAGCAGTTCCTTCACGGCAAGGGCTGCATTGTCCGCAACTTTCGTGGTGGTAAAAACGAGCAAAAGTGTACAAATTTTCAACAATACTAGTGGTTTCATCCATTACAATAAATCCGCCAGAACCTAACATAGTTCCAGTAGCAAAACCACCATCTGCCAAGCTTTCATAACTCATCAAACGTTTTTCGCCATTAGCAGTTGTTAAAATTAAATCGGCTGGCAAAATAGGAACAGAAGAACCTCCAGCAACCACTGCTTTTAGTTTTTTACCATTTTTTATTCCGCCACAATATTCATCACTGTAAATAAAATCTTCAACAGTAATTCCCATTTCTATTTCATACACACCTGGTTTATTGATATGTCCAGATGCTGAAATTAATTTAGTTCCAGTAGAACGACCAATTCCAATTCCAGCATACCATTCGCCACCATTATTTACTATAGATGGAACAGAAGCTAAAGTTTCAACATTATTTACAATAGTTGGGCAAGCAAACAAACCTGCTATAGCTGGAAAAGGTGGTTTAATTCTTGGATTTCCACGTTTACCTTCTAAGCTTTCTAACAAAGCAGTTTCTTCACCACAAATATATGCACCAGCACCAGCTTGAACATATAAATCTAAAGAGTAATCAGTACCTAAAATATTTTTACCTAACAAACCAGCTTTATAAGCATCATCAATGGCTTTCTCCAATATTTTTATAATATAAAAATATTCTCCTCTCACATAAATATAAGAAGTAGCTGCACCCAAAGCAAAGCTAGAAGTAATCATTCCTTCAATTAATAAATGAGGAATTTTTTCCATCAAATACCTGTCTTTAAAAGTACCAGGTTCGCTTTCATCAGCATTACAAACTAGGTATCGAGCAACGCCTTCTGGCTTGGCCAAAAAACTCCATTTCATTCCTGTTGGAAATCCTGCTCCGCCCCTACCACGTAATCCTGATTTTTTCACTTCTTCCACTATGGCATCTTGAGTCATAGTTTTCAAAGCTTTTTCAACCGAAGAATAACCACCTTTTGAGCGATAAACTTCCAATGTTTCAATTCCGGGAACGTTGATATGTTCTAATAATATTTTTTTACTCATTTCTATTTATTTCTAGCCACAGATTACCACAGATTTTATTATCCTATTCTTTTGCAAAGAATCATTTCTAAAGTTAATTAACAAAACCAATTTCATTTTTCATAGAGCCACAGAATAACACAGATTTCTTTATAAAATAACTCTATTGTAATTCAATGAATCATTTCCAAAATTAATTAACAATGCCAACTTCATTTTTGATATTGCTAAATAATTTAACGTTTGTTTATAAAGCTCCTCAACTAACCCATTTTGTGCTTTTACTTCTAAAATAATTTTATCAAAAACTACAAAATCAGCATAAAAATTATGATTTAGTGTAGCTCCTTTATATTCTACATCAAATTTTTTCTCTCTTTCAAATTGAATATTTTGATTATTAAATTCTATTTCTAAAGCATCTTTATAAACAATTTACAATAACCCTTTTCCTAATATTTTATGAACCTCCATACAAGCACCAATTATTTTAAATGACTCAGATTGATATGGATATTTTGTATTGTCATATTTTTTTATCAAATCCATTATAAAATCTGTGTTAATCAGTGGCTTATGTTTTAGTTTTTTCTAAAAGTATTTACATCTAAGTATTTACTATGTTCAGTTTTATTATTCCATTCGTTTAACAAAGAATCTACTTTTTCAAATGTTAAATCTTCGTGGTATTTATCGCCAATTTGTAACATTGGAGCAGTTCCGCAGCTACCCAAACATTCTACAGTTTTTAAAGTAAACTTTCCATCGGCAGTAGTTTCACCAGGTTTTATTCCTAATTTATTACCAATATGGTCAACAATTTCGTTTGCACCACGTAACCAACATGAACTTGTTCTGCAAACTTCTATTAAACATTTACCAACAGGTTTTAAATTAAACATGCTGTAAAATGAAGCTACTTCATATACTTCAATTGGTTTTATGTTAAGCAATGAAGCTACATAATCCATTGTAGGTACACTTAACCAACCATCGAATTCAGCTTGTGCTAAATGCAATAATGGTAATAATGCCGACTTTTGTTTTCCTTCAGGATAACGTTTAATGATACTTTGCACCAGTGCAAGGGAATTATCATCGAATTTTATTTCACTCATTTTTTAAAATTTTGAATGTTAAATTTTGAATGTTGAATTATTCAAAACTTCTTTTCTTCTTTAGTTTTTTTTTATAATAAAATGAATATAAAACATTGAATAACCTCATTCAAAATTCATAATTCATAATTCATAATTTCTATGCGTCTAGTTCTCCAGCAATTACGTTCATGCTACTCATGGTTAAAATAGCATCTGAAAGCATTTGCCCTTTTATCATTTCGGGATAAGCTTGGTAGAAAATAAAACAAGGTCTGCGGAAATGTAATCTGTAAGGAGTTCTTCCACCATCGCTTACCATGTAAAATCCAAGTTCACCATTACCGCCTTCTACCGAATGGTAAACTTCACCAACTGGAACTGTGGCTTCACCCATTACTATTTTAAAATGGAAAATTAAAGCTTCCATGTTGTTATAAACTTCTTCTTTTGGAGGTAAAAAGAAATCCGGAACATCAGCAAAAAACTTTCCTTCTGGAATATTATCCAATGCTTGTTTTATAATTTTTAAACTTTCCCTTATTTCGTGTTGGCGAACCATGAAACGATCATAAGTATCGCCTTGAGTTCCTAATGGAATCATAAAATCAAAATCTTGGTAAGAACTGTAAGGATTCATAACTCTTACATCGTAATCAACACCTGCAGCGCGCAAGTTAGGGCCAGTAAAGCCATAATTTAAAGCACGTTCAGCACTAATTGCACCAACGCCAATATTTCTTTCCATGAAAATTCTATTACGTTCTAATAACGTAGTAAATTCATCGAAATATTTAGGAAAATCATTTAAAAAATCGCGCATTTTTTTCATACATGCAGGACTAAAATCTCTTTCCATTCCACCAATTCTACCAATATTTGTAGTTAACCTAGCACCACAAACCTCTTCAAAAATATCATAAATTTTTTCACGCCATTGGAACACATAAGTAAAACCTGTTAAAGCTCCAGTATCTGCCCCAATAATTGAATTACAAACCAAATGATCTGCTATTCGAGAAAATTCCATAATAATTACACGCATGTAATCAACACGTTTTGGAGTTTCCACACCTAACAGTTTTTCTACTGTCATGTGCCAACCCATATTATTTATTGGCGATGAACAATAGTTTAATCTATCGGTTAAAGTTGTAATTTGATAAAATGGTTTATGCTCAGCAATTTTTTCAAATGCACGGTGAATGTAACCAATTGTAGAAGTGGTTTCGTGAATAATCTCACCATCCATTTTCAAAACATTTTGAAAAACACCATGTGTAGCAGGATGTGTTGGCCCAAGATTCAAGATATTATAATCTTCTTTCTCGCTTTTTGTATTTAATTCTAATGATTCAATCATTTAGTTTATATCATTTAAAACCCAAAGGTTCTTATCGTCCAAAATAACTATCGTCTTTGTCTGTTCTTGTTCCATCTTCTAATGGATATTCTTTTCTCATAGGAAAATAATCCATTTCATCGGCATTTAAAATGCGCTTTAAATTAGGATGACCAATAAAATTGATTCCGAAAAAATCGAATGTTTCGCGCTCTTGCCAATTGGCTGAACTAAATAAAAATGTTGCAGAATCAATAGAAGGATTTTCAATTGGCATAAAGCATTTTACGCGCAAACGCACATTATTTATTAAGCTATGAATATGGTAAATTACACCAATTTCTTTGCCTTTTACATCGGGGTAATGAATACCACAAACATCGGTTAAAAACTGCATTTGTAATTCTTTGTGATTGTATAAAAAACTAAGCAATTCTTTTATACTATTTTTGTCTAATTCTATTGTTAGCAAGCCATAAGGTTCATAAGAACTGTAAATTCTTTCGCCAAATTTGTTTTGCAATTCTGCTAAAATATATTGATTATCTATTTGTACCATTATTGAATTCCGTAACTTCCTAAAAGTGCTTTATATTCATCCGATTCTCTTCTTCGCAATGATTCGTTTTTAACAATTTCTTGTAATTTTACAATTCCGTCTATAATTTGTTCGGGGCGAGGTGGGCAGCCAGGAACATAAACATCTACAGGAATCACTTTATCTATTCCTTGTAAAACCGAATAAGTATCAAAAATTCCTCCGCTAGAAGCACATGCACCAATGGCAAGTACCCAACGAGGTTCGGCCATTTGCAAATAAACCTGTTTTAAAACTGGACCCATTTTTTTTGAAATAGTACCTGCTACTAATAATACATCGGCCTGGCGAGGCGAAAAACTTATGCGTTCAGAACCAAAACGAGCTAAATCGTAATTTGAACCCATAGTAGCCATAAACTCAATTCCACAACATGAAGTAGCAAAAGGAAGCGGCCAAAGAGAATTTGCTCTGGCTAGTCCAATTATTTTATCTAATGAAGTTGCTTGAAAACCTGGCCCTTCAATATTTGGTGGTGCTTGTACAATTTTTATATCTGACATTATTTTATTTTTTTTGATTTGGGCTTATAAATTGAATGATTTAAAAACAACAATTATTCCCATTTTAAAGCACCTCTTTTTATAATATAAGCAAATCCAATAAGTAATGTTCCAATAAAAATTAACATTTCTACGAAACCAGTATTGCCCAATTCTTTAAAATTTACTGCCCATGGATACATGAATATTACCTCTACATCGAACATTACAAACAAAATTGCAGTTAAAAAATACTTGATTGAAAAGGGTAAACGAGCGTTTCCTTGACTATCTATTCCACACTCAAAAATTTGTAATTTATCAGCTGTTTTTCGCTTAGGACCAACATAATGCGTTACTGCCATTACAAGAGCTACAAACCCAAATCCTACTAAAAACTGTATAAATATTGCTATATAATCTATTGACACTCCCATAATTGATTTTTAAATTGCGAATCTAATTTGTTTTATTGTTTTTTAAAACCTGATAGTTTTTAATTATTAACATGATTTACCCGAAAACAAACCACTTATTTATCTAACTATTTTTTGATAAACTATTTGATTTTTCAAACATTTTTACCAAAATATTTATAACAGTATCAACCTCTAACTTGGTATTTTGTTTTGCAAATGAAAAACGAACTGCTGCTCTGTTTCTATCAGTTTTTAAAGCATTTAAAACATGGCTTCCTACTTCTGAACCACTGCTACAAGCACTTCCACCACTTACCGAAACGCCAGCAATATCAAGCTTAAACAATAACATTTCGCTTATTGAACTTGGAGGAAATGAGGTGTTTAAAACGGTGTAAAGTGAATTTCCTTCTGCATCGCCATTAAATGTAATTCCTTCCACATTTGATTTTAGTTGTTCAATCATGTATTTTTTTAAAGAACTTATATGCTCCATTTCTTGGTATAAATTTGAATATGCTTTTACGAGCGCTTTTGTTAATCCAACTATTCCATATACATTTTCAGTTCCACCGCGCATGTTTCGTTCTTGCGAACCACCAGTAACAAATGGATGGATTTTAGCATTGCTACTTATGTATATAAATCCTACTCCTTTTGGACCATGAAATTTATGCGCTGCACAAGCTATAAAATTCACTTTAAGCTTTTGTACATCAATTGGGTAATGACCAATGGTTTGAACAGTATCGCTATGAAAAAACGCATTATATTTTTCGCATAAATTCCCTACTAATTCTGCATCTAATAAATTTCCTATTTCATTATTGGCATGCATTAAACTAACCAATGCCTTTGGATTATTTTGCAAAAGCAATTCTAAATCTTCATAATTTACATGACCATTTTCGGTTAATTTTACTAAATGAACTTGAATGTACTTTTGCTTTGCAATTTCTTCAATAGTGTGCAAAACAGCATGATGTTCAATTGAAGAAGTAATGATGTTTTTTATTTGATAAGCTTTAACAGTTTGTTTTATAGCCATGTTATCGGCTTCTGTTCCGCCTGATGTAAAAAAAACTTCGCCTGGTGAGCAGTTAATTAACTTTGCAATTGTTCTTCTACATTCTTCAATAATGGTTCTTACATTTCTTCCTTCTGCGTGAGTACTACTCGGGTTTCCAAACTCATGAATCATTACTTGGTACATTGCATCAGCAACATCTTTATCTAAAGGTGTTGTAGCTGCATTATCAAAATATATTCTTTCCATTTTTTATGTATAAAAAAGCAAAAATAAATGTATAATTTATTTTCGCTAAGTTTTAAATTGTTAATTATTCTTTTGTTATTTTCTTGTATAAATTTTCCAATTTCAATGATTGACTTTGCCAATTAAACTCTTCATTAGCAGCTTTTTCACAAGCATTTATACAGTTGTTATAAAATTCTTTATTAGTAAATAATTTTTCAATTGCTTCAGCTATTTCATTGGCGTTATTTAAATTTACAGCTATTCCAATTGGGTATTTTTTTACTACTTCAGTATAAATTTTACTGTTACAAAAAACCGATGGCAAAGCAATGGAGATATACTCAAAGAACTTGCGTTCATGGCTTACCAGCATTGACTCAGGTTGATTTTTTAAACAGATTCCAATTTTGCATTGCATACTTATTTTATAAGCAGTATCAATGTCTAAAAATCCATAAAAATGAATTTGATTTTTTACAGCATCGTAATTTGGATTACTTTCAAAACCTTTATCGGTTCTGGAACCAAAATAACCAACACAATGTAAATAGTAAATTTTACCAGAGTTTTTTAAAATCAATAGCGCATCAATTAATTGATTAATATCGTAATACATATCTTTTATCATGCCAATATAAAAAATATGATTGCCCTGCAAAATATTTCTATCTAAAACTTTATAATTATTCATTTGTGCCGTATCAGCAAAATTTTGAATAACTGTAAATTGATTGTCTTTTACATGAAAAATAGGCAAAAAATCATCATTGGCCACCACTGGAATATAATGAATAAAATTGCTCGAAAACTTTAAAAACTGATCATATAAATTTGCAAAAAAAACTTTTCTTTTAACTGGAATCCATGGTTTTAATAAAATATCTTGTTTGGTGTTTTCATGTATATCGTAAATAACTTTTTTGCCTAAAACTGCTAAAATCAAACCAAAAGGAAGCATTTCAGCATCGTGTATATGGTAAATATCAGCATCTTGTTTAATAGCTAATGCAAATACTTTAAAAATAGTTTTGAATGCGCGTTGTAAATGATTTATAGGTTTTTCAATACCTATAATATTTACACCATTTTTATTGCCCGAAAAATTTCCAATTGCTATTAAAGTAATTTGAAAATGCAAAGCCATACTAACACTTTCTCTATAAAAAACACGTGTATCGGCTATGTTATGAACTGATGAAAAATGGCAGACTTTAAGTTTCAATATTTACTGATTTTTTCGAATAGCAAAACTAAATTTTTTTAAATAAATGACACTATTTATTCAAAAAAAGAAAATGATTCATATTCCAAATTATCGTTTAGTTTCCAAGCAAAATGTTTTAAACCATTGCTAATAATAATAATATTTGCCTTGTATTGTTGGTTATATATCGATAATTGCAAAGCAGTTTCACTGGTTAAATTTATGTTTGGTGCTTTGCACTCAATTAATATATCGGCTTTGGCATTGTTGTTAAACACCAAAATATCAAATCGTTTGAATGAATTTAAATAAGTGAGCTTACGTTCAACTGCTATTAAGGCTTTACTGAATTTTTTATGGTTTAGTAAATAATTTATAATATGTTGGCGCACCCATTCTTCTGGAGTTAAGCTCACATATTTTTTCCTAATTTCATCGTAAATAAACGGTTTATTTAGCTGCTTAGTAATTTTTATTTGGTATGTGGGTAGGTTAAGGTGCAAAGTTTTTTATACAAATGTTCACAAATGAAGTAAAAAGACTCGAATAAATTTAATTATTTGCGAACTTAATTATTATACTAAAAAAGTGGCAACAGAATTATCGATTCAATACGGAAAAATAATGCAAGATTTAAAAGCAAAACGATTTGCTCCAATATATATTTTGCATGGTGAAGAAACTTTTTTTGTAGATGCAATAAGTAGTTACATAGAACAAAATGCTTTGACCGAAAGTGAAAAAGGATTTAATCAAACAGTTTTTTACGCTAAAGATGTTGAACCTAGCCAAGTAATAGAAACTGCTAAGCGCTTTCCGATGATGGCCGAAAAGCAAGTAATTATTGTTAAAGAAGCTCAAGGATTTAAAAACTTAGATGGCTTTGAAAAATACTTACTTAAACCAGTTCCAACCACCATTTTAGTTATAGCAATAAAAGGAAAAAAAATAGACAAAAGAACCAAGTTTTACAAAGATGCCGTCAAACATGTAATTTTTGAAAGCAACAAATTATATGAAAAAGATTTGATGCCTTGGATAAAAAATTATGTTACAGCAGAAGGTTATTCAATTGGTGATAAATCGGTTCAATTGATTGCAGATTCATTGGGAAATGATTTATCGAAAATAGCTAACGAATTAGACAAGCTTTTTATAAATAAATCGGGTGGTGATAAAATAGTTTCGGATAAAGATATTGAAACATATATTGGTATAAGTAAAGACTTTAATTCGTTTGAATTATTAAGTGCTATTGCTGCAAAAAATTCGCATAGAGCATTTAAAATTGGCCATCATTTAGCCAAAGCAAAGGACTTTTCTATAATTCCATTTGTAGCAGTTTTAAGTGGCATGTTTTCTAAAGGTTATTTAATAAAAAAAACCAATACTACAGATAAGGATACCATTTCAAAAGCTTTTGGTTTAAACTATTTTTCAGCGCCCGATTATGTGAATTTGGTAAAAAACTTTAGTTTGAATGAAATTGAAAAAGTTATTTCAGTTTGCTCGCAATATGACTTAAAAAGCAAAGGAATCAACAGTGTAGCAATGACAAACCAAGAAATGCTAAAAGAAATTTTGATAAAAATATTGTAATTCAAAACCTTTGTGCTTGCATTATTGTTACTAAATTATTAAATATGCAACCGTTAAAAAATAAACAACAACAAATAAACCATAAAAAAATGAAGAGAATTTTCCTTTTAAGTTTTGCAATTGCTAGTAGTACAGCTTTTGCTCAGGTACCAAAAAACAGAATACTACCAAACGATTATAATGTTGCTGTAAATGCAATAAAAAAATCAAATGATGTTACTAAACCTTCAGTTGTAAGAACCGATAATAGTACAAAATTATCGACTGCAAGTATAGGAAAAGGAGCCACTTATTCAAAAGCAACCAAAATTGGTGAAACTATGAATAACCAACAAACTAATGGCTCTATTTACACCAGAGTTTATGCGCATGCAGGAGGTAAAGTTTCTGCAACATGGACTTCAGCTCAAGAAGGAATTCCTGCTGGTTCAAGTTCTAGAGGTTCTGGTTACAATCATTTTAACGGAACATCTTGGATGAATCCAGTTCAATCATCTTTAAAAATAGATCCTGAACGTACTGGTTTTCCAAATTATACCTTTAGTGCTTCAACTAATGAAGAAATGATTCTTTCTCACATTGTTAAAGCTTCTGGAACTGCTAATGCAGGTGCAGCAACTGGAATTATGTTAAACCGTAAAACTGGATTAGGTGCTGGCACTTGGACAGGTACAGCAGTTTTAGATAGTACTAATATTTTGATTCCTGGTATTTTATGGAACAGAAGTGTAGTTTCAGGTAATTATTTACATGTATTTGCTTCATTTACCGATTCTGGTGCTTCACAACCAAATAGAGTTTCAATTAATGGAATTAGAACTCCTCAAGTTTATTCACGTTTAAATTTAACTACTAATGCTTGGGAAATAAAAAAAATGTTGCTGCCAAATTATACTGCTGATAGAATTTACAGTGGTGGTGGAGATAATTATGCAATGGATGCTAAAGGTTCAAATGTGGCTATATTAATTGGTGGAATTGCTGACGATATGCAATTATATAAATCGACCGATAATGGTAACAATTGGACTAAAACTATTATTGATTCATTTCCTGATCCAGCTTTTGATTTTATTAGAGCCATTGATACTACTGATTCTAACGATGGTAGTGTAAGTGTAACTTTAGACAAAAATGGTAATGCACATTGTTTTTGGGCATTTGGCAGAATGATTAGAACTGAAGGAACTGCAGTAGGTAGTTACTCTTATTTCCCAGGTCAAAATGAAATATTATATTGGAAAGAAGGGACTTCTTTAGATAGCATTATTGTAGTTGGTCAGTCGCCTGATACTGATAATAATAGTAGATTAGATTTAGGTACAAGCTGGAACGCTGCAGGTACTCGTTATTTTGGTAATTCAATTGCTACTATGCCTCATTCTATGAGTGTTGATAATTCAATTTATATGATTTTTTCTGGAATGACAGAAGGTGATGTTGATGCTAATGGTAAAAACTATAGAGATGTTTATTTAAGATATTCTACTGATTTAGGTACAACTTGGAGTACAAAAACTTTAAACTTAACAGAATTTTTGGGCTTTAACCAAGAGCAAGTTTATGCAAGTATCTCTCCAACTAGCGATGAAAATATTCATGTTACTTTTTCTCAAAATACAATAATAGGTTCTTATGATGATCCAGATAATACTGATGCTGGAAATTCAAAATATAGCATTATGCATTTAAGTGTTCCAATTGCAAATATATTGGCAGGAAATGTTGGTGTTATCAATACTAAAAACGAATTATTTAATGTAGTTAGTAACTACCCTAACCCTTTTAAAGGAACTACAAATATTGAAGTAAACTTTACTCAAAGCTCTAACGCTATAGTAAAAGTGGTAAATGTAATGGGGCAAGAAGTTTATAGCCAAAACTTCTATAAAATTGCTGCTGGTTTAAGTAATTTAGAAATTAATTTAGGTAATGTTGCTGCTGGTGTTTATTTTTACAGTGTAGAAGCTAATGGCTTTAAAACTACTGGTAAAATGATTGCTGAGTAATTATTTAAAAAGTTATCAAAGAAAAAAGCCCTTCGAAAAAATTTCGAAGGGCTTTTTTTATGAAATATAATCAGTAAAAATTTAAACACGTTTTATGCTAACTCCACTGATTTATTATAACATATATCGAAAATGTTTGGAACTGTTTTCAATATTTTAAACTGAACTAGTTTTGAAAATATTTCATTCATTTCCTCTTCGTTTATTTCAGCTTTAGCAGCATATTCTAATTCACCAAACCATTTCATGGCATCGGCTAATTTTATTTGATAACGCCATGCAATTAAATCAACTGCTTCATCATTGAATTTTAAATCGTGGCAGCTTTCATTTACTATTTCCAAAACTTCGTCTAATGTAACAGGTTGCGAGTTAATAAAATCATTAGTAGCAACTACAGCAAAACAAGGCCAAGGCGTTTTACATTCACCAATCATTTTAAACTCACCATTATCTACAAAAGGTTTGGTTGTAAACTTTTCCCACATAAAAAGTTGAGCAGTATTTTCGGCTAATGCTTTCCTTGCACCAGCCAAATTTCCAATTATTTCAAAATCGGTTTCATCGTTTATAGTCAAACTATTATTAGCTGCATTTACATAAGCCATTAAATGCGAACCCGATTTATACCTACTTATTGCATATTTATTACCCTGCATTTCTGCAATGCTATTTATTTTAGATTTTGCATTTACAAAAATGCCCCAACGCAATGGTGAATTTACATAAAACTGAACTATTTTACTTGGATTTCCTTGTGTAATATCAGCAATTACGCCTTCTGTTAATGCAATGGCAATATCAATTTCGCCATCTCTAAGCATTTTACACATGGCGCCAGTTCCACCTGGTACATCAATCCATTCAATTAAAATACCTTTTTCAGCAAACTTTCCTTTTTCAATGGCTAAGTGCCAAGCTAGGTTAAAGTGCTCGGGAACCCCACCTACTCTTACTGTTTTTATCATTTAAATATAAAAGATGCTTGTTGTAAAAATTGTTTTGAATGCTACAAAAATAAAAAACCATTTAGTAAATTACTAAATGGTTTAATTTATAAAATATAACTTATTGGCTTTAATTAGTCTTCTTTATCTTTTTCAATTTTTTTAGCTAATTTAGCTAAAGACTTGGCCATTTTCTTTTTCATAGATTCAAACAAAATGTTCGAAGCATCTTGTATATGTGGCATTATTTTTTTTGTTTCTGCAACATATCCATAAACAGCGGTAATTCCACCTTTTGAAGATTCCCAATCTTTTAACTTAAATATTCGTTTTCCTTCTTTATTAAATATTTTTATGTTGGCATAAGCCTGTACTTTTTTAATAGTTATACCAAAAGCACCTGCTTGATCAACCAATTTAAATGAAAGATACGCAATCATTACTCCATCAACATCAGGAGGTAAAATTTCGAACGATTTTTTAATTGCTTTCACATCATCAATAATACCAAAAGAAGCAATTGGAATATATCCTTGTGCAACATTGTACAAAGGCACTTTACCTTCAATGGCATTATAGCCACTTCCACTCGCTGTGTAGCCAGTAAATTGTGCCAATTCCTTATAGCCTGGCGAGTTTAAAACTTCTTCCTTTGGAACAAATGGAAAAGGAAATTCTTTCAATAAATCATTGTTAATAACGCCACAAAATTTTTCAACAAAGGGTGCTAAATTGAATGAGGTATCGTTTAATAAGGCTTCATTCATGGCTTTTTCAAGCGGATTGTCGCTTAAATTTCTGTTTCCATAAACCGAAATTAAGGCCACTTTTGTTAATTGTGCTTTTGTTTGAATACAAGTAGCTACAGTTAATACTAATACTAAAAATAAGTTTGTTTTTTTCATTTTATTTGAATTGGTAGCAACAAAAGTATTTTTTTTTATTGCAATTCAAAATTTCTAATTACAAAAAAATTTAAAAATCAAAAAACCTTTTATATTCGCCAACTAAAATTTTAAAATGAAAAAAATACTAATTGCAAACAGAGGAGAAATAGCTTTACGTGTAATGCGCACTGCTAAAGAAATGGGAATAAAAACAGTGGCTGTATTTAGTGAAGCCGATAGAAAAGCATTACATGTTCGTTATGCCGATGAAGCTGTTTGTATTGGTCCGCCACCAAGTAATCAAAGTTATTTGTTGGGTGATAAAATTATAGAAGTTGCTTTGCAGTTAGGTGTAGATGGAATTCATCCTGGTTATGGTTTTTTAAGTGAAAATGCTCATTTTGCTCGCAAAGTAAAAGAAGCAGGAATTACATTTATAGGCCCAAGTGCTGAAAGTATGGATTTAATGGGTGGAAAAATTTCAGCTAAAAATGCTGTTGCAAAGTTCAATGTGCCAATGGTTCCAGGAACCAAAGATGCTTTAACCGATATAAATGAAGCTAAAAAAATAGCTAGTGAAATTGGTTACCCAATTTTAATTAAAGCAAGTGCTGGCGGTGGCGGAAAAGGTATGAGAATAGTGGAAGTGGAAAGTGAGTTTGAAGAGCAAATAAAATTAGCACAATCGGAAGCTAAAAGTGCATTTAGCGATGATGCTGTTTTTATTGAAAAATATGTAGCTGCTCCTCGTCATATTGAGTTTCAAATATTGGGCGATACTCATGGAAATATAGTTCATTTGTTTGAACGTGAATGTAGCATTCAACGCAGACATCAAAAGTTAGTGGAAGAAGCACCAAGCAGTTGTTTAACCGAAGAAATTAGACAAAAAATGGGAGAAGCTGCTGTAAATGTTGCAAAAGCTTGTAATTATGTTGGTGCGGGAACGGTTGAGTTTTTAGTAGATGAAAAATTGAATTTTTATTTTCTGGAAATGAATACTCGTTTGCAAGTAGAGCATCCAGTAACGGAGCAAATAGTAAACCTAGATTTAGTGAAAGAACAAATTAGAATTGCCAGAGGTGAAACTTTAGGTTATACCCAAAACGATTTGAAAATAACTGGACATGCCATAGAGTTACGTGTTTGTGCTGAAGACCCTTCCAATAATTTTTTACCCGATATTGGAAGACTTAATACTTACAAAACTCCGCAAGGTTATGGAGTGAGGGTAGATGATAGTTTTGAGGCTGGTATGGAAATTCCAATTCAATACGACCCAATGATTGCAAAGCTAATAACCTTTGGAAAAGACAGAGAAGAAGCCACACAACGAATGATTCGCGCCATTGACGATTATAGAATAACAGGTATTGAAACTACTTTGCCTTTTGGAAAATTTGTAATGAAACATGAGGCTTTTATTAGTGGGAATTTTGATACCAAGTTTATTGAAAAACACTTTAAACCTGAGTACCTAAAAGAAGCAAATAATTACAACGAAGCTTATGCTTTTGCTGCTGGAGAGTTGTTTTTTGCTAACGAAGCTAATTCAAAACAACATGCTGTGGAGGGTAAAAACAGCAATTGGTTACAAAACAGAAAAGCATAGTTATAAAGTAATAAAATTGTTTTCAAATAAAAATCAGTATTGAAATTTAAAAACCAAAAGCTAAAATTGCATTGTGGAAAAAACAATCACTAAAACACAAACTAAACCCCTTGAATGTCCTGTTCCTCATGGCAAGCGATGGAAATGGCTTGGTTATATAAAAAAACTAGGTTTTTGGGGCTTTATGTTTTTTTTGGTTAAAGGTGTTTTGTTATATATTGTTTTGCCTTATTTGGCTGCCAAAGGAATTTTTAATTGGTAAAAAAATAGCTGCTAGCAACTGGCTGTTGGCTGCTAGCAACTAATTTATTATTATTTTTTACAATCCATCAAAGTAATAAATGTAAGTATCACCATTATCAGTTCTTTTAAGCCATAATTCTTTAGAAGCAAGTCGTTGAATATTGTAAATGGTGGTATCGTTCGATATGATAATTTTTACATCTTCGTCATCGTTCATAAACATCCAAGTACCATCTGAAATAGATCTAACAGGATATCCAAATATGGTACCTTCTACTGTTCTTTTTAAAGTACCATTGTTAAATGCATTATAAATATACGTAGTTCCGTTCAAATCCTGAATTACTCCATTTTTTTCATACTTAACCAATGTCCAAGTATTTGTAAATCGATCTTTTCTTGTTCGTAAAGAAACAATAGGATCATTATCACCTTTTTTACACGATGGAAGGATTGTTGAAATAGTAGTAGCAAATATTAAAGCTACAATAATCATTTTAGTTGATTTTATCATTTTTAGATTTTTTAGTGAATAATTATTAGTTAAATTATCTGCTGCAAAACTCTTTAATTATCAATTCAATATAATTACAAAACAATTACTAAAAGTTGTAAATTTCACTTGCTGATGTTGTAGTTTAATGAATACTATTGTTCAATTTTATCACTACAAAAAGCCGAATTTTATTGCTTTTATTTCATTTAAAAAACTACATTTGCCTTTGAAAGGTCGGTGTAATATATGAAAAAAATTAATACCATTTATTAAACAGCTGAACCGCTTTGTCAAAATCAGGCTTTTTTACCCTCGGGGATTTTTGATAACTTGTTATCAAAAACGTTAGAAGGTTGCGACTCCTGTGGAGGCTAAATCCTATTTATTTACGGATTTTATTCAAAAGCCGACCTTTCTTTTAAATCATCTTACTCTTAGCATTTTACTCTTAGCATTTTACTCAAATATTTGTATATTTAAACCATGCTTAAACTTAAAAACTTCCTATTCTTTTTATTACTCTTTATTGCAGGTACAAATTCAATTTTTGCGCAGCAAATAAAAATTATTACCTATAATATTAGGTATGATGCCGCAATGGATGGCTTAAACCAATGGGGCAAAAGAACCAAAGTTGTTGACTCATTATTGAAAAAATATTCGCCCGATGTGCTTTGTATTCAAGAAGGTTTGTATAACCAAATGTTGGATTTACAAACCATGTTGCCCAACTATTTTTATGTGGGCGTTGGACGAGATGATGGAAAAGAAAAAGGAGAATTTTCGGCTGTTTTTTTCAAGAAAAGCATGTTTGAATTAGTTGCTTCTAATACATTTTGGTTATCGCCAACACCCGAAATAGCAGGAAGTAAAGGTTGGGATGCAGCCATTACCCGAATATGCAGTTATGGAAAAGTAAAACTTAAAAATACTAACAAATGGTTGTTTGTTTTCAATACTCATTTCGATCATATTGGAGAAATGGCAAGGCAAGAAAGTGCGAAGCTAATTTTAAATAAAATAACGGAAATAGCAGGTAATGAAGCTGTAATTTTAACTGGTGATTTTAACTCGGAACCTAATTCGGTAGCTTATAACAGCATAACTAATAATTCCAATCATCCTTTCAAAGATAGCTTTTCAAAAAGCAAAAATAAGGATTGTACTTTTACTGGTTTTGAAGTAAAAAGCAATGTATGCAAACGTATAGATTTTATATTTTACGATAAAAATTTTAAACTAAAAAACTACCAAATTATCAGCGATAATAATGGAATTTATTATCCATCAGATCATTTGCCAGTGGAAGCAGTTTTGAAAATAAAATAGTTTTTTTGTACGAAGTTGGTGTACTCATCAACTTTTCAAATTTGATTGGTGAGGATACCAACCAAGGACAAAAAGCCTGTGTCAAAGACACTACTTTTATAAATAATCCGTAGAGCACTAAACTAACTCTTCTGATAGCTGGGTATTTAAGTTTGGTATCAAATAAAAAAAATAACAACTCCAAACAAAAAAATAGCTCGGACATAACTAAAAATGGCTCGGACTATTGATAAAATGGCTGGGACGAACAATAAAATGGTTCGGACGTAT
>Ga0247844_1004968_pt1 | contig 17420 bp, 36 predicted proteins | sample LaCtaG_FD_192421 | JGI IMG/M metagenome (GOLD analysis project Ga0247844, IMG submission 192421) | Freshwater microbial communities from meromictic Lake La Cruz, Castile-La Mancha, Spain - LaCruzMarch201714.5m_1 | ecosystem: Environmental > Aquatic > Freshwater > Lake | place: Spain: Castile-La... | reverse complement strand
AAAAAAAAATAAGCACACGAAAACAGTAATCGATTTTTTAAAATTTCTTTTTATAAAATATAAACGATGAAAGATTTAAAAGATATACTCGAAACCAAAGAAGAAGAAACGTTGATTTTTGAAGTCTTTGAAGATTACATTAAAAAATGTAAGAGTTACGCAAACCGACCAACTAAAGGTTATGGAAGTGTTGAAGAGCAAATGAAAAAAGATGCCTGGAACGAAAAGGCGGAAAACGCTCACAATCTACTTTGTAAAATAATGGAGGAACTTATTTAAAAATGTTCGGACTTGAATTATTAGTAATTCCAGTTTTACTAATCTGGGAACTAACTAAAATCCTCGCTTTTATAGCATTAAAAACAACAATTAAAATCGGTTCACTAATAACCTTTTTACAATCAAAAATCAAACATTAAAAATCAAAAATTATTTCCCTATGAAAACAACTTTAAACCAAATCCAATCCCTAAACCTTGACAAAGGACAATTTCTAAACTTAATGTCCTACCAAGCGAAAACAGTTCCCGAAAATGTCGAATTTCCAGTAATAGAAATTTTGAATGCCACTAACTTGAAATTTGCTTTAGCAACTATCGAGGCGTTAAATTGGCATACAGAAACGGCAACTCACGAAAGTTTAGAACAAGAATTTGACTTTCTTGCAAGCGTTTGGGATTTGTGGAAAGACAAATTTTCAAAAGATGAGTGCTTAACACTTTATCATAAAGTAACGGACGGAACCGCTTCAACTTCTTCCTACCAAGCCGTATTTGAAGGTTTAAATTTTATCGAAGACCGTTTCGAGCGCCAAGAAACCGAAAAAATAATAGCTGCTAAATTCTTGCAATACTTCAAATCTTAAATTATGGCTTTTGTTCCTTATAAATATACGCTCCTGGATCGCTTGCGAAAACTCCCAGTTGAGGAATATGAAATTGCGCTCAAATGGTTGCCGCTTCAATGCAACGTGGCAAAGTCAACTTTTAGAAGCTGGATTTATATCAAAAACGACAATCCAAAAGATATTCCAGCAACGGCACTTTTGACACTTTCACGCTTTTTTCAATGCGATGCACACGAACTATTAAGCACGCCACTAGAAAAAAAGGCGGTTGTAATTAAATGGACTGAATACAAATCTCAATTCTTAACCAAATGTTCCGAACGATACAAGCAAGCGAAACTGTTTTAGGTTTTAGCTTCAAAATCGAATACACAACGCCACTTCTTGAACTTAGAGAGATTGAAGTTTGCGCCAAAACAAAAAACGAGGCTTATCGAAAATTTGTGCCGTTGGCGTTCGATTTTCTTCGTGGAAATTTAGACTTGCTTTTGTTTGCAGCCAACAAAATAAGAGGCAACTATTTAAACAACAAAAAATGCTTTTGGACTGAATCTTACTGGAACTTGTTTCGCTTAAAAGAGGCTTTGTCTAAGACTGGCGACATTCTGAAATATTGCCAACTGGTCCAGGAACACAATTTTCAGTTTATTATTCCAAGCGAACACGCCGAAAACAAAATTTTCTTTACCGAAACGGTTCAAAATATCGAAACCGTTTTGCCTCAAATTATTCAAACCATCAAAAAAATAAACGATGAAAATACTATATCTATTCGCCGATACAATCGAACAACGCGACCAATTAAAAAAGGAATCGTTCGGAATCACAATCGGAAACGAAAAATTTCTTCAAAATATCTTCATGCCCGAAGAAGACTTCTACGAATTGATGAAATCGCTAAATGAAGAAAACGCCATTAAAGCACAAACAACAGAACAAGTTGGAAAAGTTAAGCGAGTGAAATTTATTGTTGAAAAATGAAGCTAAAACAAGAATTTGAGAAATACCAGGAACTATTCAATAAAGGTTTTCGGTTCAATCCTGAGGACGAAACTTTTTTTACTTCAAACGTCAAAAAATTTGTAGTTCCCGAAGGTTATGAAGATTGGAAAATACTCCAAATAAACACAAAGGAGTATTTCAATGCTAGAATGAATGAACTCGGATTGAAAGAAGAAGATTACAAAATCGAACTTTTTGAAAAAGATGAAAAACTTAAAAAATCAAAATTTCCAGTTTTTGCACCAAACAAAGACGGCGACATTGAGATTTTGCAATATGGATTGAAAAGAAATCTTCATTTGTACGACAAAAAGAAAACCAGTACTGTATCGGTTGAGGAATACTGTGTTCAAAAGCGAATGAATCCAAACTACGCTGTTTTTTGTGAGGGAAAATATGATTTTACAGAAGGTAAAAACACTCCATTTTGGCATAAATCGTTGGTTGAAGCGTTTGAGAATGGAACTGAAATTGAAACGTTGACAATTACAGAAGGACAATTTAAGGCGTTCAAGGCTTCGCACGATGGATTACCAACGGTCGGACTTACTTCAATTTCACACTTTCGAGATAAAAAATTTAATTCCTTGCACCCCGAAATAATTGAATTTATACATAAATGCAACGTTAAAAAAGTGGTTATTCTTTGGGACGGCGATTGCAAGCAAATTTCTTCAAAGCATTTGGAAAGCGAAACGGAACTAACCAAACGCCCAAATGATTTTTACGGCTACGCTCGCTCTATAAAAAAGCTGTTGCAAAAGATTTTCGCACCGAAACGACTGGAGATATATTTCGCAACGATTAAAACAGAAGATATAAACACAAATCCGAAAGGAATTGACGATTTATTTTGTGTAAAATCAATTAAAAAGCAAGATTTAATAAATGATTTCGGGCGCATTGGTTCTATTCCTGGTTATTACATTGACTGGATTAACATCACCACCGAAAGCGGTGAAAAAAATATGCGTTCTTATTTCAATCTGACAAACGTTTTTGAGTTTTTCAGGTACCACCAAGAACAAATTAATAAAAGAAACTTTGTGTTCTATGGTACAACTTACAGAGTTGAAAAAGATTTACCAATTGTCGAGATTGATAAGGACTTAAAAAAATACATGAGGATAGGTCCAAACTATTTTAGACTAATACACGAAGGAACTTACAACAATGACGGCGAAAAGGAGCGAGAAGATGAAATTCTAGTTCCTTGGATAAGTACCGAAATAAATAGAGATTATGGCAAAGATGCGCTTAAGAATATCATTCATTTAGATGGATTTTGCAACATTCCAAATCATATAAACTACAAACAAATAGTTGATAACAAATGGAATCTTTACTCCTACGTTAAACACGACACACACGAAGGAGATTTTCCACACATTCATAAATTTATTAAGCACGTGTTCCAGGATCAATATGAAATGGCTTTGGATTACATTCAGCTGCTCTATTCAAAACCGTATCAAAAACTACCAGTTATAGGATTGGTTTCAAAAGAAGAAGGAACAGGAAAGTCAACTTTTTTGAAATTGCTTTACATGATTTTTCAAAACAATATGACTTTTGTAACTCCCGAAGATATTCTAGGACAATGGAGTTCGCATTGGGTTTCAAAGTTGATTGTAGCCAGTGAAGAAACGATGTTTGACGACAATAAAAAAGCGCTAGAGAAAATCAAAGCAATTTCTACAGCTGACAAAATTATGAGGTCGGAACGTTTCGTGAATGCTTCATTGATTGACTGCTTTGTGAAATTCATTTTTTGTTCCAATCACGAAGACAATTTTATAAAACTAAACGCTGGTTCGTCACGGTTTTGGATAATCAAAGTAAACAAAATAAAGGACGAAGACAAAGACACCGATTTGGACGCTAAAATGAAAGATGAAATACCTTCATTCATGCACTTTTTACAAAACAGAACGATTGTTCACGCTCGCAAAGGTCGAATGTGGTTTGCTGACAATGACTATAAAACAGATGCGTTCCAAAATATCGTTAGACATTCAGAACCAGGAGTAGTTAAAAACCTACGAATTAAAATTGAAGACTACTTTTTGCGCTATCCAGTTGATACCTTACACATGTGCGTTAAAGATTTTAAGAAAGTGTTTGACATACACGGCGACGATTTCTTTCTTAATAAAATGGTTCAAGAATTTCTTTCAAAGGATCATCAAAAAATAGCTAATCGTTACAGTTATTACATTGACAATCCAAGTGATTTGAACGTGCCAATTTTAGTAAGAGATCAAGGACGTTTTTACACCTTCAAAAGAATTGATTTTGTAGATGTTCAACCTCAAAGCGATTTACCTTTTTAAATAACGGTTGTCTCAAACGATGGTTTTAATCTCGTTTAGCCTGTGTTATTTTTTATTTATCTTTGTAATTATACAGATTATTTATGCCGAAAATTTACGAATATCTAGGGTTTATATTTTACTTTTATTCCAATGAACACGAGCCTATTCACGTTCACGTAACAAAGGCAGAAAGAGAAAGCATTTTTGAAATTATAATGCTCAACGGAGAATTGCAACAAATTAAGCAAAGAAAATCACGATCAAAAAAACCGTTGACAATCAAAGAAGAAAAAGAAGCCCTTATTTTCATAAATGAATATCATAAAAAAATAATAGAAAAATGGATTAATTTCTTTGTTCTTAAAAAAGCTGTAAAAACTACCAAAGTAACCCGAAAATTAAAATAAAATGAAACCAGTAAGTATTGTAAAAGCAGAATATGTAGGTGATTTATCGGTTAAAATTGTATTCAATGACGATACTACTAATATTGTAGATGTAGGTACTTTTATAAAAAATCACCCACACCCACAATACAACAAATACCTGAAGGAAAATAATTTTAAAAAATTCAAAATAGATTTGGGAAATATTGTTTGGGGGGAAAATTGGGACTTAATATTTCCTATCGAACAACTCTATAAAGGCAAGATAGCCTAGCAAAAAAAAACACCCCCTTATTTATCTTACGCTCAAATTTCTAAAAATAACGTAGATATTGTTAAATTTTTGCTGTAAACCGCAAATACCGTAACAATTTTGATAATTTTGCATTATTAAAAAAAAACAAAACCACATGGAAGCTATTAACTTAGATGACTTAGTTGTTTATCTTGAAAAGAACGGAATTGAAGTTGAAGTTGAAAGAAATCCAAGCAAAGAAAGAATAGCACAAATTTCAAAAGCAATCAAAGACAAAGAAAAAATGGCAAAACATTCTTCAGCTCTTTACAAATTGATTAATAAAAATAATGCTTAAATACAGTAGCGAGAAAATATTTGGTCTAACTGTATTTACTTTTTCCTCCCCTGGAACAACAACTTATCAATTAATATTTGACCCAAATCCAAAAGAAGGACACATTACCCTGAACCTTGTTGATTTATTGGGAAAGAATAGACATGTCTGGAATCCAGAAATACGAATTACTGTTTGTCGAATTATAGAGCAATACATTATAAATAACGAATGTTCTATCTTTTTTGACTTTAAACTAACCACAAAAAGGGATGTAAATCGCTTCTATAAATTCACTCGCTGGATTAGCCTTTTTCCTAAATTCAAGTACAAAACAAATATTCTTCGATTGGAAGATGGATTTTATGTTGAATTTATAATAAATAATAAATAGATCTCACAAAACAACTTTGAAAACCGTCCAAATTTGGGCGGTTTTTTTTTGCTTAAAAAGTATCTATTTATTAAATTTTATTTCAAAGTAAAAAAAAGTGTAGGCAGTTGTAGGCAAATAGATTCAAACCTTTATTGGTATTGGTTTTGAAGTGCCTACAAAGTGCTTAAAAACTTGTAGGCAACTTGTAGGCAGTTGTAGGCAGTTTTTTAAATCATTTTGAAAAGTGCCTACAATTTTAACAGTTGCCTACAACTTAAAAATCAACTTGTAGGCAGTTGAAACCTTTATACAGTAAGCGATGCAAACAATGCCTACAATTGCCTACAACTTTTTGAGCCACTCCAATAAGTTTTCTAAATCAGTTTTCTAAAAATTGCTTTTTTCGTTGTTTTCAATCTTTATTTCAATACTCAAAAAACGAACATCAATATCACTTTGAAAACGTCCGTTTTCACAACTGAAAACAAACGAATTTTGCTGAAAACAAACGAAAACAAAAATCTATGTTTCAAGTAATTTCCGAAACCGCTTCGGCACGTTTTACACCCTCTGAAAAAACGGTAGTAAACCAAAGAATACAAGCATTTCAAGAAAAAAAAGGAATTGTATTTTCAAGTTTTAAGGAGTTATTGTTAACCCTGTTAACAGATGCTTTGAATACTGAAAACGCAGAAAACAAAGAAGTTGAAAAAACAGTTCCAGACGGTTTTCAATTGATTTCAAATGATGAAGCTGTTACAAATAGAGTTATCAAAAAAGTGATAAACGAATATGCTGAAACTATTGAATTTTCAGACAAAGAAGATTTAGTTGGCGTATTGTTAACAGCTATTAAAAACGCTGAAAAAGAACCGCAAACAGTTCAAGTTGAAAAAGAAGTTGTGAAAACAGTTGAAAAACAACTTGAAAACAATGAAATACTGATAACGCTTTCAGACGATGGCGCAAAAACGATTGAAAAGAAATTGATCCTTTTGCAAGAAATTTCAAAGCGCCGTTATAAAAAATACGGAGGCACTCCAGAACCAGTTGAAGTTCTTTGCGAAAAAATGATTTTCAACGATGGAACAATCTTTAATCTTAGTGGCGAATTTTTTACAGGATTTTAAATTTTTTTTATGGAAACAATACCTAAAAAAATTCAATCAGGAGTACCAAAAAAATGTCCAAAATGCTTAAAGAATTGTATAACGGTATTTAGGCTATTCTCAAAAAAGAAAGTATATGTAGAATTTTTACACGATGACGGTAGTTCCAAAATGTGTAAAAAAACTTATTTAGATATACCTTTTAAAATATTAAAATCCAAAAAAAAATGACTGAAAACGAACAAAAATTAAACGAACAAATTGCCGAAATGGAAGGCGATATTCGCGCTACTGTAATGACTTTTTTAAGTCTTATGAAAACGTTTAATATTACTCCAGCAGACTTTAAAAGTGGCGGTGGAGATATTCTCTCAAAAATACCTGGACTACTTACAAAAATTTCTATGCAATTAGCTTCGGGAACGTTTGACACTCAAAGTATTGCGAATTTTTCAAGTATCGCTCCAATCATGGAGAAATACAAATATTTAGTTGAAGATGTTATCGACACAACCAATGGGAAGTAGATTAGACCAATTGATGAACGTTGTTGATATTACACAAGTAATGTCACAAGAAACCGAGGTTCGCCGTGAAAAGGCAACCATTCAAGAAGACTTCGAGCAAGAAACTCAAATTGAGGAATCAGACGGATCCGAAGACTTCGCCCAACAACCAAATAAAAAAATCATACCTTCAGAACCAATCGAGGAGGAGGAGTCTTATGATGCCGAAAAAAACGCACGTGCCGTTGTTTATGGTTTACAGGCTTTGGATTCTATGATTCTTGTTCCAATAGCAACGATTAAAACAAAAAAACGTGCTGGAGGCTCAAAGGTAATTGCAGCAATGCGTAAAGCCTACGAAAAAAAAATGGCGGGCGAAGAGTTGAATGATAACGACAAACGTTTGCTTGCTGCGTTCGATAAGTACAAAAAGGATTTAGAAATTCTTTCGATGGAATACATTCCCAACAAGCAAACAACCGATGAGTTAATTCGCTTAGCTACGCCGTGGTGTGAAGACAAAAAAATTCAATTCGATTCGGGAACGGCTTTTTGGCTGACGTATGCTGGAATAAAAGCAGAACAAATCACTAAACTTTTAATGAAATAATGACTGGCTGGATCATTACAGGTGTTCACGTGGTTATTTTCTTAATCACTCGAAAAATTCTTAATAAAAAGAAACGCCAACTCGAAAAGGACAAAGCAATTCTGACAACTGAAAACGAACAGTTGAAAGGACAAATTATTTCGTACAAACGTCGATTAGGTAATTTATAAAAATGGCTTCAAATATAGTTTCGCTGGTTATTGGTAGTCGTGGAGTTGGTAAAACGGACTTTTTGAAAAACAAAGTCATTAAGCCTTCGCCACTGCCTAAAAAATTGATAGTTGACACGTTCGATTCTGACATTTGGCGAAATATGAAAACGTTTGAAAATCCACAATATGAAGCAATAGAAATTCCTTTAATGGAACTGGAACAGCTGGAGTTTTGGAAAAAAGGAATTTACAGAATAGCCAACTCCGAACCGAATTTGGTTTTTACAAACATAGATGAAAACTTGAAAAACGCACTGGTTGTTTTTGAAGATTCGACAAAATATATTGGTTCTAAGTTAACGCCGTCAACTCGAAAATTCATTTACGATTCCAAACAAAAGAACTTGAATTTAACGTTCGTTTTTCATTCGTTGGGAAGTGTTCCCCCTGAATTAGTTAGAGCAGCTGATATTCTAACCTTGTTCAAAACAAATGAAGGACACCCCAATAAAACAAAATATCCATTTCCTGAAATTCCTGTTGTCATGGAACATTTGCGAGAAAGCGAAAACCGTTACGAAAACATCACAATTCGCCTAAACTGATGGAAAACAAACCGCTACCAACCACGAAATTTGAACTAGCTGAACGTTACGGTATTCCTCAACACGTGCTGAAAAACTTAATGAACGTTACCTATTTCGATGAACTGGAGACCGTTGGTTATGTCAAAACCTCCAAAATGTTAGCGCCGAAAGTGATTAGAAAATTTATTGAATTACACGACAAACCTTTGACCGATGAAGATTTTAATTAGTTCGCTTTTATTCCTGTTTCTTATTTCCTGTACTCCAGAAAGAAAGCTCCAGCGATTATTGAATAAATATCCGCATTTAACCACGAATGAAATAATTACCATTCACGACACTATTCGCGATACAATCAGAGTTGAAGTTCCAGGCGTTGCAGCAAATCAAAGTTTTTCGCTGGACCAACTAAAAGACACGGTCTATATCGACACTAACCAACTTTCTATTATCATTTACTCCAAAGGCGATTCTATTTTCGTTGAAGGTGCGTGCGATACGGTTTTTGTTCAAGTTCCATTTGAAAAAATAATTACTAAAAAAATCCCAGTTAAAAAAATAATTTATAGAAAGCCGAGGGATTGGATAAGGTTATCGGTTTGGTCTTTTCTGATTGGGTTTTCTACTCATTATTTCATTTCACTATACAGAAATAAAAAGAAAACCGCCAAACCGTAATTTTATTAATATAGCAATCGAAGCCGTTCACTGGGAGCGGCTTTTTTTATGTTTTCAAGTTATGTTTTCAGTATTAAAACATACTTAACTAAACTTATTGAAACATAAGTAAATACAAGTGAAATCAAGTGAAAACACGATTGAAAACAGCAACAATATTTGTATCCGTAATCACACACAAAAAAATCTTAAAGATGAACGTAAAAGTATTAATGTGGGTTTTAATCGTTTTAGTTATCGTTTTTATGGCGGTTTACTTATTCGTTCCGAAAAACCTTGACATGGCAACAGGAAAGCTAACGACTTTCAAGTCGAGCGATGACGCTCCAGTTACTCCAGTAGTAACCACTCCAATCACAAATCTTTCAGCTTAAAAAAACCAGAGAACATGAATAATGCATTAGCAGTAGCTAGAGAATTAGCAACAAAAGCTCCAAAAGCAATCGACTTAGATCGTAATTTTTCGCACGGTGTAGGTGCAGCAAAAACATTCATTGAAGAAGGAAGAGGCGCACCCTCAATTTCTCTTTCAATCGAAAACGCAACAGCGGTTGACGTTTCAATCATTATCGGTAAACCAGAAGCAAGTGATTTCGGTCGCAGCGCTTTGTTAACTCTTTTGGGAGCAGACACAGCATTGAATGACGGAGTTATTTTCACTTCTGGTGGAAAAGATGTTACAGTAACTTGTAACGATCCGGGAAGAAACGTTGCTTCATTGATGAACTATTCAGGAAACACTCCTTTTCGTTTCTTGAGTGCATCTTTAGATAGTGCAAAAGTTGCTGGAGGTGTTGATACGTCCAATTATTCTGGACAAATCAAAGGTTCTTGGGTTTCTCCTTTCCAAAAGCCTGTAGAAAAAATGTTAGGTTTGAGAAAATTCCAAACTAACCAGTCAACAGCGGTTCAGTTCGTAGATGTGAACTTCGTGAAAGAAGGATTCCTTGCGATCCTTTCAAAAGAACATTTCCTTGTTCTTACAGTGAAAGCAGGCACTGTTTTAACTGCAACATTGACAATTGGTGCTCAACTTTCTTTGCCGCAACGTGCTTACAGAGCATACAATGCAGCTGACGAAACATTGAACCAGTTGAGAAAGTAATTCACAAACATTCTTTAACTCTTAAAAAACCCGTTCGTATGCTTACGGATGGGTTTTTTTTATAAAACCAAAGATTATGAGTGAAATTACAATACCAATGTTAAGTTGGCAAAGTCAACTCGGACAAGCAGGCACACAAAATCAAACTTTAGCAACCAATTCAACTGAAAGCAACATGATGAATTTATCTTTTTTGGGAAATGTTGCCGATGCTTTGCCTCAAGTAATTGGGCAGTTTAACGGCAAATTTCAAGATAACCAACTAGCAATTGCTGAGGCAAACGCTAGAGCAGCCGAAGCACAAGCACAAGGAGCAACGGCGCAACCTCGAAACAACACTATTGTTTGGGTGGTGGCTATTTCAGCCGTATTGATTATTGGTTTTTTGTTAACTCGTAAAAAATAAACCATGTCGCAAAACCTTGAAAAAATAACCCAATTAACGGCACAAAGAAATACGCTTTCTGCTAGAATGGCAACTCTTATTCCTTCTGAAGCTGACTGGAGAAAAGATTCAACATTACCATGTACTCAATCTCTTAAATCTAAAAGAGAGGCTTGTCAAAAAGAGAGAGCAAACTCATTGTTAACAGCCAACCAAAGAGCCGCGGAAATCGCTTCTATTAAAGACCAAATTAATTCTATTGATAGACAAATTTCAGTATTAGAAAGCACACAAGAATCTTCAAATACGGCAAACATAACACTGGCTGGAAAAGGAATTTCACTTGAATCCGAAGTTTTAAAAGCTGAAGGAGAAGCACGAGCAGACCTTGCTTTGGCTGAGGCACAAGGAACTGCAGCGCAACAAGCGGCACAAATTAAAGCAAACGCCGAAGCGCAAGCTATAAAAGAGAGTTCTAGTGTAGCCTCAGACAACTCCAAACAACGAAACATGATTTTTATAGCAATTGCAGTAATTGCAGCACTTGGAATCGGTTTTTTTCTTTACAAAAAATATAATTAAGATACCATGGCAAAAATGACTTTAGAACAAGCTACTCTGGAAGCGGCGGCTAAACAAAACGGAACATTTGAAAGTTCTGGTTCGTCTCTTAGTGTTTTAGGAGCTGGTACAGGAAAACCAGTTGTAACAGCAATCATTCCTTCTTATTCGTTGCCTGTAACTGACAAACCATTAACTAGCAATGTAACCAAAGATCTTTGGTTAACACAACCAACAAACGGAAACAATCCGTTACCTCTTACAACTCCTCTTATTGTTGGAGATGTAACTCCTTTACCTCTTAACACAACTTCAAATTCAAGCACAATGGATACTTTGAAAGATTACGATTTGGTAGTGAATGTTCCCGCACCAGGAACACAAACTCCCGCACAATTAGAAGCAGCTGAAGCAGCAAAAAGACAACGCTATATGTGGATTGGCGGCGGTATTTTGCTTGCTCTTATTGTGTTGATTATTGTCTTATCTCGCAAAAAATAAGACATGGATTTCAATTTAGAAACAACCATTTCGACTGATACAATCATTTTGCTTTCGATGGCTATTGCGGTCGCAGGAATTTTGATTGTCTTAGCTTCTTTGATGGCTCGAAAATTAGGTTAAAATGAAAGAACTAAAACGCTTTTTTCTTGGTTTAACGCCTCAACAACAGTTATTTGTGATTGTGATTGTTGCCGTTATCATTTGGGCGGCTTGGAACTACTTTGACGCGAAAAAAGATTTAGCACAAAGTTTAATTCGCAACAAAGCCGAAATTGACAAGTTGGAAGATATGGGAATTAAACCAACCTATCCACTTTCCAAATACAAGACCTGGGGAGATGTTCTCTTCAATGCAATGGACGGCGCAGGAACTGATGAAGAGGTTATCATTAAAATATTTTCTTATCAAAAAAACGATGCCGACATTATCGAACTCACAAAGGCTTTCGGACTAAGAAGAGGAAGTTACACTCCTTTCAGTGATCCAACGGATTTAAAATCGTGGTTGAAAGATGATTTAGATGCTTCATTGCTCAAGCAGATTAACGAGCAGTTGAGCAGACAAGGAATAACGAAAAAGTTCTAATTATGAACGACAGCACTTTTAGAATACTCGCTCCAAACATTGTAGGACTTTCCGTTTCTTTAGCTGAAGTTGAGCAAGGTTTGAGAATCTTTTCTCTAATCATTGGAATAAGCCTAACAATTGCAGCTTATTACAGAAGCGAAAAACGAAAAAAAAAAGACCAGTAATGAAAAAGAGACTGGAAGACATATTGAACGGAATTGCAGACGGAGTTTTTCCAACTGTCAAGCATTCGATTAAGAAAACGCAAACAGGCACAGAAATAAACAGAGCTAGATTAACAGCCTCGGTTGGTTCTTGGTTGCTAATGATTGCAATGTTCAAAGGCTGGTTGAAATTTGAACACTTAACAGAACTATTAAAATTGATTTTAACTATTGACTAATGAACCAAAAAACAATAAAAAACCTCCTTATCATTTTGATAGCAACGGCGGTTTTTGTTTGGATTTCAGTTCTAATATACGCACGAATGACAAAGGAACTTTTCATCTCTAAAATTGTAGCTTACATTCAACGAATGGAAGGCGGTTTGGGACGTGGCACAGCGGACAATGCTTCGTCATATCCTGCTCCTTGGTCGTACAAAGGGTTAACAGGTTGGCACACCAATAAAGGCGTAACATTCAGAACGTTTGAAGCCAACGCCAAAAAATTAGGCTATGAAGTTACTCCAAAGAACTTTTTTGAGATGCCTGATATTATCTGGTGGAAAATATTTCAAAGTGCCTTTTTAAATCAATGGAATTTAGACGAAATCGACCATTTGCCACGCATAAAAGCAGTTATTATCACTTGGGCTTGGAATAGTGGCAACGGTGGAACAGAAAGACTACTGGCTAACTTCCAACGTGAAAAAATGGGAGTAGTAGATTCCAACATTACGAAAGTAGAAATAATTCAGAATTTCAAAAAGAAAGTTACTCCAGCAAACGAAATTGAATGGTTCGACAAACTTTGCGCACGCAGAAAAGAAGATTACTCCAAAATGAGTGATTTCGGAACTTATGGGCGTGGCTGGTACAACGCAGTTGATAAATTAATTAAAGAATTTAGATAAAATGGCAGCTAAAAAAGACATTCCAATTTTGCAAATCATAATCGTTTTAGCGGTAATTGTTGCCGCTGTTTATTTGGTTAAAACGTATGTTTTGAAACCAAAAACAGAAACGCCAAACGATACGCCTCCAGCAAGTTCATCGAGTAATAGTTCTAACGCTGTTAACACTCCACCGCCTCCAGCAGTTTCAAGTTCGGGTTTGCCAATAAAGGGAAATGATACGGTTTTGAAACGTGGCGACAAAGCGGTCGAGGTTAAATATATTCAGTATGAATACAACAAAAACTTTGCAGAACCTTTGAACAAAGAAGAACTTGAAGAAGACGGAATTTTTGGCGCTCAAACAGAACAAGCAGTTCTTTCAATAGTGAACAAAAAAACAACCTCTTACAGCGAGTTCAAACAGAAATTAGACGAGGCAAATAATCCAATTGGATTTGAAGACTTTTTACCTTCTTGGTTTTAATTTTAATCAAACATAAAATGAAAAAAAACTTAATTATTATCGGAATCGTTTCAATTGTTGGTGCGATTATCATTTGGTTAATTGTTCGAGCAAACAAAACAACTTGCACTTGCAAAGAAGCCAGCACAACGCCACAGGCAACGCCTAGTTTTCCACAAACGGTTGATCCTACAATAGGAACAAACCTAAACACAACAATCCCTAGTTTTAAACCTTTTCAAGCAATTGAAGAAATTAATTTTGAATTGTAATCATGGCAACAACTAAAAAACCAAAAACGTGCGAGAATCGCATAAAATGCACTGGTCTCAAAAAAGACGGCACGCTTAAAAAAGGTTATCGCTTTGTTAAAGGCGGCAAAATTGTAAAATCAAAAACTAAATAAAATGAGTGACTCTTTAAAAAATGCTTTTGCTCGACAGGCATTTAGCGACTTCAACAATCAAGATTACAGTTTGATTACTCCAGGTGTTATGGAAGATTTTTCAAATCAGTTGTTAGATTACATGGATAAGGGAATTGATGATATACTTGAAACAAACTCGTTTCAAGTGATTAACGGTTTTTTTGTATTATCTTGCAAGCAAGTAGATAAACTTTTTCAAGCAATTGAAGACTTCGTTCCTCCAGTAGAGCCAGCACCTTAATTCACACACTCAAAAACCAAATATAATGGCAAAATCTAAAGCTCCAACAGCAAAACAAAAGGCAGCACGTGCGAAATTTGCAGCTAAAGCAAAAAAAGCGAGCGCATTAGTTAAATCAGGAAAAGCAAGCTCAATGAAAGCAGCTTGGAAAAAACTCAAGTAACATGAAAACAAGTTACTGGTTTATTCTCGCATTTGTTGCAATCGTAATCGTTGCAATCGTAATCAAACGCCGTCAAGCTCAAAGCGAGGGCGCGCGAATGATGGACGAAGCCTTTGAAGAGGTCGCAATGTCACCAGCAATCGACAACAGCTCTGGTTTGTCTTTTATGTCACCAGCAATAGATAACGGTGTTGATTTAACTTCAATCGACCTTGATTCTTTTGGTTGGACAGTTTCTTAATCATAAGTTATGAACTGGGAACAAAAAATTAAGTCCTTAACGGTTCAACAATTAATCTTAATTGCGGTTGCTCTAGCAGCCGCAATTCTTATTGTTAGATACCGTTCCCAAATTCAAGCGGCACTCGAAAAATGACAAACAGAATCATTTTAATTGTAGTAGTAACATTAGCAATCGTTTTAGTTGTTTCAATCATGGTCGGAAGTATTTCTCAAAAACTCAAATATCCAGTAAAAGGAAAATTGACTTCAAAATTTGGAAACAGAACGCACCCAATTTCGGGCGCAAAATCGTTTCACAACGGTATTGATTTGGCAGCGCCGTCAGGTACTCCAATTCTTGCTCCAGCAGACGGCACAATCACAAAACGTTATTATCACAGCGCTGGAGGTAACTCAATTATAATGAAGCACGACAACGGTTTCCAAACTGGTTATGCTCATTTGCTTAATTTTAACGTTGAAGTAGGCGACAAAGTCAAACAAGGCGACAAAATCGGCGAAGTTGGTTCGACTGGCGGTTCAACAGGTCCGCACCTCCACTTGACTGTAAGAGATGCCAAAGGAACGCTAGTCGATCCGCTTACCGTTTTGGTTTAAATTTCTGGCATTCCAATTTTGAAAGCCGTATTTTCTTGAAATCCCAAACTTTTTAAATACGTGTCTGTTTGTTCAATTGAATGATGACGGCATTGCATTTGAATAGCTTTTAAATCAACTCCAGCTTTGTAAGCTCTAACAACTCCCGAATGTTTCCAAGAATAAAGCGTTTTGTCAGCAATACCGACTTTCTTTAAAAACTCACTGTGTTTTCTTGACATCCAATTATTACCTATTCTTGTTTTGGAAGGCTTTCCGTCCTTACCAAAAAGTAAATAATCTGAAGGGTAATTTAAGAAATCTTTGTTACTGAAGTTCTTTTTAAGGTTTTCGGGCATCGTAATAAAAGCATCCTTACCGTTTTTTGCATTTTCCCCGGAAATAAATATTTTTCCAGTTTCAAAGTTGAAATTGCTAATTGTCAAACGTGAAATTTCAATCGGTCGCAAAAAGCAATAATAAATTAATTGAATAACGTTCCATAATTCAGGATTTTCAACAGAAATCAATTCTTTTAAAATTTTCACTTCCTCGATCGTGAAAGCCTCGTTACTTTGTGTTTGGGTTTCTTTTGGCTTGTCAACGTCCGTAAATGGATTAACTTCAATCATTTCACGTTTTACGAGATTATTAAAAATAGTTCTCAAAGCAGAATGATTAGACAGAACCGTGTTTGCGTGCAGTTTCTTTTCTGTTTGTAAATAATCAATGTATTTTTGAGCGATTGACTTATTTATGTCTTTAATATTTTTTGTCGAAATTGATTTTTTGTCGCAAAACTCCACGAATCGGGCGCAAATTGTGGAGTAAGTTAAATGTGTTTTTCTATTTCGTTCTTTTGGATATTTGATTGTGATAATTTGAGTAAAAGCATCTGAAACAGTTGTTTTTTCGCTTATTTCTCTAACTGGTGGAGTCGGTTCAAACTCGTTTTCTCTAATAGCTGAATTTCTAAGAACGGCGTTTATTTTTTTACACTTTTCTTTACCGTAATTGAGTTTTGAGTAATCGGACTTGAATCTATCAAACCCTAAATAACTTCGCCTTCTAACCAGTTTTTCGGTTGTGGCGTTCCATTGGTAAAATTCAATATACCATCTCCCCTTTTCGTTTTTTGGACGAATAACTTTTGCTAATTTGCAAGGATATGTCTTTTGTACGGTCATAAAAGTTGGCGCAAGGTAGGTTTCATTTTGGCGCAAAGCAAAATTTAAAAAAGATAAATCGTTATATAACAACGATTTATCTTTTAAAAGTGGAGTCGGAGGGGTTCGAACCCTCGTCCAAACGACGAGTTTTCAAGCTTTCTACATGCTTATTTCTCGATTGGTTTTCGATTGAAGGACGGACAAGAACACCCAAACCTTCAACTTAGCTACTGGAATTTCGCAAATGCTTAGTAACCTCACATTCACTAGCCCAATGGGATGAACCTCCGTATGATAAACCGAATGAGCAGCAGTTTATCGGAAGTACTTGTCTAACCTACTAAACTTCGGAAAGATTAAGCCAATTAACATTCAGCTAATTAAGCAGCAAGTGCGTATGACGTATTGTCAATTATTGTTTGTGACAAGATATTTAAGAGGTTCACCACAACCCTCTGCATGCTGACACTTGACTACCGCTATCGCTGTCAAATCCAATGTCGACCCCAAAGAACGTTTTTTAAGCGGACGGCAAAGTTAGTGGTTTAATTACTTAAAAATGAAACAAATTAATATAAAGTGTAAACAAATTGTAAAAATTAAAAGAACTTACTAAATTTATGATTTCATTTTCAATAAAAACACATGGAAGAATACGGTCAAATACTTTTGTTTGCAATGCCTGCTTTTTTAATTTTTGTCTTGGCAGAAAAATTATATGGAGTTTGGAAAGGACGAGATTATATGCCTTTTGATGACGCAATTTCAAGCTTGAGCTCGGGGATGAGCAATGTTGTAAAAGATGTTTTAGGCCTA
>Ga0247844_1004960_pt1 | contig 17434 bp, 9 predicted proteins | sample LaCtaG_FD_192421 | JGI IMG/M metagenome (GOLD analysis project Ga0247844, IMG submission 192421) | Freshwater microbial communities from meromictic Lake La Cruz, Castile-La Mancha, Spain - LaCruzMarch201714.5m_1 | ecosystem: Environmental > Aquatic > Freshwater > Lake | place: Spain: Castile-La... | reverse complement strand
CTGCGCCCCGACCCCGCCCGCAACGAACTACGCGTCGAAATCCACGGCCAAGCCAACCCCATCCACGACGCCACCCTAGAAGCCCTATGCACCGAACTCAACGCCACAGAAATCTGCTATCCCGGCACCACCCTGCGCCTCATCTACCGCCCAATCAGGTCATCCATTTTCCCGCCAGCTCAGGATGTCTGAACCTTGAGATCGACAAAGTCGTGCCTGTGGGAGCGAGGGTGAAGACGAAGCTCGGGAGGGGTGTGGAGGAGTAGAGGAAAACTTACTCGCGATCTCTCATGAACATCCGAATGGCAGTAGAGAAATCAATGAACCGCCCGCCTTGAGTCAAGAAGCTGTGGACTTCGGCGGCGCGAGGCCAGGAGTGGTAGGAGCCGCCTCTTGGCTGGGGTGTGCCGGAATCGCGGTCGAGCAATTGGGCGGTGTTTTCCGTTAGCAGCTGGACGCCGGCTTCCATCAATTCGCTGGTTCGCCCGTAGAGGCTCTGGGCTTGGAATGTTTTTCCTTCGTTGGAGGCTAACACGCGGCCGGCGTCGATTATTTCGCTGAGGCGGTGGAGGGTGACTCCGGGTGGATTTTCCATGTCGAACCAGGCGCGGAGGACTGGTTCGAGGCCTTTGTGGTGCGGCAGCATGGAGGGATGGATGTTGACTGCAGCAAATTCGGGTCCGTCGCAGAGGGGCGGCTCGAGCTTTTGGTCGAAGTGGGAGGAGACGAGCAAGTCCGCGCCGAGATTTCTGAGGAAGGCGATTCCCGCAGGGGAATTCACGTCGCGGGTGCGCAGGACGGGCAAGCAGTGTTTTCGGGCGCGGGCGAGGATTCCGCCGCGGCCTGTGAGGAAGGCCATCCACTCGGAGAAGGTGGTGACGCTCCAGATGTAGACTGTGTAGAAGACTCCGGAGTGGCCGAAAAAGTGGAACGCACCCGCGAGGAAGCCGAGGTTTTTTTTGAAGACGCGGCGGCTATGGACCACGCCGACGACCTGCAGTGAGGGATTGGCGAGAAGGCCTCGGAGAACGATGTCGCCGAACACGCCTCCGCTGCTCAGGAAGGCGGTGCGGATCGGCCGTTTCAGTGACGGCCCCATTCGTCGGCTACGGCCGCGAGCGCGGGTTCGATGAGTTCCGGCGTGTGGTCGCAGGAAAGGAAAAAGCGAAGGCGGGCGGATTTTTCGCTCACGGCGGGGTAGAGGATGGGTTGGGCATTGACTCCTCTGGGGCGAAGGGCATGCGAGAGTCGCGCGGCCTTGAGCGAGCTGCCTGTAATGGCGGGAACGATGGCGATGCCTTGGGCGAGGCCGGTGTCGAGGCCGAGGGACTTGGCTTTAGCGAGAAAAAACGCAGAGATGCGCTGGAGGCGTTCCACGCGCTCCGGCTCGTCGAGCAGAATTTGCAAGGCGGCCAAGGCGGCGGCGGCGAGGGGTGGAGACATTCCCACGCTGTAAACGAAACCGGGCGCGGAGAATTTGAGGTTGTCCACCAGGGCGCAACAGCCAGCGATGTAGCCGCCACAGGAGGCCAGCGATTTGCTGAGCGTTCCCATCCAGATGTCCACTTCGGTTCGGTCGACGCCAAAATGTTCGCCGAGTCCGAACCCGCGCGCGCCCATGGTGCCGAAGGAATGGGCCTCGTCGACCATGAGAAGAGCGGCGTGGCGGTTTTTGACTTCGAGAAATTTCGGGAGGTCCGGGAAGTCGCCGTCCATGCTGTAGAGGCCCTCGATGACGATGCAGACCCGCTCGTGGTCGCCTCGGCAGCGATGAAGAATCTGGTCGAGCGTTTCCCAATCGTTGTGCGGAAAAGAAAGGCGCTTGGCGCCGCTGAGCTTGGCGCCCTCGACGGCGCAGTTGTGGATGAGGGCATCGTGCAGGATGAGGTCGCGCGCTCCGAAGAGATAACCCAGCGTCGTGACAGTGGTGGCATGGCCGCTGACCATCACCACGGCATCTTCGGTGCCGTAAATGTCCGCCAGAGCCTGCTCCAACTCGCGGTGGAGGGCGCGTTCCCCCGAAACGATGCGGCTGGCGGAGACGGAGGTCCCGAATTTTTCTATGGCGGAAAACGCTGCGGCATTCACGGCGGGATGACCGCAGAGGCCGAGGTAGTTGTAGCCGGAGAAGTTGATGAGCTCGCGGCCGTCCACCAAGGCGGTGGCGGAGGAGACGCTTTCCATTTGTTGGAAGAATGGGCTGGCCACGCCGATTTTTTTGGCTCCCTCGCTGATGAGTTTGTAGCGCTGGTAGCCGGGGTGCTCCTCGAAATCGGCCCATTGGCTTCGGGAGTCGGATGTCGGCGGGGAAACTGCAAACTCGGTCTCGAGGCCGCGGGCCTTGCGTTCGAGGGCTTTGAGAATGAGTCGCTCCCGGACCTTGGAGGCCAATCCGCCATTGGGTGAAGAGGTGGGTTGATTCATGGAGTGCGAAGCGGTCGGGCGGCGGGTGCGGTGGTGTGGTAGTCGATGCGGTAGTCCGTTTCCGGAATGTCCCTCGCCACAGAGCGAATCCAGAGGGCCATGGTTTTCCAGAATCCGAGGGATCGGAGGCGTCGCGAGGAATAGCCGATTCGCATGCGCGGGGAAAACTTTGTTCCTGCCCGCATCTTTTGAAGGATGGCGCTCAGCTTCACATCCTCGCCGACAAAGCGGGGAAAGCCGCCGGCCGCCAGCAGGGTCTTGCGGCGGATGACGAGATTGTTGCCGACCACCAGGCGTTTTTCGAAAAGCAGTCCCAGGAGGAAGCCCGCGAAGAACACGACATTGTAGCCGTTGAAATAGGGGAAGAGGACAGGGTTCCTTTCGCGAAAAAAATTCCAGCCCGAGACGGCATCCGTTTTTTCCTCGGAGAGAAATAGCCTCGCAGCCTGGAGCCAACCGGGGCAGAGACTTGCATCGGCATCCACAAAGGCGATCCACTCGCCGCGGGCTTCGGCGGCACCCGAGTTGCGCGCGGCGGAAATTCCCTGGGCCGCGCACGGGATCACGCGGTCGGCCCATTTCGCCGCAACCGCAGCGGTGGCATCCGTGCAGTTGTTGTCCACCACGATCACTTCGCAGTGGTCATCGCAGGCCCGGCGAACGGTTTCGAGGCAGGCCGCGATCCCTCGCTCCTCGTTATAGGCGGGGATGACAAAGGAAATCAAAGGCGCGCTTCGCATGGTCAGGCCGTCCCGGATTTGCCGAGGCTTTCGGCGATCGTGGCCATTTCGGAATCCTCCACTTCGTCCACACCGTGTTGTTTGGCCAGTGCGCGGAACTGCGACGCGACGCTATCTTCGGGTTCTGCAGAAGCCTCTTCGGTGGGCTTGATCGCGTGGCTGAGCCGTTCGGAGAGCTTCGCGATGGTGGGCGCTTCGCTGAGAGCCATCATGGGAATGGTGATGCCGAGGCTGTTTTCGAGGGAGGTCATCAGCTCCACGCCCATGAGGGAATCCATGCCGATCTCGAGCAGGGATTTGTTTTCGTCGAGCTTGGCGGCCGGCACGCGGAGGATTGTTGAGATTTCCTCTCGCAGGATTCCCTTGAGTGTTTCGATCAATTCCGGAGGCTCCAGGAGTTCCAACTCACGCCGGAGGTCGGGCGAGTGATCGGAAGTGTGGGAGGAGGAAAGCGATTGCGAGAGTTGTTGGAAGCGTGAGGTGCCAGCCGAGGGAAGAAACCGTGAGAGCGATCCCCAATCGAGATCCATCCAAGCCATGCCACTCGCGGAGGTCGATAGGGCCTGGCCGAGGAAGCGAAGAGCGTCCCGGGATTCCAGCGGTTGTCCGCCGGTGCGGGCCGCGAGGGCCTCCTTGACCTGTTGGTTTCTGGAAAGGTAACCCGTGTCGCCGATCGGCCCCCAGGCGATGCAGGTGGAGGGCTGGCCTTGCGCGAGCCGTCTTGCGGCCAACTCCTCCAGCGCGGCGTTGGCGGCGACATAGAAGGCTTGGCCGGGATTGCCGAAGAGGGTCGTGGCTGAGGAATACATCACGAAGTGGTCCAGCGAATCCCGGCGCGTGAGTTTGTCGAGGTTTGCCGCGCCCGCGATCTTTGGCAGAAGAACGGATTCGATCTGGGTGGAATCCGAATTCACAATCAGCGAATCGTTCAAAACCATGGCGGCATGGAAAACTCCGCGCAGGGGAGGCATTGAGGACCGCACGCGCTCCAGCAGCGTCTCGAGGGCTTGTGGATCGGTCACATCGCAGGGTTCCGCCAGGACTTGAACGCCCGAGTCGCGGGCTTCGGCGAGGAAGTCCAGTGCTTTGTCCTCGACCGCTCCCCGGCGGCTGGCCAGCACCAAGGCTCCGGCTCCGTGCTCGACGAGCCATTTCGCGGTTTGCAGGCCGAATCCGGTGGTGCCGCCGGTGACGAGATAGGTTCCATTTTTGTCGAAAGCAGGCTTTCCGGAAGGCTTGGGTTGCGGAAGAAGAGGGATGTCTTCAAGGCGCAGCACGATCTTGCCCGTGTGGCCCGAGTGCTGCATGTGGCGGAAGGCTTCGGCCGCGCCGGCAGCTTCGAACGCCTTGTAGGGGAGGGGCGTCAGCACGCCTTGTTTGAAAAGCCCCATCAGCTTCTCGAAGGCCGCGGCGGCCTCATCGGGACGGATCGCCATGAGTTGGTCGGCATCCACCCCGAAGTAGCGGATGTTGTTCCGGAACGGACGCAGGGCGATGCGGTTGTTCTCGTAAAAATCGCGTTTGCCGAGTTCGAGGAAGCGGCCGAAGGGTCGTAGGATTTCCAGGTTTTTCGCCACCGCCTCGCCGGCGAGGGAATTTAAAACGACATCCACGCCCTCGCCTCCGGTGGCTGCGAGGATTTCCTCGGCAAAGTCGAGCGAGCGGGAATCGAAAATGTGGTCCGCTCCGAGAAGCCTCACAAAATCGCGTTTGTCGGCAGTCCCAGCGGTGGCGAAGATTTCGGCTCCAATCCAACGGGCGATTTGAATGGCCGCGATGCCCACGCCTCCGGCGGCTCCGTGAATGAGGACCCGTTCTCCGCGCCGAAGACCCGCCAAATCCACCAAGGAGTGCCAGGCGGTGAAAAACGCTGCCGGAATGGTGGCGCCGGCCTCGAAGGAAATGCCGGGTGGCTTCGGCATCACGGCGGAAACGGAAGTGATCGCCCGCTTGGCGAACGAAGCCGGGGCGAAGGCGATGACCTCGTCGCCGGGTTGGAATCGCTCCGCACCAGGGCCGGTGGAAACCACCACGCCCGAAAGCTCCATGCCGAGCGTGGGGCCGGCAAAGCCGCCTTCCAAGGCCTCGTCGGGCAGGAGTCCCATCGCGAACATGACATCGCGGAAATTCAATCCCGCCGCGCGCACCTCGATTTCCACCTCGGCGGCAGCAGGTGTGCGCGCGGGGACCGACTTCCATTTCAGGTTTTGGAAAGGGCCCGGGCTGTCGAAATCCAGAACCGCATCGCCGGATCCTGCGCTTGAGTTTTCCGGCAGGGAAACGCGGGCGACCAGGCGACCGGAAGGAGCGAGTCGAACCTCGTTCTCGGAGTCGCGGGAGGAAATTTCCGCTGCAAGAGTTTCGATGCTTTCGGAAACCTCGATGCCCCCCTGCCGATCGATGCATCGCACGCGGAATGGAGGGAATTCGTTGCGCGCCACACGGGCGAAACCCCAGAGACCCGCAGCCATCCAGGAATCGCCATCGGCGGAAACGAAAGTGTCGCGGGTGACGATCACCACCTCGACCTTCGAGAGGCTAGCGGCGAGGGTCTTGAAAAACGAGGACACTGCAGCAAGTCCATCGATCGAGGAGCGTATGGTGTTTTCGCTCGAGGAAACAAAAACAACGACCTCGGGCTCCTCACGCTCGAGGAGTGTGCTCCAGATGCGCAAGGCCTCATTCTCCAGAGGCGGCAAAAGTTCGAAAACCCCGTCCAGCTTCGCCGCCAAGGCTTCGGCCTCGAATCTCGCCTCATCGTCCAGAGGTAGAACGAGGGTCTTTTTCGGGTGCGGCGGGTTGTTTTCAACGGCAATGGGTGTGGCGGCCAGAACGATTGAGGGGCCGACTCCCGATGCCGGGAGGAAAGGAACCGCCTCCACAATGTCGAATGCCGACTTCAACGCGGCCAGGCAGGAGCCGGAAGACGGTTTGGCAACCAACGAGAGAGGAGGCAAAAAATCGAATAGCCGAGATTTCTCGGGGAGAATGCCTAGCACCAAGCCGCCTTTGGAGACCACATGCGAGAGGGATGCGGCACCGGATTCCAGAAGGTGCCCGGGCGCGACAACCGCATCGAATTGGCGGCCCGCAGCGATCAACTCTCCGAGGGGGTCGCCGTTTGCGGGCGCGCGTAGAATCTCGATGTCCGGGAACGAAGCGAGGCGCGCGCGCGCCTCGTCCGATTCGGGACCGCTAGGCAGGAGCACGGTGATCGCGCAACCGGAGCCCCTCATCCAGACCGCCGGAAACCCATCCTCCGCGGGCCTTGGCGAGGCGACCCAGACCAATTGCCCGCCTTGCATGCACTGGAATGTCTCGGCGAGAGTTTTTTGGAGCTCCTGCTTGAGCGCCGAGCCCGGAATGTGGATGGCTCCGGAGGAAAGGCGGACCCATTTGGGCAGGCACGAATCGAGGGATTCTTTTCCAGCCAAGATTTCCCCCAAATGCAAGCCGACGCCGCCGACCAGGCTGATGCGGGAGGCTTTGGCGGGGAAATCCGCCACGAGGGTGCGCCAGATTTCCTGCGCGGAGGGCTGGTCGATTTGCGCAGGAATTTTCCAGAGGTCTTTCGCCTGTTTTTCCAGCAATCCATCCTGCTCCAGCATCTCGGCCAAGCGTCGGAAATACTCGGCCATCTTTGGAGCCACAGCGCGGGTCGCGATAGCGTTCCCAAGCGAAATCACGCCTGCTCCGTCGGTCAACTCGCGAAAGGTTTCCAGAGCGAACGCGGAGCACAGCATGTCCAGCAGCGCGTCGCCCTCCACTGCGTAGAGCTTGGCCGGGGCGTTTTCGGATTCGGCGGCAAACGCAGAGCGAATCCAACCCGCGACCTCGCCATGGCGGTTGTCAAAAACCGAGCGCGGTCCGGGCAGGGCGCGCGGAATCCAAGTCTGCACAAAGGTGCGGGCGCGGTCGAAGGAGCGCTTGGTCAAATGGGCCGCGCGGAACCTCGCTCCGGTGCAGGAGGCCACCAGTTCTCCATCGGCTCCGAAAAACTGCAGATCGGCAAGCAGCGATCGCGTGCTGTGGCGGCGCACCGCGGCCCGCGTGGAGGCGATAGCCGACTTGGGTCGGAAGACATCGAACGATTCGAAGCGAACCGGCAGGAAGGCCTGATCGGGAGGATTTCCGTTTTTGGAAAGGAATAAGGAAAACAAGGACTGCATCGCGGCATCCACAAACACCGGATGGATCACATGGGAATCCAATCTCGCCTCCAACGCCTCGGGTGTGCAAATCGAGGCCGAGATGACCTTCCCCGGGCCGCTGGTGGCTTCGAGAGCGCGGAAGGCAGGCCCGTAGTTCAGACCCAGCTCGCTGGCGGTTAAATAAATTTCCTCCGCGGAACCCTCCGGCGTCGATGGAGACTCGATCGGGCGAGGCCGGATTTTTGCGGCCTTCGGGGCGATGCGGCCTACGGCGTGCGGTTGCCAGGCGTCCTCCGACATCCGGTCTCGGCTCTGGATCGTGAAACGCCCGCTTTCTTCCTCGAGGTCGAAGCGAACGGTTTTCGAGCGCTTGTCCGGCAGCACCAGTGGCGAGCGGATTTCCAGTCCCTCGACACGGGCAGATTCCAAGCCGTGGCGCAGAGTGGCTGCCGCGAGGGCCGATTCCAAAAACGCCGCCGCAGGATAAACGACCGAACCGCCCACCTTGTGGTCCGCCAGCCACGGGAGCGTTTCCACATCGAGATGGTTCTCCCAGGTCCAGGCCGCCTCGCGGAGACGGTAGCCGAGAAGCGGGTGGTCCTTGAACCGCATCAACATTCCGCCGCCCTCGGGGCTCACGGGCAAAAGATAGTCCTCGCGCTGCCAGGGATAATGCGGCAACTCGACAAAACTGCTGGCAGGAACAGGGAAATGATTTGCCCAATCGCATGGAATGCCGCCCGCTTTCATCCGCCAGACGGCCGCGTCGAGATTCGCGGCTCCGGCGGCCTCGCGGGAAATCATTCCCGCCGCATGGGCGTTGGTTTTTTTGTCCCGCATCACAGCCTGCAAATGGGTGCACAGGACCGGGTGGGGGCCGATCTCGAGAAAAACCTTGTGTCCATCCTCGCAGGCCGATTCCACCGCCCCGCGAAACCGCACAGGCTCTCGAATGTTTTTCGACCAATAGTTCGCTGGCAGAGCGCCCTCGATCCTGTCTCCGGTCACGGTAGAATGGAATGGAACGAAAGCCGCCTCTTGGCTTGGTTCACCCAAATCCTCGCGGAAGCGCCTCAAAAGGGGATCCATCGCGGGACTGTGGAAAGGATAATCCAGGTCCAGTCGCTTGAACTGGATCGAGCGCGAGGCCAGGACCCGCTCCAGTGCCTCCAAATCGCTGACAGGACCCGCCACGGTTACGGAGGCCGGTCCGTTCTCCCCGGACACCACCACAGAGTTTCCATCCAAACCGGATTCCGCCAGCACTCGCACCACATCGCCCAGACTTGCGGCGATCGCCGTCATTCCACCCAGGCTCCGAGTGGATTCCTGATGCAGACTGCGGAAGCGGACCACGCGCACCGCTGCGGCGAGGCCCAACAACCCGCAGGCCCATGCCGCCGCCACCTCGCCGAGGCTGTGTCCCAGCACGGCCGCGGGCTTGATTCCCCGCGTGGCGAGGGATTCGACCAACCCGACCTGAATGGCGAAAATCAAAGGTTGAGCGATCTCCGTGCAGGACACGCCGCCGGGCAAATCGGTTCCCTCGAAATGGGGAAGCAGCGAAAAAGGAACAAGCTTTTGAAACTCCGCATCCACGCTCCTCACGGCTTGGCGAAACACGGAGTCCTCGGCGTAAAGTTGGCGGCCCATGGCGGCCCACTGAGCGCCATTTCCGGTGAAAACAAAAACGGGTTGCGGCGAGTCGGGAAGCGCCTCGCAGTCGATCACGCCAGAGTTTTCCAAGCCTTTCGAAAAATTCCGCAGGGACTTGATCAAGGCGAAGCGGTCCGAGGCCAGTACCACGCCGCGCTTCGGCAACCATTCGCGCCGCTCTTTGAGGGCGAAGGCGACATCGTAAAGCGGTGTATCTTTTTCCTCCTCAAGAAACCCGGCGAGGCGCTCGGCCACAGCCTTGAGAGCTTCCTGCGTTTTGGCGGAAAAGACAAACGGCAGCGGACCCTCCGCGCGCGGCGATGCGGCGGCGATTGTTTTCTTTTTCGGAGCGGGCAGCGAAAAAACCGCATGGGCATTGGCGCCGCCGAAGCCGAAGGAATTGATTCCCACCAAGAGGCGCCCGCGCTTTGGCAGCGGCTCTGGCTTCGCCACCACGCGGAGATTGAGGTCCTCGAAATCGATGCGCGGGTTGGGGGAGTCGAAATGGAGATTTGGCGGGATGCGGCGGTGCTTGAGCATGAGCAGCACCTTGGTCCAGCCCGCCACGGCGGATGCCGCCTCGAGATGGCCGAGATTGCTTTTCACTGATCCGATGAGAAGCGGCTTGTTCTTCGGGCGCGCCTTGCCCAGCACCTCGCCAATGGCCCAGGTTTCGATCGGATCGCCCACCGCCGTGCCCGTGCCGTGGGCCTCGAGGTAGTCAAGGTCCGAGGGATCGATGCAGGCCTTGGAGTATACCTCGCGCAGGAGCGCGGCCTGAGCCTCGCCGCTTGGCACCGTGATTCCCGGCGTGCGTCCGTCGCAGTTGATGCCGGTCGCCTCCACCACCGCCAGGATGCGATCGCCCTCCTCGAGCGCGCGATCCAGCGACTTGAGAATCACCACGCCGCCACCTTCCGCGCGCACATAGCCGTCGGCGTTTTCCGAGAATGTCCGGCATCGGCCATCTCGCGAGAGCATCCCGGTTTTGGTGAATGTGAGGAAACCGAGCGGATGGAAATGCAGGCTTACGCCGCCGGCGAACGCGAGGCTCGACTCGTCACGCCGGATCGACTCGCAAGCCTGATGGAAAGCCACCAGCGCCGACGAGCAGGCGGTGTCGACGATGAAGCTTGGCCCCTTCAGATCGAGGAAATACGAAATGCGGTTTGCCGCGATGCTGCCGGCGTTTCCCGTGGGCGTCTTGGAATCAATGGATCCGAGATCGTCCGCCAATCGGTGCACATAGTCGAAACTAGAAATCCCGATGAATACTCCGGACTTCGTGCCTTTGAGGGCCGAAGCCTTCACCCCGGCGTCCTCCATCGCCTCCCACGCCAGTTCCAGAAGGAGGCGCTGCTGGGGATCCATCTGCACGGCCTCTCGTGGGGAGATTCCGAAGAATGCCGCATCGAACGCGGTGGCGTTCGGCACCGAGCCCGCCGCGAAAGTGTAGGAGGTGCCTGGCTCGTTTTTCCGGGGATTGTGAAAGGTTTCCTTGGCCCACCGACGATCCTCCACTTCGGTCACCAAATCGTGGCCATCCAACAATCGTCGCCAAAAATCCCGACCATCTCCCCCGGGCAACCGATGGGACATTCCGATAACTGCGACTTGGGAAACCTGTTTCGGCATGGATTGAGAATGTCGAGAACCTATCAGACTTGTTGTTTCATCAACGGAAAATTCACCATGCCTTTGTCGAGACGAATTGCGGCATCCTCTACAAGAGCCTTCAAGCCCTCAGCGCTGAAAAAGCCGCCTTTGATTTGGATGCATGCGGCGATAGCAGAAATGTATTGCTGCCGAAGGGGAGTTTTTGGCGGTTCGGCTTTGCTCCAAAAGTGATCCAAGGCCCCTTGGAATGTAAGCCCGGGAATGTCATAGAGAGATTCCCCGAGCGTCTTGACCGGCACCCCGGTCATGATGGCTTCCACACCGCATGTGCTGTTGATGGTGACCACCCCGCTCGATCGGGTTGCCAATTCCCCGAAGGAGCCTCCATCGATCAACTCAACACGCGCCTCTGCCTTGTATTCAGAGGCGATACGCGCAACGATCCTTTTCCAAGGGCGGACGCCGGGGTCCATGGGGTGCACCTTGATGATCAGTCGGCGGCTTGTCGGCGCATGCAGTGCGAATGAGCCGATCACATCGCGGAGAGCCGATTCGAGGCCCGTGTATTTCGAGTAGGCCCGCACTTGGAAGTCCGCCTCGATTTGCATCGGAAACATGAAATATGGGCTGCGCTCCGCGGCGTCGGCCAAAGCCTTGACCCGGCTGTTCGCCTGTTCCGAATTCCTGGCGGCCTTCCATTTCCGAAGGCCTGTGCAGATGTAGAGCGCCAGCGGATTCATCAGCAGATGGCAGCGATAGCCGGGATATAAAAATCCGAACACCCAGGTCCCCACGTCCGCGACGAGCCCATTCACGGCCAACTGAAAAAACGAGTCGGGATAGCGGACCTCAAAGTCCGGTTCGGGCAAGCCTTCCGCGATCTGCGCGATCTCGTCGGGATCTTTGGTGAAGCAGGTGTTGCCCGACATTCCATCGCGCTCGAAGGTGATCCAGTCCGGCCGGAGATACCCCCACTCGGTCACGGTCACATGCATGTTGTGTTTTTTAGCAAGGGCAACGGCCGCCTTGTGGTGGTCGCGCTGTTCCCCGAGGAGAACGATCTCGGTGACACCATTTTTCAAAAGGAATCGCTCCAACCATTCTGGCCAGGTTCCCAGGCCGCCCCGGTAATGGAAGCCCCCTGCCCGCCGCCAAAAAAGCCAATCCCCGAAACATAGATGAACTCGCAGGCAGTGGTGCCCCATCGACTCGAGACGGTCTGCGAGATTGCTGTAAAACCGGCTGTGTGGCCCTTGGAGAAAGAGAAAAACCTTTTTAAAATTCACTTTTCGAGTTTGGAAATTCAGGTCGCCGGATTTCAGTTCCGGGCCGCACGGACGCTTCCAATGAGATGCTTCAAGCCCCCAAGAATCCGTTCAAAAATACTATGACCGAATCGTTGCGACAGGGAATCCCAATTTTGAAGCTCGCGGAGGGTCGTCTCCGGCTCACAAAGCCTCCCGGTTTCCAGACTTTGATAAACTGGGTAGGCGATCAGGGCTCCTGCAACGAGTTCATCCACCGAGAGCCGGCGTGTGCGGCGCGGAATGGCGATGATATCTGTTGTCAAGCCCCAACCGGCATAAAACGGAATACCGTAAGTGACCACCCTCTTGTCACGCAGGAGAGCCTCGAAACCGGCGAGTGATGTGAGCGTGTGAACTTCATCGACCTGCTTGAAAAGTTCCCCCATCTGAATGTCCAGGAGCACCTCGTCGCACCATAAGCGGACTTCGCCCTCGCCAAGCCCTTTGCTGCGGAAACCCTCCGCCACATCGGGGTGCGGCTTGTAAAGCACGCGGGCCTCCGGATTCTCCCGCCGCACGGTTTGCAACAATTCCAAATTCGTCTTGATCCCGAGGCATCCATGGATAATGGCGGCATCGGACTCCACCTGGCCGGGGACGAGGATCACCCGTATCGCGCCAGCCGGGCGCTGCCATCGCGAAGTCCCGACATTGTATTTGGTGAGGCCGGATGCCACCAGCGCGCCACGAAGATTCGCCGCGCGGCGCAAGGTGTCTTCGTCGAATTTTCCGCCCGCCAGGATTTCCTCCAGATCCGACGGCTTCGAGGCATCGAAGTGAATTCCCCGCGAATCCACAATCCAGGAGACCGGCGGCACGAAGGCCGCTCCGAGCCCCTTGGACCTCAGAAAACCATCTTCTAGCCGCAGCACCCGAGTCCCCTCGGGAAAGGCATCGCCAGGAAAATCCATTCCCCAAACGGCCACAGTCAGGTTTGGCATTCCTCGCAGGCGCTTCAGCGAATCGACGAAGCGCAGGTCCGCTCCTTGCAGAAACAGTCGCGCCCAACGCCTTTTCCAAAAAGGCAATCCCACCACATGCACCCGCCCGCTTGGCCCAGGCTTCATGAGAGCGATTCCAAAAATTTCCCCACGATGCGGAAATGGAGCTCCCAGGTCATGTCGGCGAAACCGGGGAGGCGGCGCAGTTGCTCCCGGCGGACGTTGGAATCTTCGTCCAGATGATTTTCGATCAACTCCAGCCACCGCACGCCGTCGTAGGGCTCCGCATAATCCGGAATGTCCCCCGCGAATTCCCGGATTGCGGGCAGCGGTGAGGAAATCACCGGCGTGCCCAGGGCGAGGGCCTCGAGCACCGGAATGCCGAAGCCCTCGGCGAAGGACGGCATCAGTAAAGCCCGCGCCTTGGAGATCAGCGTGACCACCTCGGCATCCGTGGCATTGTTCCGCTCGACGAGATGGGGATGAATGGTCTCGCAGCGTTCCAGCAGATCCACCACCTGCTCGCATTCCCAGCCTCGGCGGCCGACCACGACGAGCTGCGGTGCCCTGTCCCCGTGGCGCCGCACCAACTCCCGCCACACGGTCAAAAGAAGAAGATGGTTCTTGCGCGGCTCGATGGTCCCGAGCACCAGAAAATACGGCTTACGGATTTCCTTAGGCAATGGCTCCATCGGGCGCTGCGGCAAATCGTGGCCGAGCGGGGCGACTTGGATCGGCGGCAAGGGCAATCCAGCGCGCTTGGCAAAGCGCTTCACCGCCGATTCCGTGCAGCGGGAATTCACCACAATCCCCCGGCTGTGGCGCAGGGAATTCTCCAGTCGCCGCTCGTGCAGGGCCTTCTCGCGCGGATGCGAATACTCCGGATAGTCAATCGGAATCAGGTCGTGGATGAACACCACTGGATGGCAATCCCGCATCCCCAGCCAGTCCCACATCTCGCCATGCGCCAGCCAGGAATGGGTCGAGGCAATCGGCACCGAGCCATCAGGAATCGGCCGCCGCAAAATCATGGATCGCAGCAAAAGCAACAACCTCTCTCGGCGTCGGCGGCCGGGATTGCCTGGCTGGGTGGCTCCCAGCAGAAACCGCCCCCAAGCCGCCCGCGACAACTGCTTCAATCCGCCGCCCTGCCGCAGGCACAACCCACCGTCCGCGCCGTGAATCCAGCGCGCGTATTCGAGATTCACCCGATCGATGCCCGTGTGGTGGATCGCTCCCACATGCCGCCGCAGCAGTCGCGTGACATCGGCGTAGATCGGTCGGTCTCCGTTGGAGAGGTTGTTCATTGCAGCCCGAGTTTTGCCTGGAGTTCCAGCAATCGACCAGCAAATCGTTTCCCGGCATTTTCCGGAAGGAATGGAAAATCCTCTCCGCCTGTCGCGCGGGGATTTTCCCGCACCGAGCGCAAAAGCTCTGCGGCATGATCGATATCGGGCTCGGCCCAGGATTGTCCCTCTCCCCACATGTAGTTCCCGGATTTCAGCCGAACCATCCGGTGCCGGACCAAGGCCACGCGAGGCTCCTGGCAGAAATCCAGATTGCCGGACCAACCCGTCGCCACCAACTGCTTGCCGAGCAGCAACGCCTCCGCGAGGCAACGACCGAAGCCCTCCGCGCGGTGCAAGGAAACAAACGCATCGCAAGCGTTGAAGAGCGCCAACAACTCCGGACGCCGCATCGTTTTTTCCACGATGTGAATTCGCGCATCCTTGGCCGCTGCCTTACGAATCCGCTCCCAGAGCGGACATCCGGTCTCCGGGTGGCTGATTTTCAAAACCAGCCCGACTTTCTCTCCGCAGCCGTTCGGGTAGGCTTTTTGGAAAGCGGCAATCAGAGCCTCGGGATTTTTCCTGGCTGCGCTGGAGTTGATGTCGAAGGCGAAGCCATAAAGATAGTCTTCCTCCGGCAGGCCGAAATTTTTACGGCTTTGAGCGCCGACCGGACCAAGCCCCACCGGCAGTGTCATTGGTATCACCGGCCGAGGCTTTGCATGGCGATGCGCCTGAGCGGCGTGCTCACTGATACCCCAGATTTCATCCACGCAGGCGTAGGCATGGCGGCAGCTCTCGGGCCAGTCCGGCAGTTCCCACGGCCAGAGCCCGATGTTGTAGCGGCCGTAGAAAGCACCCATCCCCCGCTCGCAGGCGTAGCGCAATGTCTCGATGCCCGTCATGCAGAAAATGTTGATCGCATAGCGCGGCACCTCGCTCAGAAGATGGTCCGCGCTGCGGTCCGCCTGCGAAATATTTTTTCCCGGCTCGAAATTCACGAGACACACTGGGATTCCCTGCTGCGTCAATGCATGCGCCACTTGCCGGATATCCTCCCCGATTCCCAACTCCCCGCGGGCATAACCGAAAAGATTCACGCCAAACGGCAGGGTCCGGTCGCAGGTTCCACCCTTGCCGTCCGACCAAGCCCGCCGCATCACGGAAGCCCTCTGCGTCTCGGTGGGATTTCGCCGCATCCAGGCTGCCGTATCGACCACCCACCTCCACACGGCCTGCGGCATTGGGCAGGAGAGCGGAAGGGTGTGGCGACCGAGATTCCCCAAAGTCGGCTTTGCCACAGCTTCGGATCGCGCGGGCCGCGAATTGGCAAATTCCACCAAATCCTCCAGCCCGAATTTTTTGATCAGCCCCGCCTCATCTAATCCAGCGTCATGCCGCGGCAGATGAAGCCGGTCCAAAAATCCATGAAGATTTCCATCTGGCCCCAGCGCCCGTTCCAGTTGCCATGGTGCAGAAGGAAGATTCTTATCGTAGCGCTCCCCCCGCCAAAACGCGCGGGCGGCCCGTTTCCGTGCCAGCTTGGAACCGAGCAGCGGTGCCAGCGTCCACCTGTATCTCGCCATCCCACAGCACAGCATCGCTACCGAGATTTGCCCTTCCCATTCCTCGCCGGGCAGCTTCGGAAGAGCCACCTCCCTCGAAAGAAACTCTTCCATCCCCTCCAACTCGTGGAGAATCCTGTAGTCCATCCGCCCATCCGTCACGCACCAGGCAAACAGCCCCAGCCAATCCCGTTCCTTCCCTCGGTGGAGCGGAAACCGCCGTTGGAGAAACGGCCTGAGATGCCATATAAACAGCATCTCAGGATATAAAGGAATATCCTGTGCTACAGCGTTGAAATGCGGCTTAATATTCTCTATTGAAAAGATTGTTACAAAATAAGATTTAAGTCTTGATCGTTATAGCCGGAGCATTGGAGCTAAGTGATTGTCCACATAGAAAACATTTCCAATAGTTCGAAAATATGGGGAAAAACCGACTTCAGTAAGAATTTGCTTTATTTCTTCATCAATAGTTTTTTCAACTGCTTCTACACATATTACTTTAGGACGGTATTTTACAAAATCCATTGATTTAAGAATTTTGGCATCTAATCCCTCAACATCAATGGATAGAAAATCCGGGCACCTATTATTAGCAAAGCGATCAATAATATTATTAATGGTAACAACCTCAATATCAATTGTATTTTTTATTTTACAATGCGGGTGAGATGCAATAAAGGCCTCCGCAGTTGTAAGATCAAAAGTATTTCGACCACTTTTGGAGTCGAACATGTAAAATTTAAGTATTCCAGGAGAATCGCTTACTCCAATATTTAGGTTGGTATCTTCAGATCTCATTTCCTTGAATGCCTGGATAAGCTCGGGATTTGCCTCAACATTGATTCCCCGTGATCCTCTCTTATACAACAAAGCCGTATTGCTAATATTGATAGGATGGTGTGCACCGATGTCAAGGTAGGTTGGCTTGTCGATTTTTAAACAATGAAAGATGTTTAGCGCGATTAGATCGTCTCCATGCTGCGCATATGTAGAACCACCGAAAGCCTGATCCTGATGCCCTTTGTAACCTTCAGCAAGTCCATTAAGATTTCCAGGAGCAATAAATTTGTTTATTTTATCCTCGATGTGGATACATCGCTGGCGTATTTCAATTAGTAATTCACTTTCGGAGGGTTTGGGCGTTTTGTTTATATTCATTTTTTATTAATTACTGATTTTTGAGGATTCTGAATAATCCGAGGAATTTATTTATTTAATTTTTTGTTTCAAATATTTTTTCCCCCGCGAAAACAATGACGTCTTTTGACTATATGTTTTGCTAAGAGAATTACCAAGAGACTCAATCTGGATTGTTGAGTCAGATTGAGTCTCTGTGTTATCAAACCTATAACGAAAACGACGGAGGCCGATGCCGATAGAGCGATGATCTGCACTTTCTGGAGAACATGTGCTGGGAATAAAAAAATTGTCGATTTTAAAGTTAAGAATAATGAATCTGCTATGAATGAGACCTTGTGGAAACATTGAGAGTTTGAGGATCAAAGGATCACCATTGACATCTGGTTGATATTGAGCAGTTGCATCCAGAGCGGGTAACTCATTTATAGATAATGATATTTTTCGTTTCGGAAGATTCGGCCCCAAGCGCAGGTTTATTTCAGCTTCAAATATGAAACACTCCTTTGGACTGACAAAGGAATCCGTCGGCAATATCAAGCTATGCTCAAAGCCGCTTCCCCAGCATCCCCAGTCCTCTGGCTCATACCAACCTTTGAGAAGG
>Ga0247844_1004959_pt1 | contig 17435 bp, 13 predicted proteins | sample LaCtaG_FD_192421 | JGI IMG/M metagenome (GOLD analysis project Ga0247844, IMG submission 192421) | Freshwater microbial communities from meromictic Lake La Cruz, Castile-La Mancha, Spain - LaCruzMarch201714.5m_1 | ecosystem: Environmental > Aquatic > Freshwater > Lake | place: Spain: Castile-La... | reverse complement strand
CCGTCGGCATTCTGGGACACGATGGGGTATTCGCCCTGGGCGACATCACCGGTGCGCAGGCGGTCGTTGTTGTCGGCCAGCAGGGTATGCGAACCACCGGCGACGACGATGTCTACGCCGCTGAGCAGGGGCGCGAGTTGCTCTTCGAGGTCGAGTTGCTGGAGGTGAGCCAGGAGGATGATCTTGTTGATGCCCTGGGCGCGCAGGTCGTTTACAACCGGCTGCACGATGGAAGCCAGGTCGGCCATGTTGTCGGTACCTGCACCCGGGTTGAGCACCTGTGTGGCGCCGGGAGAAGAAATCTGGGCGAGGCGCGGCGTGGTGGCGCCGACGATGCCGATTTTTTCACCGTTGCGGGTGATGACGGTAGAACGGGCGATGCCTTTTTTCTCGTTGTTGTTGGCGATGTTGGCCGGCGTGCGGAAGTCGGTGGCTTCCTGTCCGTCGGCGGTCACCAAGTAAGCAAGCGCGGGGTCAGTGGCAAAGTTGAGGTTGGCCGACAGGTAGGGGAACTGTGCACCTACCCAGCGGCGGTCGGCACCGCCATTGCGGATGTCTACGCCGATCATGCTGTTGACCTCGGAGGTGCCCAGGTCAAATTCGTGGTTGCCAAAGACAGCCGCCTCGATGCCGATCATGTTGAGGATGGTGATGTCGGCGCGTCCGATGGCTGCGCGCACCTGTCCACTGGCTGTGAAGTATGTACCCACAGCGTTGCGCAAGGGCGTTTGCATGCCGGGGTCTTCCGAAGCGAAGAGGAATGGGCCGGGGATGTAGTTGTCGCCTGAAGAGAGGATGAGGGTGTTGGCGTACGTGTTGTCCAGTGCATCCACCACGGCGGCGAAGTTGGGCGCGTCGATGGTGGCGGCGGTGGCGCCTTCAAAGTCGGAGGCGTGGAGGAGCTGGAGGGTGTAGTTGGGCGGGAAAATGCTGTCGTCGCGCTTGTTCAACTGCTGAATGCGCTCATCTTGCTCCACGGGAGTGTCTTCTACAAAATAGGCAGTAGAAGCATCGGGGTGGAACGTAAGCAGATATTCAGCCAAAGCGTCCTGCTCGGAACCAGGCACGGTGAAGGTGGCCTGTCCGGGTGCCGTGATGACGGTGTCTAAGTCTACGCGCTTGGTGCCTAAGGTGGGGAACGGATAAGCATCGCCACCACCGGCGAGGAAGTTGAGGGTCACCACCTTGATGGTACGGGCGGGGTTGCCGAATACGCTTCCGTCCTTGACGAGGGTATCGATGGTATTGCCAAAATCGTCCACGATGATGGCCGAGCGTACGCGGTCACCGGCGGGTAGAGTCGGGTCGAAGCTGAAGCGCAGGCCTGCAATTTGCGGGAACTGACCGGGCGTGGCACCTGGAGCAGTTGCACTCACGCCGTGTTCGATGACCTGTGCCAGGCCGTTGGCCGTCAGTTCGAGCACCGAGAGGCGGTTGTTGAAGCGCAGGGAGTTTTCGAGGTCGAGCTGGCTGATGTCGCCTTCTTCTTTACCGGCAGCCGGATTGGCAGCGGGTGGCAGGAGTTGCACGTCGGAGCCGACGGCAAACACTTGACCGATGGCCTGGCGGATGCCGCCGCCGTTTTTGAACGAAACGGTTACTGCGGGGTCCGCCTGTTTGGCCTGCCACAGGTTGGCAAAAGCGCTAAGGTTGCCCAGGTTGGTCTCTTCGGTGCGCACGGCGTTGCGGCGGCCTTCGAGGAATACGTTTGATTTGCCGAGGATGTTGCCGTCTTTGGCCACGATGACGCTGCGGATGGCGTTGCACAGATCGCGCACGTTTTGGCCTTTGGAGGCCGGGGTAAATGCGGCGTTATAGTCGCCAGCCCAGAGCTCTTCCACGCCGAGGCTGTCGGTGGGGTAAGCGCCGTTGACGGTGTTGTCGAGGGAGCTGAGGTCGATGACGCCCTGGTCGTCAAAATCAACGACCAATCGTCCGAGGTATTTGTATTCCGACAGGGTGTTGACGATGAGGCAAGGCTCTCCGTCGGCATTCTGGGACACGATGGGGTATTCGCCCTGGGCGACATCACCGGTGCGCAGGCGGTCGTTGTTGTCGGCCAGCAGGGTATGCGAACCACCGGCGACGACGATGTCTACGCCGCTGAGCAGGGGCGCGAGTTGCTCTTCGAGGTCGAGTTGCTGGAGGTGAGCCAGGAGGATGATCTTGTTGATGCCCTGGGCGCGCAGGTCGTTTACAACCGGCTGCACGATGGAAGCCAGGTCGGCCATGTTGTCGGTACCTGCACCCGGGTTGAGCACCTGTGTGGCGCCGGGAGAAGAAATCTGGGCGAGGCGCGGCGTGGTGGCGCCGACGATGCCGATTTTTTCACCGTTGCGGGTGATGACGGTAGAACGGGCGATGCCTTTTTTCTCGTTGTTGTTGGCGATGTTGGCCGGCGTGCGGAAGTCGGTGGCTTCCTGTCCGTCGGCGGTCACCAAGTAAGCAAGCGCGGGGTCAGTGGCAAAGTTGAGGTTGGCCGACAGGTAGGGGAACTGTGCACCTACCCAGCGGCGGTCGGCACCGCCATTGCGGATGTCTACGCCGATCATGCTGTTGACCTCGGAGGTGCCCAGGTCAAATTCGTGGTTGCCAAAGACAGCCGCCTCGATGCCGATCATGTTGAGGATGGTGATGTCGGCGCGTCCGATGGCTGCGCGCACCTGTCCACTGGCTGTGAAGTATGTACCCACAGCGTTGCGCAAGGGCGTTTGCATGCCGGGGTCTTCCGAAGCGAAGAGGAATGGGCCGGGGATGTAGTTGTCGCCTGAAGAGAGGATGAGGGTGTTGGCGTACGTGTTGTCCAGTGCATCCACCACGGCGGCGAAGTTGGGCGCGTCGATGGTGGCGGCGGTGGCGCCTTCAAAGTCGGAGGCGTGGAGGAGCTGGAGGGTGTAGTTTTGAGCCAGCGCAGACAGGCTCAGACACACCCAACAAGCAATCAGCATTGGTGTCCCGATTGCTTGAAATACTTTAAATTTTTTGTTTGTCATAATGGAAATTATTTGAGAGCAAAACTATCCATTCAGACTGACTGTTAACTTTAATTTTAAATTAAATGAATATGAATAAAAGGTAAAATTTTGCAATCAGGCCCTTACAGATTGAACAAAAAGCGGAAAATGATGTTTGTGGGCAAAAAAAATATCGGACTCGACAGGAAAGCCTGTGTCGAATCCGATATGGTGTGTACGCTGCATATTTAAGGTGTATTACTCCCAGTCCTTTTCCTGATTTTCGACAGGCAGCCGATATACCCCGTTCAAGGTTGCAGCAAAGAGCTGGTTGTTCCACAGCGCAATTGCGTTGATCTTTTTATCGACAATACCGGTTTGGGGTGCTTTTTTTTGCATCAATTGGCCGTTTGGGCCCATGCGCACGCTGTAGACATTCAACTGGTCGGCGAAATAAGTAGTTTCACCAGCTTGATCATAATCGGTGACCCATTCTGTAAATGCCGGGAGACCGAGGGCTGCGGCTGCGCCCAATTTCACCCATGTGCGCCCTTTGTCTTTGGATTCGAACAGGTCATGGTTTGGGTTGGCGCTGTTGGTGGATCTGTTGATGCCCAGCCAACGATCGCCAAGCGGTATAATCCTGATTATCCATTCGTTTTCCAATACCGTCTCCACAGTGCCATCGGGAAAGACAAGCGCGGTGATGAGCCGTCCGTCCGGCGTGTCGTAAGCAACCAAAAAGCGGTCACCCATGTCGTGAATACTGCCGATCGCACCCAGGTTGGGCAGGTCGATCAGGCGGGCCTCTACCTCCTGAATGGCCAAAACATTGCCATTTTGGGAAATCCTGGGTTTCAATAATGCGGCCTTGCGGTACGAATAGCCGTTGTCGTGCAAGGCAAGGAGCGCACATTGGGCATTGGCGGCAGCTTTGTGCATCAAGAACGATGGCAAATTGGCTTCCTGGCCCAGCGTGCTTACGTTAAGTAAGGCGGATGTGTAGGCCATATTCGGATTGGGGCTGGGGCGGAGATACAGTTGGTTGATCTGGAAGAATGGAGACAAGAAAAAGTTTTGGTTGAACGGCATCTGGTAGTCGGGTAGATCGCTCAGGTGGTTTTTTTGCTCAAACGCACCGTTGAGCGTGGAGGAGCCAACACTCGTTTTAGCCAGGATGTGCAGGCGGTCGTCCCATACGGCGAGGTTGAGGGTACTGGTGCTTCCGAAAAGCGGGTCGTCAATGGGTGACCATTGGGCGGTGGGTTGATCTGTGTTCGATGGTTCATCTGTTTCCCGCGTACAAGCGACAAAACAGCACACAATCAACCATAGGGCAATTTGATGGTGTTTCATGGTGAATGGGTTTGGGTTTACAACTGTGTATGGATGTAATGTTGTTAATTAAAAAAGGTTTACTTTTGTATGGAAATTTTATCTTTGACGCATCTTTTGCGGGAGATTTCACAGATTGTCTTGACATGGAACAAATACTGGAAAAAACAGACCGCCTTCAAGCTGAACTGGCTATGCTGAAACCCATGAAGGCTGAACAAGTGAAGGCATTCGATAAATAATACAGCAAAGTCATAGAAGTAAAGGGTTGTATTGAGCCCGAACCTCCCAATGATCCTAACATTGCTTTTGTAGCTACAAACCCATTTGATCAAAGCCTCACCATATACTACACGGTTGATGTTCCCGGAATACTTCAGATTCGGTTGGTTAATGTTACCACGGGTGCCATTTCTATTTTACTCCCAGAGTCGGAAATTGCGGCAGGGGAATATCAAATAGTGCACGAAACAGGATCAATCGCTTCAGGAACATATTCCCTTCAGCTCGTTTTCAACAATAGTTTGTTCACCCAAACCATTGTCAAACCATAAGAACGATTATCCTAATAATAGCAAGTTACGGTTTGGGAACTTTAACTGCACAGACGCCGCAATTCATCATACCGATCTGGTTTGAAGATGCACTTGGAAACAAAGATACCGTTTGGGTGGGAGGAGATCCTGCTGCGTCATATAGTGAGATAAATACGCAGTTTGGAGAGGTGGAAATAACGAATCCTTTCGATAGTGTTTTTGAGGTTCGTGCTGTCCACACTGATGATAGCAATTGGAGAACATCTAAATCAATCATTGAAGGTACGGATACCCCTGGACAATGCATTTTACCTTCAGGCACCAGATTAATGATGTATGTGAAATATCCTCCTGTTCATATATCCTGGGATACCACGTTACTGTTGGAAAATTATCCCTGCAACATCAACACGATACTGACACCAGATCAGTATGTATTTTTGTTGCAAAACTGGTACGAGGCACGTATCATTCACTGCATGATGACTAAAGACAGCATCGAAATTGATAACCTGTCACCTATCCCACCGCCCGACCAGTTGGAGCATCCGTTTGAGGTGGAGGGATTGGGTGTGAAGGTTATTCCCGGTCTTTGGTTCACTGGTTTTTGGGATTCTCCGCATTGTTACACTACTTTGCCCACTTCAGACATTAATTTGGAGGCACATAATGAGTGCCTGGAATATAGAAGGCCGATATCAAGACTACAAAGATCTGATTTTCAGGGCTACGACAAAAGATTACATTGCCGAAAAGTTTGAAACAGTCAACACAATCCGCGAATGGTTACTCGAACAATTGCATTGAATCAAATAGCGAATCTGCTGGAAGTGTCCTCCTCCCCGTTTACCGGTACCAATCTAAAGTAGAGATTCTGGTTTAGGGATTTAAAGGAAACCGGGGTTTTGTACTTCAGGCTTGAATGGGGTCGGTCAAAGTTATAGCTTTTGTACCAGTGTCCCGGCAGATCGTTCACTTCGTCTAAGCTGTGGAACCAGTTGAGGTTCAAACATTCTTTTCTCACCGTTCCGTTGAACCGCTCTACGATCCTCCCGACCTTCGGTACAGGACAGGCTATTTGGGGGTGGTTTTCCGGGCACACGCGATCCTTCAGCGACTACCCGATGCACGTGTACCTGAGCATGCCGGCCGACGTGCCCTGGCAGCAGGTGCCCCTGACCGAGGCCCTCAGCATGGAGCAACTCGGCGCGGTGCAAGTGCTTACCGGACGCACCACGCTGCGGCGTTTGCTGGATGCGAGGGGGTGTATTGCGGAAAATGAAGTTTTTTTGATGCGGGTGTGAGGGCGGTTAAGTATCAGTAGGCTGTTTGGCGGCATAGCCTTGATTTTGCATGATAAATTTTTTCTAGTGCTTGGTTGATTGTTTGCTTAGCTGTAATTTTCAGCGTTAAACTGCTTGTTACGAGTGAAGGATATATGCCCGGATGTGAACAATGAGGCGTTGTCCAAACCGAGGCAGCCAGTGAAAAAGGTTGACGGACATAGCCAGCATAAACGCAACTAACGTCGAAGTAAAAGACGCAATGCGGGGTTTGCTTCGACGTTGGTTGCGTTTATGGGGTAATTGTGTGCAAGATTAGGGTAAATAATCGGCTCAAAAAACAAAATAATCGGCTCAAATCGGCTCAAAATTAATCGGGGGTTTTTAACTTTGCTCCATGAAAGAAAAAGTTTACCATTTTAATCTAAAATTGAGTTGGAAGATATTGAGCGTAATAAGCCGGATTGATCGGTTTGATGCATCATGGTCTTCGGTAGAACGCTTGGAAGGTAAAAGCCTTAGACAACTCAAAACGATTGCAACCATCCAGAGCGTCGGTGCATCTACCCGGATAGAAGGTTCAAAAATGAGCGATGAAGAGGTTGAGGCACTGCTGGGCAATATTGGCATGAGTAAAATTGAGGACAGAGATTCTCAAGAAGTTGTTGGATACTTCAACGTGCTGGATTTAATAAGCGATTCTTTTCTGGAAATTGATGTGACTGAGAGTAATATAAAAAATCTGCACAACCAATTGCTGAAGTATAGTGCAAAAGATGACTGGCATAGGGGAGATTACAAACAACACGTCAACGCAGTTGAGGCGAATTTTCCCGATGGTACGAAAAAAATAATATTTAGGACAACTGAGCCGGGGTTTCCAACTGATGACGCGATGAGAGAAGTCGTAGCGTGGTACAGACAAGAAAAAGAAGTTCATCCACTGATAGCGTGTGCCTCGTTGGTATATGAGTTTCTAAGTATTCATCCGTTTCAGGACGGCAACGGACGCCTGAGCCGTCTTCTGACAACATTACTGCTTCTGAAAAGTGGTTATAAATGGATTGAGTATGTGAGTTTTGAAAATGAGATTGAAAGCAGAAAAAAGGACTATTACATAAGTTTAAGAAGCTGTCAAGCGCAGAGGCCCAACGAAGATATTACAGAATGGATAGAATTCTTCCTTGAATCATTGTCGAATATTCAGTATAAATTACAGAAAAAACTAGATCTGACGGGACAAGACAGTACGCTTTCGCCAAAAGAAAGAATGGTGCACACCTACATCGTAAACAATCCAGGATGTAAAACAGGCGAAATTACCGAGAAATTGAACATTCCTAAGCCTACGGTAAAGCGGGTTGTATCTGATTTGATTTCAAAGCGCCTGATTTTAAAATTCGGGCAAGGCGCCGGGACAAACTACCGAGCCGAAGGATAATAATAATGCACACAACTACTGCTTCCCTGCCAACCGCTCGCTAAACGCAGCGGTTTGGCAGCGAAGCGTAACGTTCCCCAAAATCAAACCCAACCCCAAAACTTTTTGTAGCCTCAATTGCCATTCCATTCCCACTCGCGTAACTTTGTGGAAAAAGACGCCATGCTCACACAAGTCAACCCCAAACTCCCCATGCGCAACAAAACGCTCACCAGAGACTACTATGTTGCCGGGCTGGGCTTTGAAGCATACGGAGATGCCGATTACGACGGGTATTTGATGCTTCAAAAAGACAACGTCCAAATCCATTTTTTTGAATTTACAGCGCTGGTTCCCGAAGACAACTACGGGCAGGTGTACATCCGAACCGACGATGTGGACGCCCTCTATCAGTCATGCCTCGAAAAAAAACTGACCATACATCCGGCGGGACACTTGCACATAAAACCCTGGGGACAAAAAGAATTTTCGATGCTCGATCCCGACCATAATTTACTGACGTTTGGCCAACAGGTGTAGTGCTTGTTCGGCAATGTATGCCGCCAGGGCATTGCTCTTAGCCATGTACCTACCCCGCTTTTCCTGTTTCCAGCCGATACCCCACTCCATGCACTGCCACTATGGCGACAGACGGGTCGGCCGCCAATTTTTTCCGCAGCCTCGACACAAACACATCCACGCTGCGCCCCACCAAAATGCCTTCGTCGGCCCAAACCGACTGGAGGATGAACCCGCGTTCGAGCAGCCGGTCGGGGTTGGCGGCAAAAAGCCGCAGCAATTTCGTTTCCCGAAACGTCAGTGTTTGGCGCACGCCACCGCAGTGGAGCACCTGGCCGGCCGCATCAAGGCTCGAATGCCCAAATGACAGCATTTCTGCTCCTTCGACACTGGGAGTGGCGGCAGAAGCCCCCGTTTTTGGGCGCCAGAGCAACCAGCACCCGGCCAGTGTACCCAAAAAAAGCAGCCACATCCAGCTTTGTCCCGCCCCAAACGGCTTTGCTCCTTCAGGCGCGGCAAAAGCGATTTCAATAAAATGGCATCCCTCGGGCATGTCTCGCTCCTGACAAGGCACTGCTTGTGCTTTCAAAAAATCAAGTTGATGGTAGCCCAGGTCAATGACGGAGTCGGCGCAGCGGCGCACCGCCACGTCGTATGGCTGCTTGACACCGTGCAGGTCGAGCGACGCTTGCAGCAGGGCTGGCAACTGGTCGTAGCGCAAAGGCCCGTCCAGGCGTACCCGCCAAACGCCCGCGCGGAGCTGTTCGATGGCGGGAATGCGGCTTGTGCTGTCGCCCGACTGGCGCAGCAGGCCGTCGGCGGTTCGGCGCAAGGCCAGGTTGATTTTGTCGGGCGAATACCCCCCCGAAACGTCTTCCGGCACCGGGGGCAGCAGCCAGGCCAAAAAAGGAAGCGCCAGGAGGGGCAACAGCCGCATATTTTTGAAAAAAGAAACGAAAAGCATGCCCGAAAAGTAGGACAAATTGATCAACATCCGTCAAACAGCACCAAAAAAATGGTTTGGCCCGAGGCCGCTAAATGAAGCGTCTTGTTGCCGGTGTTGGGGAGCACGCGGGTCCAGCTCTTGCCTTGGTCGGAAGAACGGAAAACACCGGTATCAAAGGTGCAAAACAGCAACTCGCCCGCCTGCACGATGTCGTATATGTCCATCGCCTGCGCAAGGGACTCGTCCATGCCGTACACGCCGGGGAGCGGCAGCAGGGCCTGGTCCATGCGCTGCCAGGTCTGCCCGCCATCGGCAGAAGCCCGAAGCCGGTTGGTGATGCCTTGCGGATTGCGTTTGGTTGGGTCCATCGTACCAAGGATGGTGACGAATCGGTCCTTGATGTGTGTGGTGTTTTTGGCCATGGTGTTTTCGTACAGCACAACATCCCAATGCGCTCCGCCGTCGGTGGAACGCACTACACCGCGGGCGCCGCCGCCGATGAGTACGCCATTTGACTCGACGAGGTTGAGCACCATGCCTTCCGCAAAAACCTGTTTCCACGTTTGTCCGCCGTCGGCAGATTTGAAAATGCCGCTGTCGCTGCCCACCAAAATGGCACCGTCCGGGGTTTCCAAAACACACCACACCGTGTTGTCTTTCATGGTTTTGTTTATGTTTTTCCAGGCCGCGGTGCCCGCTATGTTTTGAAAAACGCCATGCCCGTAGCTGCATACATACAACCCGGTGCGGCCCGGGGCAATATCAGTAATCCTGCCGTTGAGGAAAGGCACCAGTTGCCAAAAAGGGTCACTGTTGGTCATGCGGCTGCGGTACAAACCATTTTGGGCGCCCAGGAAGACTTCCCCTTCGTGGACAAAAACAAGCGCTGGCTGTTCGTCTTTGGGCAATCCGGTACTCACATCCTGCCACGTTTGCCCACCGTCGACGGATTGAAAAACCAGGTTGGTGGTTTGTGGAAGGGTTGTCTCCGGAAATGGCTGGTTTACAGCAATGGATTGACAGGCGGCGTTCGCTGCCAACGTCGGGGTTTGTCCCATGTCCTGCCTACAGGAAACCAGGCAGTGAAAGGCGATCAAAGAAGCAATGAGGTGGATGTGCATGACCTTGTTGGTTTGGTGAAACAATGCTGCAAAGGTACCGGCAGGTCAACATCAGGCGGTTTTTGGGGTGTAAAACGATGTTACAGATTTGTAAAAGGATGTTATCGGGCAATTTTACTGGCTTGACAATCCCATTGATTTGGCATTTGCTATGCCTGCGCGTCCCAGTGCGCACGCCGCCACGCCTGCTTTTCCGCCTTGGTCAAAAACGTCCAGGCCACTATGCGGGTTACTTTGTTGCCTTGCCCCATCGGAATGGTTTTCACCTCGGTGGCCTTAGCTTGCTCCAGGGCTTCGTAAATGGCGGGCAAGTGGGTCTTTTTGGCCACCAGCGACGAGAACCAAAAACACGAAGTGGTAAACTGCCGACTTTGTTTGACCATGTTGCGCACAAATTGCACTTCGCCGCCCGCGCACCACAATTCGCCTGCCTGCCCGCCAAAATTCAGGATGGGCTCAGTCACTTTTTCCTGATTCAGATTCCTGAGTTTGCGCAGCGCTTCCGCCTCGGCGTCGGCCGCCGAAGCGTGGAACGGCGGATTGCACATGGCCACATCCACCGCTTCGCCCGCCTGGATGATGCCATAAAAAATGTCCATCGGATTGGTCTGCAAACGGCATTCAACCATGCCTTTCAGCGTCGGGTTGGCATCTACAATTTGATTGGCCGAAGCGATGGCCACCGGGTCAATGTCGGAGCCGATAAACCGCCAACCGTATTCGTGTCGCCCGATGATCGGATAAATGCAGTTGGCACCCACACCCACGTCCAGGCAAGTGATCTGCGGCCCGGTGGGCATTTTCCCGAAATTGCTGGAAGCCAGCAAGGTGGCGAGGTAGTGTATGTAATCTGCCCGTCCGGGTATCGGCGGACACAAGTAGCCCGGAGGAATGTCCCAATAGTCTATTCCGTAATACTGTTTCAACAAGGCTGTATTCAGCATTTTGACCGCTGCCGGATCGGAGAAATCGATGGACTCGTCGTTGTAAATGTTCATTTGCACAAACGGAGCCAGTTCAGGGCACTGCTGCATGAGCGCCTGAAAATCGTAGCGTTCCCGATGCTGGTTGCGCGGGTGGAGGTTCTTTTTTTCTTTAGGGTGCTCTTTTTTAATGGGTTGCATGGAGCAAAGATACGGTGGATTATAAAGCAATGCCATATTCATAAGCCAGAGGCAAAAGTTGTCCTTGAGCAATTTTTGACTTATTTTTGTATCAAAATTAACGCAATATCCAAAGAGAAAACTCAAGCACGGATCGCCATACCACGCCAAAATTGACTATCTTTGTAGAATGATCCCAAAAAATATCAAAATTCTGCTGGCCGACGACGATCCTGCCGATTGCATCCTGTTCAAAGATGCTTTGGACGAACTGCCCGTAACCGCCCACCTGGCCATTGTACACAACGGTGAACAAGTAATTGAGGCACTTTCCAAACCTGGAGCGAGCTGCCCGATGTGCTGTTCTTGGACCTGAACATGCCCCGAAAAAACGGTTTTGTCACGTTAGGCGAAATAAAACGCAATACCGACCTGCAAGACCTTCCGGTTGTCATTTTTTCCACTTCTTCTAATCTCGAAATGGTGAAGAGGGTGTTCAGGGATGCGGCACACTATTACATCGCCAAACCGGTTGCCTTTTTGCAACTCAAAAAGGTTCTTTATGAAGCGCTTATCCTAACCACGCAAAAAAGCCATCCCATGTCGCTCCAGGAAAATTTTATGATTACAGGCGATTCCATCACCATACCCGATCCAACTTAAAAATAGTCTGACGGCACATCCCATCTTTAAACGCTTGTTCCTTTTTTTCAAAACCCTTATATTGTTTGCATGCCAACTAAAAAAAGCAGAACCACTCCTGATGCGCCCAGCCCGAGTGCTCTGCCCCGGAGCCAATTTCCTGTTGTTGCCATAGGTGCATCGGCAGGCGGATTGGAAGCCATGATGGAGTTGTTGCAACACCTGCCATCGGACACAGGTATGGCTTTTATATATGTGCAGCACCTCAGCCATCGTCAAAAAAATAGTTGACAACCACAATGGCATGGTTACTGCGTCGAGCGAACTGCATAAAGGAACCACTTTCAATGTATATATTCCTGTTTCACCCAAAACTAAATCATAATGGTAATTCAACCCATCGACATCCTGCTGGCTGATGATGATGAGGCAGACCGCCTGATTTTCATAGAAGCTTTTTTGGAGTTAACAATTCAAACCACTGTATTTACCGTAAATGACGGAATACAGTATCCGACAATGAAGATGATATTGAGGAAACTTTCATCCATGGCGCAAATGTGTACATTACAAAACCCAATAATTTCAACCTCCTCAAAGCGGTTTTGGAAAAAGCAGTGACGACGACTAACCTGTATCAAGACCAGTCGTTGAAAAAGGAAAATTTTTTGCTAAGTGTCTAATAGCCATGATAACTGTTCGGTCGTTTACCGGTTCGATAGATGAAAAATACATCATCGAACTCGCCAAATTGCGCATAGCTGTATTTAGAGATTTTCCATACTTGTACGACGGATCAATGGAGTACGAGCGGGCCTACCTGAAAACGTATAGCGATTCGGCAGACAGCATCATCGCCATAGCGTTCGACGGTGATCAAATCATTGGCGCTTCCACCGGAATCCCCATGGAATGTGAAACCGAAAATGTACAAAAACCCTGGTTGGACGCGCACGCAGATGTGTCTACACTATTTTACTACGGTGAATCCATCCTCCTGAATGCGTACAGGGGGAAAGGCATCGGTGTGCAATTTTTCGAACACAGGGAAAACTGGGTTAAAGCCCTGAACAGATTCCAATTAATCACTTTTTGTGGCGTCATCAGACCCGAAAATCACCCGTTTAAGCCGCATGACTACAATCCGTTAGACGATTTCTGGCGAAAAAGAGGCTTCGAAAAAACGAAGAACCTGGTTTGTCGCATGCACTGGAAAGACATCAATGAAGAAACCGAATCGGAAAAAATGCTCCATTTTTGGGTTAAAAATATGGAGTGACAGGGTCATGGGCAGCAACCCCGTCACTCCACTAACCCGCATCACCGCAACAACATCACCTTCCCCTCCGTCTGGCCCGGGCTGCCATCGTACGACATCCCCTCCCACAGCCGACCGTTGACATAGCGCCCCCGGCCCTTCCACCAATACAGTCCCTGGGGCACCGGCGTGCCCTCAAACGTTCCATCCCAATACTCCACCGGCATGCCGTTTTCGAGCTTCGTAGAATGCCACACCCGCTGCCCGTTGGAGGTAAAAATGGATATCTCGAATGCCTCCAATCCCGCGCCACGGGGCTGGAAATACCGCGAACCGGGGTCGCCGGCATCGGGCGATAAGGCGTTGGGGATGTACAGCGAGCCAAACAAGGCTGGTACAATGGCCACCGCCGCCGTATCGGTACAGCCCGTACCGTTGGCGGCAATCAGGGTGACCATTTTGGGGCCGTTCACCCCGTAACGATGAACCGGATTTTGCAGCCTGGAACTGTCGCCGTCGCCAAAGTCCCAACGCCAGCTGCTGGTGTAAACCGACGCGTCAAAAAAACGAATGATGCCGTTGGGGTTCACCGTGGTGTCCGTCACTTCCTCGTAACTGAATGCCGCCGTGGGCGAAACCAACACCTGCACCAGGTTGTCGAAGCGCAAAGAATCAAAACACACCGAATCGGCACTCGCATACAGCGTTACCGTGTACAAACCCGGCTTTTCGAACACATGCAGCGGTTCGGCCTCCTCAGCGCGGCTGCCATCGCCGAAATCCCAGGCGTACCGGTTCAAACCCAAAGATGCATTTTCAAAAAGTACCGCCAGCGGACTGCACCCGCGGGCGTCCTCGATGCCAAAATCGAGCACAGGCGCCGTATACACCAGGATTTCCTGCTCCGCAGTATCCCGGCATCCGTAAGCGTTTTCGGCCATCAGCCCGACCCGGATGGTCGTCCGATCCGGCACGCTGATTGTCGGATTGGTCAGCAGCGAACCGCCAAACGGGCCGAAATCCCACACGTAGCTGTCGGCGTCAACAGACTGGTTTTCAAAAGGAATCACCGCTGGTGTGGTACACAGGTCGGTTTTATCGTACCGAAACTGCGCCAGGGGTTTGGGGTACACGTTCACCGGCGCGTAGGCCCAGGTGTTGCTGCAGCCAAACAAATCGGTCATTTCCAGGCGCACCGTGTACGCACCGGCGTGCACATACGTGTGCGTAGGCGCATTTTGGGTGGAAAATTCACCGTCGCCAAAATTCCACACGTAAAAACCGGTACCGCCGCTGGTGTTCAGCGCGCGGAAAACAAACGGTTGGCACCCGAAACTGTCGAGCACCATGGCCGATGGCGTCGGCAACGGCTTCACCTCAACAGTATGGCTGACGCTGGCGGTGCAGGCGTGGGTCACCGATGTGCCAATCAGGGTAATGGTGTACAAGCCGGTATCCGCGTACACGTGCCCAGGAGAGGTGCGGGTAGAATCGAGCGTCCCGTCGCCAAAATTCCAGATGCTGCCCGCCAGGTTCGGGGAGGTGTTGGTCAGTTGCAGGGTGTCGCCCTGGCACCCGAAAAGCGCGTGTTCAAATGACACGACGGGCCGGGGCAGCACGGTGATGGTGACCGCCGTCGTGTCAAAACCGCAGCCGTTGGTGGCAAATGCCCGGATGGGGTACTGCCCGGGCTGTACATACACATGGTTCACCGTATCGCCAGTGGCCACGTTGCCATCACCCAAATCCCAACTGATGTTGGTGCCAATGGTGCTGTAATCAATCAATTGCACCGCAAAAGGCTGGCAACCACTCCGGTTGTCGGTATTGAAAAAAGCTTGTACAGAGTTGGTTTTCACCAGCACCGGCTGGGTAATGGTGTCCTGCCCACAGGCGTTGCCCGCCACCAGCGCGACAACATAGGTGGAGTCCTGCGCATAGGCATAAAATACCTGTTGGGGCAGTTGCGCACCAGTGCCCGCAGCCACCCCGTTGATGTACCAGTTGAAAAAATCGGGCTCGCCCACCGTGGTGCTGCTGAAATTGACCTCCATGGGCGAGCAGCCGTTGCTGAAATCCGTACCAAAGTTCGCCTGTGGCAGCGGATGCACCGTGATCTGCTGTTCCTGGGTGGCTGTGCCGCATGCGCTCACCGCCCTCAGGACAATCGTGTAGGTGGTGTCGTACCAGCCTGTGCCAAACACCACAGGATCGGGTTGGTCAGTGGTATCCAGTTGGCCATTGCCAAAGTCCCAGACGTACTGAGCGCCGTCGGCGCCGACCTGGTTGGCGATGGCCACCGTCAGGTCTGCGCAACCCGCCGTCTGATCGGTGGTAAAAGCGGCCGTGGGTGGCGGCAGCACGTTGAGGCTGCTGATAACGGTGTCGCGGCAACCGGCGGTGTTTTCTACCATCAACCGAATGGTGTACTTGCCCGCAGCAGGGTAGGTGTGTATGGTCAGGCAAGCGTCGGACGTGCTGCCGTCGCCGAAATCCCATCGACAAGTACTCACGCCGACGCCGCTGTACACGGCGCTGAAGTCGAAAGCCGCACCCACGCACAAGTTGTCGATGCTGTCGAGTGCCGCCTCCGGAAGGGCCAGCACGGTGGCCGAAACGGTGTCGGTGCTTACGCACGTGCCAGCGGCGTTCATCACAGCATACACCAGTGCGTGTTGGCCGATGCCCGCAGAGGCCGGATCGAAAATGCCCACAGGGGTCACCCCGTTGCCCGTCCAGGTACCGCCGGCAGGCGTGGCCCCCAGTGTGATGCGGGCCGCATTGAGGCACAGCGAACGATCCGTACCAGCAAGCACCGCTTGTCCGTTTACCTGCATCATCAAGGTGTCCTGCACTAAACAGTCGCCCGTACCCACCTGAAAAAACAGGGGGAAAGGCTGGTTGAGCAGGCTGTCTGGCAGGCTGCCCGGGCTGAACAGTCCGCCCGCACTCACCCCGGGACCCGACCAGCCGTTGCCGGCGGGGGTGGCCACGAGCTGCAGCGGCGGATCGCTGTTGCACAGGTCGGCCACCGGCTGCAGGCTGATCGTCGGTCGGCCGGTGATCAAAAACGTGTCCGATTGGGTGACCGCGCCGCAGCCCGCCACGGTGACCGTCGCCGACACGACGTACTGGCCGATGCCGTTGAAGGTCACTGCGCCGGGGTTGGGGCCGCTTCCTGTAGCAGGTGTGCCACCCTGGAAGGTCCAATCGACATCCGGCGAGCTGCCACCGATGGTGGCCTGGGGCACGTACACGTAAGGCTGCAGGTCGCACCCGTCCGGAATACCCGCAAGGCTCAGGCTGGGGGCTTCCAGCACGGTGATGGTTTCCTGCCATTCGGGGTTCCCGCAGCCGTCTACGGTGAGGCGCACCACGTAATCGCCGGGTACGCTGAACGCCACGGCTGGCTCGGCCGACAGGCTGTCGGTGCCGTTCACAAACGCCCAGCCTGTGCCGGGCGTGATCGTCCAGCTTTGGCTGGCGGCATTCACCGAGCTGTTGGAGAAGAATACGGTGTCCGGGGCGCACACGTTGTTCGCCGAGGCGGCGGCGATCGCGGCGGCCGGACCGGCGCTCGTAATGCTGATGGCCGTGCCGCCCTGGCCGCAGGCGTTGGTGACCGTGAGCGCGACGTTGTACATGCCGGGGTTGTCGAAAATGTAGCCCGGCACGTCCGGACTGGTGATCGTGTCGCCCCCGATCACCCACTGGTAGGCCACCACCCCGTTGGCGCACACCGCGCTCGAAAACGAAATTTCCGAGCCCGTGCAGGCGCTCGAGTCGGAAGCGGTGATGATCACCAGCGGCTTGAAGCGCACGGCCACGGGGAAGGTGATGAAATTGAAGCTGTTGCCCGTGCCGCAGTTTTTCTCCACCCCCATGCGCACGGTGAAGGTGATGAGTCCGCCGTTGTAGCAGGTATCGGTGGGGAAGGTGTACACGTGCGAGAGGTTGGCCGGCATGCCGGGGAAGGACTCGCAGATGCCGTCGTCCCAGTCGATGTATGTCGCCGTGATCTCGCCGGCCGGACTGGAGTTGTTATCCACGTTCACGATCTGGCCGGCGCAAAAAATGGTGGGCTGGTTGGGCGCCAGACCGCCGAACGCCTGGATGTCGCCGCAATCGTTGTTGAGCACCCAGGTGGGGTTGCCGCATTGGGCGTGGAGGGTTTGGGCGGCGAGGGTGAGGGCCAGGATGGCGAGGGCGAAGGCCCTGGGGTTAAATGTAGCGATTATGGTATGCATGATTTTTGGTATGTTGTATTCACGGTGTTTTGTGCCGTTGTTGGCGTCCTCGCCATAGCCGTCAGGCTAAG
>Ga0247844_1004958_pt1 | contig 17435 bp, 24 predicted proteins | sample LaCtaG_FD_192421 | JGI IMG/M metagenome (GOLD analysis project Ga0247844, IMG submission 192421) | Freshwater microbial communities from meromictic Lake La Cruz, Castile-La Mancha, Spain - LaCruzMarch201714.5m_1 | ecosystem: Environmental > Aquatic > Freshwater > Lake | place: Spain: Castile-La... | reverse complement strand
GATTGATAATTTGTTCACAAAACACAACGAAATAAATCAAAATAAGACCGAAATGAAATTGAATCATTTTGGATCAATAAGATTGTTGAAAAAAATAGGGTGTTTTCTTTCTGACACTAATTAAAAGCATTCCATTGACATACAGCATCGTTTTTAATCATGTAACAGAACTTATTCAATGATTAAAATAGAAGATATTTACAGCGCAACCCGAAACGGTTTAGACATTATACTATATTATTACCCACAGGCCAAAGACAGCGTAGACAGCAAAAAACCATTCTGTTTACGCAACGAAAAAACACCTTCTTGTTATGTTCGTGAATTTGGTAATAGTTGGAAAGTAACTGATTTTGGCGATGATGCACACCAAAAGAGCCCTATTGACATAGTAATGAGGGAAGAAAACATGACGTTTACCGAGGCATTGTTCACACTGGCCGATCGTTACGGCGTGGGTAATTCATTAAGTGCAGCCATAAATAAACCAGATTTTAAACAACGCCCGGCGGATGTGGATCAACCCGCCGGACATTTTGAAATTGAGTACAACGAAACTTTTACAGATTTGGAACTTCAAATTTTAGGAGCCAAAGTAAAAGCCGAACATGTAAACGTTTTGGGGTACAAATCCGTAAAATGGTACAGTAACGTAAAGCTAAACGATAAAAAAGTACTAGAAACTACCATTGTTTCAAGTAACGAAAATTACCCGATTTTTGCTCGTATTTGTCCCACCGATAAGGAGCAATTTATAAAAGTGTATCAACCACTTAACACCGACAAAGCATATCGTTTTTTCTACAAAGGCGCAAAGCCTAAAGACTATATAAACGGACTTGTAGAGTTACGTAAAGCTTGGAGCGATTTAAACGAGAGTGCCCGACATTCTTATGAAAGTGACCCCGCTTATAATACTAGTAATCCGTACAAAGAGAAAAAACTGGATGCCGTAATTATTTGCAGTGGCGAACGGGACGCCATCAATACCAAAAGTTTTGGTTATTGTCCTTTGTGGCTCAACTCGGAAAGTGCCACTATTGATCTATACGCATATAAAGAGATCACAAAATTTGCCGAAAAGGTTTATAACATCCCGGATATTGACACCACCGGAAAGCGCAAAGGCGTGGAACTCGGAATGAAACACTTGGACTTATTGACTGTAAAATTACCGTCGTGGCTCGCAGGGTTCAAAGATATGAGGGGCAAACCCCGCAAAGATTTACGAGATTTTTTGGAGTTACGTAACACCCGGACCGATTTTGAGGATCTTTTGAGAATAGCAATGCCATACAAGTTTTGGGAGTGGACGGAAACCAAAGGGGGCAAATCATTAGAAATAAATACAGCTTATTTGCTCAACTTCTTAAGCGATGCCGGGTTTGGTAAATTGCAGGATCCAAACACCAAAAAAGAAACATTGATACGTGTAACGGGCTCAACAGTGAGTGAAGTTACAAGTAAGGATATTAGAGCCCACATCGTGAAGTTTGTACGTGATAACGTGGCCGACATTAAGGTTTTAAATTTGGTACTTAATAGTACCCGAACCAAAACCGTAACGATGGACGATTTGAACAAAATAGACATTGATTTTAAGGACTTTGAAAGCGATAAACAATTTCTGTTTTTTGCCAACAAAACCCTTGAAATAACACCTACAGAGATCAAAGAACATCGCCCGGCCGAAAGTGGGCGCTATGTATGGGAGCACGAAATATCACAGCATCGTTTTAAAAGACTGACACCATCGTTTGAAGTTATCAAAGACGAAACATCCGGGGCTTTTGATTTGAACATTCTAAACAAAGATAGTCACTATTTCAGGTACTTAATAAATAGTAGTCGTATGTATTGGCGTGAAGAACTTGAAGCATTGGCCACCAATGACACCGAAAAAGATACGGCCTACAATCTATTGAATAAATTCTCAATTGATGGCCAACGGTTGAGCTATGAACAAGTAGACGAACAAACGCAAAACTTAATAGCCAAAATGTTTGCAATTGGGTACATTATGCATCGTTACAAAGCAATGGCCAAAGCTTGGGCGGTTTGGGTAATGGAAGACAAAGTAAGCGATGACGGCGTTAGTTCCGGGGGTAGTGGTAAATCGTTTATGATTAAGTTTTTAAAGAATTATAAAACAATGGTAACCCTTGGCGGCCGTAATAAAAAGCTAACAGAAAACCCGCATATCTTTGAAAATGTAACCGAACACACAGATTTGATCCTAGTTGACGATGCCGATCAATACATCGACTTTAATTTTTTCTATGACAAAATAACGGGCGAAATGGACGTAAACGAAAAGCATGTAAAGAGTAAAGCCTTAAGCTATGAAGAAAGCCCAAAGCTAATTTTTACAAGTAACTTTCCGGCTCGTAGTGGCGACAGTTCCACAGCCCGCCGTTTGTTATATGTTGTTTTTTCGGACTATTACCACGAAAGCAGTGAGGACAATGACTATAGAGAAACCCGCAAAATAATGGATGATTTTGGTTATGAACTTTATAACGCAAAATACACGCCCGATTTTTGGAATCAGGACATTAATTTTTTGGTTGAATGTATGCAGTTTTATTTGTCCACGTGTGCCGAAAACATCAAGCTACAACCCCCAATGAAAAAGGTACAAGAAAGGATGCATCTGGCAGCAATGGGTAATCAATTTAGAAATTGGGCGGATGTATTCTTTAGTTTGGATGGAACCAATGTAAACCGTGAATTGAGCCGGGCGGACGTGTTCAAAGACTTTGTGAACGAAAGCAACGTAAAGAACTGGACTACACACGCATTCACAAAAGCAATGAAAGCATTCTGCAAAAATTCTGAATGGATCTATGAACAAAACCCAAAGGAACTATGCAATTTACCAAACCGGATCACTCGAAACATAACAGGCAAAACAACAGAAATGATTTATGTTAGAACCATCGAAGCGGGCGAACCCGCACAACTTGACAGGGCAGGAATGCCATTTTAAAACCATTTTAAAATAGATTATGAAAGTAAAAACATATAAAGGAATCCGTAATGATAATGAATTTCCGTATTATTTTATTGATGTGAATATTGATTTTGATATTTCAACTTTAAAAGATGAAAGTGGAAATCCATATCAATTTATAGGATATTCAAAATATAAAGGTGAAATTTCTTGTTGGAAACCATTTATAGCTGAATATAAAGACTATACAGGAAAGCAACGAATATTAGGGTTTAAGTGTCCTATTTGCGGAGCTTGTAATTGTGAAAGACCAAATCAAATTAAATTAGCAGACCCCTATTTTTTTCAGGGAAATTTTAAATGTAGTAATTGTGGAACATCAGATTTTAATTATTACTCTAATTGTTTTATTGAATCCGATAAACGTGTTCAACAACTTTCATTATTTTAAAACTAAAATATGGAAACAAACCAAACACACCAAAAACGTGCAGCCCTCTTTAAGTCCCTACCAATTTCAGATTGGCATCAAATCATATCCTTTGAAAAGATAATAAGAAACTATATCAAAATGATTGAGATATTAAACAAGTCAAAGTAAACCAACACCCACACCACCCAACAAACGCCCGTTATACTCACATAGCGGGCGTTTGTTGCATCCGTTACAAACTAATGGACTATTGCACCCCTTAACCGATGGCCGTGCCGTGGAGTGGCAGTCTTTTCCCCTTTCCCCCTTTCCCCCTCTTTTTTCAATCAAAATTTTGTAATCTTGTAATTATATAAGGAAAACAAAAATAATTAGTTAGTAATTAGATAGTTAGATAGTTACAAAAATAGTTACAAAAACAGTTACAAATAATTACAAACTCAAATCTAGTTTGTAATTAAATTGCACACTTAAAGTCGAAGTGTGCAATACTTTTTTGTAGTTACAACTTTTGAAAGTTTGTAATCATACTTGTAATTTATTTGTAATCTTGTAAGTGATTAATAATCAGTACAATTTATAGTTAAAATTACAAAGTTACAAAATTACAAATTTTTGATTGTATTTCTTACTACTCACTGGAAAACTATTTTTTGGAAAATTCCAAACTGGATCACTTCATATAAACTATAAACTACCATCTATAAACTATAAACTACCCACTAAAAACTATAAAAAACTATCATTATAGAGCCCTTTATATACTCTAAACTATATACTACCACACACCCCCAAAATAACGCCTTAATAACGCCTTGTTTACACCTAATAAACATCTAAACTAAAAATTCAAATATATTGCATAAAGTTTTGTAATATAAAACATTATACCTATATTTGCATCGCAATCAAAACAAAACCGATTTTCTAATTTCCGAAATAAATTAAATGTATGGCCGAAACAATCGCAACCATTAAGGAGGTACAAAAATTATTTGATCCTACCCCCTCAAAATCATGTGCATCAAATAAAATAAATCTTTGTAAGGATGCACTGGGTAAACAAAAACACCATTTTTTAAATATGAATGAGTTTAAAAAGTACTTTGGTTTGTTGTAGTAAAATTGTTTCAATCATAAAAAAGCCGTTTAGTTTGGTCAACTAAACGGCTTTTTTATTCCTTATTTTCCATAAATTCCATATTTTCCACATTTTCCACCGCCCTATTTTCAACCTACATATATTTGCAACCTCGAATAAAAGGTAAAACGAAAAAGCAAATACCATTGACAAAAACAACTAACATATTACTTCTTGCAACGGCCGCAATTGCAGCATGGTATTTACCCACAATTTTAGCCCTCAAAGGACTTAAAACAAAAATCGTAATGGTATTACCCACTGGCATTTTTGAAAGCAGAATAGACCTTAGAGCAACTATTAAACTGCAAAATTCAAGTAGTACCGTTCTCAACGTACAACAGATAAAAGCAGACATTATATTGAACGGTTCAAAAATCGCTCAATTTTCCGATTTAGACGCAATGGTAATAATGGCCAAAGGCGAACAACAATTCAATGTTGCATTTACCATTGATATGCAAACCGTGGGAGAAAAGATTTGGAAAGAACTTCTTGCAGCAAATTTGCAAAATGCAGTATTGCAAATAAAAGGATCTATTTCGGCAAATGGTAAAAATTTACCTATTGATACTTATTACACTATTAAGGATATTACTGCATGAGAAAAAGCAAAAAAAATACAGGTTTTTCGCTATTTACCACTGGATTAATACTGATTGGTGCAATAACCATATTTAGAAACAAAGCGGTTAAGGTTGCAGGCATTGGAGCCATAAACACAAAGTATTTTGATATTACAGGCGATACCGGGCTCGATGAACTAAAAAAGCAATACTACAAACTTGCAAAAAAACACCACCCCGACACGGGCGGCACAAACGAGGGTTTTAGATCAATGAATGATGAATATGAACTTTTGCAAAGTATCATATTACAAAAAGGAAATTTCACAGCATCCGAACAAACCAACGAACAAAATATTTCAGAGGTTTACCGTGAAATAATTGATTCATTGATTACGATCCCCGGAATAATTATAGAATTGATTGGTACGTGGATTTGGATTAGTGGCAATACGTTCCCGGTAAAAGAGCAAATAAAAGCCGCAGGGTTTAAATTTCACAGCACTAAAAAAATGTGGTTTTGGCATCCGGGCGAATATGTAAAACACAACAATAAAGAGATGGACATGGAAAACATCAGAAAACATTACGGCTCGGAAACTTTCAAATCAAAAGAGAAAAATTACAAATTGTCAGGAATTGACTCACTTACTAATAAGTTAATGAAACTTCAAAAACTTATGATGTCAAGGGAGAAACACAATGCAGACATTGCAAATCAAAATTAATTTAGCACTATAAAAATTATTCATTATGTCAGAAAAAACAACCCCCAATTATGTAAAAGTAATTGCACCGTCAAACCTTGGAAACAAAACCGGTATTGCTTATGTAAATGAAACATTTGCAACCAAAGCAGAATGTGAAGCATCCGAAGCCATAGGTCACATAATGACAGAAAAACAAGCGGACACTTTCATTAAAAAGTGGAACAAAGACATTACAGTTTAATTGCATGAAAGCATTAAACACCAACATACTATTAAAACCGAACGGCGATACAAGGGACATTGCAACCGCCGTAATTTCGGTTTATAATTCGGATTACTCACAGGTGAGTGAGTTAGCACAAACACTACAGGGAGAAACGACAGAGGACACATGTCACAACATTTTTGATTATTTGATTGAGCATGTAAATTACAATGAAGATCCGGCGGGGGTGCAATGGGTAAAAACCCCCGCCCGACTTTTGGCCGATGGCATTGGTGACTGTAAGAGCTTTGCAATTTTCATTGGTTCGTGTTTACGTTGCTTAGGTATTAATCACAGCTTTAGATTTGTGAGCTACAACAACCGCAAAGATGCAACACATGTCTACATTGTGGTAAATGCCGGACAATCAAACGAATTAATTTTAGATGCTGTAGTACGTGTCAATGGATTACCAAAATTTAATTTTCAAGAAAAATATACATTCAAAACAGATATGAACGGAACAAATATATACAAAATGGCAGGCGTTCCCCAACGTGCATCGGATGTTTTACCATCGGCTGTAGACCGTTACAAGGTTTGGACTGGAGATGAGCACGAAGCCAACATCACACCCGGAAAGCATTATTTGTTTGCTCGTTTTGATTACTTCTTGGAAATGATAAATATTGCCGAAAGCAAACAACAACAGGCATATTATTACGACAATTTAGATATTACAGCATCACTTTTGCATTCGTACAACCACGTAAACGGAAATTGTAAGGAATTTAAAAAGATGGCATTTATCATTTGTGGAATGATCGCGGATGGAACTTTCTATTCATTGTCAGTGGATGATGATGCAAGGGCCGATAATTTAGATGAACTATTTGAAATAGTTGATTCTCGTTATCACAATGATTTTTTGCCGACCAAATACGACAACGAAACGTGGGAAATGGTATGTAATGAGGTTTACGCCCACAATGTAATTGTAGGCTCAAAGGTGCAAGCCATTAGTGGAAATGAAGCCCACACCACATCGGAAATCAAAAAGAGTGGTATTTATTATTTGTACCTCTTTATACAAGATGCCGAACTGGCAGGCCACACAAGTATAGTAAAAATTAAACAAGGTCTACAGGGTAAAACTTTCAACTGGATGGATAGCGTAGACACCTACCACACCACCGAAACGGCAAAACTTTTAATCCGTACCGGAATTGTAGCACGAACTGGCAAAACCCCGGAACGCTACATCCGTGATCTTAAAGCGGGCAAAGGCGGAAATGTAGCCATTGGCGACCCGGTAACGCTTGGAATTATAGCCACCGTGATTGGAATTATTACCGGATTAGTTACTTTATTCAAAGCACTATTTCCACCAAAAGCAGACCAACCCACCACGCAAGATGTTGCGGGCGGTTCGTACGACCCTCTTAAGGATTTTGGTACAACTGGAGGCAGTACAAGCACTAGTAGTGCATCGATGGCCACCTTTGCATTACCATTGGCTTTGGGAGCTAGTATATTGTTTGGAATGTTGAAAAAGAAAAAATAATGAAACGTAGTAATCAAATAGGATCATTCAGTAATCAATGGTTTTCAGGTGATTATACAAACGCTTTTAATGAATGGATGGGCGATCCGGTTGTGTTTTGGTTTTTTTACTGCATTTACGATTTACAAGAAATTGCAGACAAATTTGAAAACTCACAAACCATTCTCAAAAAACGTGAATATCAAATGAAATGGATTGATGAAATAGCCAACGATTCAGGTTATTCGGTAAATACCATTTTGCAAATGATTAAAAACGGTATGAGTAGGACTTGCAACTGGCAGACCATACCGGAAATAAAAAAAAATGTTGAAAATGGATTATTCACAGCCATTGAAGATGACGGATGGATTAAAGACAGGGCTTTAGAATTTTGTACTGATTATTACGATCATAGAGATTTGGAAACTGTAGAATATCTATCTATTCAAATACGTGCAGGAAGTCCAAACATACATTCAGGGAGTGAAGAAATTAAACCAATTATTTACGATCCGGGCTACGATCCAAACGCATTGACACCCGCCGAAATAGAAGCGGCACGATTGGCCGCCATTGAAGCGGAAAAACAGAATAATACCAGTAACGCCGGGTTTGGCGGGATGGCCTTAAATATCGCAATTGGCGGGATGATTTTATACACATTATTTACAAGTAAAAAAAAATAACATGTCATTTACTACAGACTTAAAAAAAGGAGCGGGCGCATATTTATACATCTTCATTGCACACGATGCAAATATGGGAGATGCAATTATGACCAAACGCAACAACCAAATACTGAATTTACAGGCAATATCACATTTGCCCGGAACACCCGATTTTAATCAGTTAGTGGAAATTGTAAGGGATGGCATCGTGGAACGGTACGGAATGCAACCAAATGAAGTATTGAGTAAAATATATCATTTAGCAACCACCGCCCCCGCTGTAGGTAGTCCAGAAACAGACGCCGCAAAAGCCAAAGCATTATCCGAAATGACGGTAATTGCAAATGATACCACCACCGGAACAAAAACCAAAACAAACTTTTGGGGTGACGTTGCATCTGTCATTGAATGGATAGTAAAAATACTTACTTCTTTAGGCATTACCAATTCAAAACCAAAAGAAGAAACAACACCAATATCAACAGATTGGGGCACAATCCCAACAGACAACAATATCAGTAGTGCCGGGATGGGTACTTATTTACCCTACATATTTGGGGCTGCAATTGTCTATACATTGTTTACGAACGGCACAAAAAAATCAAAATAATTTTTTATACAAACAACAAAAAAAATCAAACAAATGGCGACTATTAAATTGCTTAAGTATGGCAAAAAACCGAAAGCAAACGCATCGGTACAAGTTATGCAAAATTATCTTGCTAAAGTCAAAGAAATTGACAAAAAAAACGCAGCCCGCAAAGCTGACAAGAAAAAAGCTGAAGGGCTGAAGAAACAAATTGCTAACGTTGGACGTGCCAAATAAGCACCCGTAAAAACACCAAAAAAGAAAAATGGCAAAGAAAAAATTAGATTTTAAAAAAATCGCAATGAATGCAGTTGTAGCAGGTGCATCGGGTGCAATCGCACAAATTGCAGGTGAAGCTATCAACATGACCGATCCACAAAACACGGATTATATCCTTATTGTAGCAGGTGCAGTATTACCGGAAATTGTCAAAAATGACTTGGCCGAAACGGCGGGTAATTCTTTGATGGCTGTAGGGGCTTACAGATTGGCAGAACGTAACGACTTGGCGGGCAAATTGGGCTTAGGCACAAAAACACCAGCAACATCCGGCTTAGGGTTCGACAACATCGGATCAGGCAATTGGAATAAACCCCGTGGTACAGTCTATGCTGACAAAACAAAAAAACCAAAGGCCACATCAACATCGAATGTAGGTTAATTTACAAAAACAAAATTCATTCATAAAAAAAACAAATCTATAAAAAGATGGAAACTACAAAAAAAAATATCCGTTTTAATCGCGAGCGATTTGAAAGAGGGTTAAAGTTTTACGGTCAAGAAGCAATTGGTATTGCACCACAAACAGCACAATTACGTGTTGTTATGCCTTTCACAGCAAACAATGGTTCATACAAATTCGATGTGACAAAAGAAGAAAGCAACAAACATATCATTGAGCAACTTTTACGCCGTAACGATTTATTCGTTGCTACAGGTATGGGATTGGCTCTTATGGTTGAAGCCGATGCAGCAAAAGGACAAAGTCCTCTTTTCTCTTATCCAGTAGCTGACGGTTTGGCATTACCAACTGGCATCAAAGGATTTTCTGATTTTAAAGCACACGCCGTTTATAATGGTATGTTGAGCATGAAAACTGGTCAAACAGTAAATTTCAGTCGTTTTCCAACAGCACCATTTTTACACGTTCCAAAAACACAACCATCTATTGTTTGGAACGGTACAGCCGCAATTTCAAACAACGTTCAACCGGAATTTAATCTTGAAAACGTAATCAAAGAATTACCGGAAGAAATTGTTTTTGCAGGAACATTTGTTCAACCAATTCAGTTGGATTTTCCCGCTTGTACTATTGCAGTTCCTGCAAATTACACAGGATATGCCGTATTGATTATTGAGGGTTATTTGTACGAAGGCGGAACATCAGCTGAATACAAAGTTCAAGCAAACCCTTACAACGGTAAATTTTAGGCCGTAAAAAAAACAAACACAGGGAGTAGTAGGAAACGGCTCAATGAAACATTTTTTCAAAGAGAATGAAAAATGAATTGAGCCGTTTTTTTTCAATTATCAATTATTCATTATCAATTATTCATTATTATGACTACCATTCAAAACGTAGCTACCATTGAGCTATCAGTCAACGAATCCGACCACCGCATCCCGTTCCTATACGATGCCATCAAAAACAAGAAAATCAATAACATCTACTTATTTTGTGGAAGTTTAGATTTTGATCTTACATCCCCCTACAGTCAATCTATTATCGACCCAATTGGTCCTATTGGAATAGAGGACTATTTTTTGAATTTAATTGATGCAAATGGTAATCCGTTTGTCAAAAATTACTCATTCAACAACAACATCGTTTCAGGCGATCAAATTAATTTTGAAGAAATTTCTTTTGATAGAATTTTAGATTTAAACAAGTCGCATCTTCTTTACAACATTGGAACAAATTTTGGAATTAGAAAACTATTGCTAGTCATTTTTTACCAGTCAGAAAATTTCAAAAAATTCGATGATGAAGTAAACGGCTCAATTACTTTCGAGGTTCCAATTACATCCACAAATCAGGACATATTACTCAAAGATTTTGTGAGCAACAATTTACAGGGTAAAAAAATCAAAAAGATTATACCTGGTTACAATCAAATAATACCAAATAGCTTTTTGGATTTGGTGACTACAGACGGCAAACACATCCAAAATTTACCATCGCTTTTAATTGGAAATCAGGGTACAAAGGAATTTTATTTTGATAACATAGAAATTGACGTAGAAAAATCATATTTCCGTCAACGTGGTAACTATACGCACCACATGGGTATAATTCAACCCGAAATAGTGAACGAAAAATTTACACTAACTTTTATATTCTAACAAAATGAATAAATTAATTTCAGGAGCATACGGCGTTGAACTTGTTTTCAGTGGCTCAAATAAAATCAATTTCCCGGACATTCCACAATTGAGAAACAAACGTGTAAAGCACATCGAATTTTGCACCATTGAAAAAACGCCATCCGGCAAACTTTGCGTAGGTACGGCGGACACATTTCTAACAGTTAGAGAGATGAACACCAATAAAGAATTGATTCAAAGTTTACCTATTAATCAATTGAGCGTAAACGGAAACCGTTTGTTTATCAATAAGATTTTTGATTTGCCACAAACTTACATTCAATACCGTGGAGCGGCCGCCATTACCGGAAAAGCTTTTTACGCTGTAATTTGGTACGATGAACCATTGACTTGGAACGTGATTAATGAAACAAACCCACGTACAAAGATTTTGCCTTTGCAACTTAAGATCAGAAATTTAAAAACTTATTTTGCTGAAAATTTAGAGTTCAGAGATCAAAAGATTTTAAACCTATTTTTGTCAACCCCTACATTAACGCCCGATGGCCTTGATGTATGCAGTACATTTGATAATAAATTTATCACTTTGGCATACAGAAACTTACAATACTTTCATCAAGTACCTTTGTCATTGTTCAATCAAACTGCAAACTATTATCCAATCAGAATGCAGGGGCTTTGTATTGATTTGCAAAACTCATTCATTGAAACTTTGACTACAGATGTGGCCGATTTGAAAACGGTTTTCTTTAACGCAATTATTGACGACACCCCCGTAAATTCAAGAAGATGATAGCAGATGTAGAAAATGTAGTAAAATGGCTAGAAGTAAATGGTTTAGAACATTTTAGCGTCAAAGTAAAAGAGGGTGATAATGCACTTGTTTTTGAAAGCGATGAAAGTTTGACCATTAGTGATAATTTTTCTAAGTTCCGTAAAGTAATGGACTTATGCACTGGCAACCGCTTTTTTATAAAAGCATCCACCAAAAAAGGCGTGAACCGTGGAAACTACAGTGAAGAATTTAAAAACATTACCGGAATGCCATCAGCCATCGGATCAAGTTTACCAATGCAAGCCGTTGGAGCAAGCCCGGAAGATGTTCAAAAGCAAATTGATAACGCAATTTCAGGCTTTAAAACTCAATTGGTTTTGGAACAACAAGCCAATGAAATTAAAGAACTTAGACAAGTGGTCAGAGAAAACGACACCGTGAAAACTGCATTCTATGCAAAGTTGACCCCGTTTATTGGACAAATTGCAGCGGCTGTAATAGGTAAGGTTATCCCACAAGCCCCCGCCCTTGGCATTGCAGGCATTGAGCAAAGTAATGTATCATTTGATGTAATTGAGGACGAAAACGAACCGGAAACGGAAAAGGAAAGCACAAACGAAAATGCAGACCGTTTGCAAATTGCGCTCGAAGCTTGGAGCAATGCAGACCCGGATTTTATTACACTTATTGAAGCGGTTGCAAATTTGGCATCCACAAAGGATCCAATGTATGCAATGGCAAAAAATATGCTAATCAAATAGTTTATAGTTAATAGTTTATAGTTAATAGTTTATAGTCAGTAGTAAATAAATATTTATGTACGAAAATAATTTTCCAAATAACGATACCAACAGCAAAGGCCTTGCAGTTGTAGCCATAGCCAACAATGCAAATGTATTTGTTGCTTATCCAAACTTTGGGTACGGCGTAACGGTAAAAGCAGATACCCGTGTAGGATTTCTTACAGGCCGTTGGACTAAAGAAGATGACATCAACTATGTACAAGTAGCTTTTGAAAGTCCATTGAAAGACGATGAGGGTATTAGTTACATGTACGGTTGTATAAATGCTGCAGAATATCGTACCGCTAAAATGGGTACAAGTTCAGGCGCAAAAAGTATGATTGACGGCTTAATTGCCAACAATAAAAGCATTATAGAAAACAACCTACTTTGTGCCGGAATGCTTAGTTATATGACTGCAAAAGGTATTGAAGTACCATTGATCCACAAACAACAATTATACAGGCTGCAAGGCCGTTTGACCGCTCGAAACGAAAAAATCTTATCTAGTCCGTTTATCGATGCAAAGCAAACGGCCGCACCCGTTGGATTTTCAAAATACAGTGAAAGCCTAAACAACTTTATGAACGATCCACGAGTGGGCATCGCCCCGGTAATTATTTACATTGTTGTTTCGGTTGTATTTACTTTGCTCGTTTCTGCAATTATCTATTTGGTTTTCAAAACCGATTATACCGATAGCAAAGCAGATTTGAAAGTGTCAGAAGATTTGACCAAAGCACTTTCCACATTGAGCCCCGAAGCAAAAGCGGCCGTATTGGCAGACCTTAACGGACAAGTTGATGAAGCTTATTTGAAAGGAAAATTCGACGGATCAGGGATGGGTATTTTAAAAACAGCCGGATATTTGGCCGCCGGGTTTATTGGTTTTACGGTAATTGATAAATTCATTTCAAAAAGAGGACAAAAATAATATGGCAACAATTATAGGTTTAGATATTAAGCAAAATGCCGATTTGAAAATGCAACCCGTATTTATCCAATGTACTTGGATCCGTGCATTTTTGACACCAGCCGCAATAAAATTGAATTGTATTTTAAGCTACGATAGGCAACAATTATCAACTGCAAACCTCAAAGAACCTCAAGATAATTTTAAAGGTACAAATTACAATGTTGGAACAATAAAAAGGAATGAAATTGGCGTACTGACAGGCAGTTATGTTATTGATGAAAAAAAGAGAGTATGGTTAGAAATGCTTTTGTTTTATTGTAACAGGCGGTCAATTGGATGGGTTCGTGAGAGTGACGTATGGCACGCATTGAAAGGATGTGAGCCAAACGAATTGGATTGGCCTTATATTCCATACAAACCAAAAGCAGACCCGGAAGATCCAGGCGCAGGAGATGAAACAAAAAAATCGAGCCTTACAGCGTGGTTGATAGCCGCCCTTGGTTTATTGTCCGCAATTAAATAACTGATTACTGATAACTGATTACTGAAATGACACCAAAAAGATTTTTACAAAAAAATGTAACCGGAGCAAACGCTTTAGCTCGACAATACGGCATCCCGCCCCTTGTTACTTTGGCGATGGCCGCACTCGAAAGTGGATGGGGTGAGAAAGCACCCGGATATAATTTTTTTGGATATACAGCATCAAAAAGCTATACCGGAAAAAAAACTTTGGTTACAACTACAGAATTTCACAGCACCCCAAATATAGAATATCCAAAGGTTTTGAAAGTGACAAAAATAAGTCCCAACAAATACAAATACAGGGTACAACGGTATTTTAAAGCGTATAATAACCCTACAGAAAGTTTTTTGGATTATGGTAGTTTAATTTATAATGCAGACCGTTACGATGGAGCTTTTGACTATCAGAACGACCCGAAAAAATTCTTTGAAGAAATTTTCAAAGCCGGTTACGCCACTAGTCCGGCTTATTACAACTTGGTAATTTCAGTTATGAACTCAATTCAAAAATTATTAGTATGACACCCGAAAAATTTATAGAAGCTACATTTGCCGGAGCGATGGCAATGCAAAAGAAGTACGGCATTCCCGCCATTGCTGCAATGGCACAAAGCGCACTTGAAACAGGTTACGGCGCATCAGCACCGGGCAACATGTATTTTGGAGTGAAAGCAGATGCATCGTGGAAAGGTAAAACTCAATTACTAGCTACTAAAGAATATCTAAACGGTAAATGGGTTACTGTAATGGCAAAATTTAGAGCCTACAATACAGCTCAGGAAAGTTTTGACGACCACGGTAAATTTATAACTACAAACGCCCGTTATAAAGTAGCATTGCAAAACGTGAACAACCCGGATGAATATATTAGACAAGTGGCCAAAGCAGGTTATGCAACTGATCCATTATATGCATCTAAAATTATTTCAATAATGACTTCTTTAAAAAAAAAGTTGGTACTATTGAAATTGTAGCCATTAGTGCAACAACTTTACTCATTACCGGGGCTTTAGGTTACTGGATATACAAACAAACAAAAAACAAATAACATGTACAAAGTAAGTTCTAAAAACAATATAATCACTGAAAACACCGCAATTTTGGCGGATGGCTTTGGTAGTATCACATTAAAAAATATTGGCTTAGATGCAGTCGTAATCAATGACAATATACCATTAGCACCCGGTTCGACTTTCGGATGGGATAACCACCCCAACGTTGTAATAGACGAAAATATTTCTGTAAGATTTGCAGGCATTGACGCATCGCAAAAAGTTTTGGCATTCAAAAGCTATTACAAAGAAGATGCAACTATTACAGCAACGGCAAATAAGAATGTATCAAAAGATTGGAACCCTAACAACTAAGAAACTATGTACATTCAGGACGCCCCCAAAGAAACGGTAATTGTAACCGTGCCATCAAGCCCCGGAAGTGATACGGCGGTTTTGAGTGAAAAAGCTATTATTACAGAACTGGAAAAGAAAATAAACGCCGATGCAACATTTGCCACTACCATATTAAATGCATTGGCCGCAAAAACCACTGAAAGTTTTGTAAATAATGCAATTGAGACGTTAAACATAATTGGGAAAAATTTAATTTCAAATTCAAGTGATTATGGCCATTTAGTGTTAAATTTGGCAACTGTAAATAGTAACACTGAATTAAACCCACACTTTGGAAAAAATGCTACTTCTTTAAATTTACATAGCGGCTCTTTTGATTGTTACAGAAACATTTCATCTTTAGTTATTGGAAATAAATATACAATCAGTTTATTTGTAAAACTAGGTACAGCAACCAATTTTGTAATTACCCCCGGAGATGGCAATGATTGGAACACATACGGAATACAGACCGAAGTAAATACACCCGGATGGAACCGTATTAAAATATCATTCGTTGCAACAAATTCAAACTTAAATTTACATTTTGGGGGTAATGCCTCAGCTATTGTACAAACAATAGGAACTGTTATTTTATATGGTTTAAAATTAGAAATAGGAGATGTTGCAACGACATATTTAGAAGATTAAAAAAACACGCTTAAAAACTAACTTATGATATTAGTAGATATAATCAATGATCCTTTAGTTTCGGCCACGGTAGCAAGTGTGGCCACATTGGGAGCGCAAAAATTCTTTAACCGCAAAGTTGATACACAGGAAATTGTAAAAGGTCAAATCACAATGTTATCAGATTTAAACATAAAATTAAATACAGCCGTGGAGCAACTACAAGAAATTGCATGTTATCGCAAAGGATGCAATGAACGGATAAACGGCGAAACAAAAACAGTATGAAAAAAGTAATCCTATTTTTATCAGTCATTGCAGCACTGGCATCGTGTCACACTTCAAAAGACTTATCTGGGCAAAGAAATTTAAAAGACAGTTTGGTAACTAATTACGAAACCAAATACAATCTTATCATTAAAGACAGTGTAAGGATCACAGACAGCATCCGGATCAATGCAGACGGGAGCGTATCAAAGTACCACAGTGAAAAGCAAAGCAGTACGAAAAGAGAAACTTTGTACATATATTCTAACATCAACCACCATTTGACCATTACCAAAACCATAGCAGTAGAAAAAAAACTATCATGGTTGCAAAGTGGTTTTATTTGGATTGGCAAAATCGCATCAGGTTTATTATTACTCACAGCTTTATATTTTGCTGTAAAAATATATTTGAAATTAAAACCGAAAATAATAGTGTAAATGTTTTGATATTCAAATACAAAGCTGTATATTTGCAAAGTATTAGTTTAAGACATAAAGATAAACGTAATCAGAACTGAAATGAACGTGCGAACTGAAATGAACTGAAATGAAATGAACCTTTTTTTTAAGTAGTAAGAGTAAAAGTAAAAGTAAAAGTAAAAGTAGACTAGTAAAAGTAAAAGTAAGTCCAGGAATAGATAGTTTTTATTTTCCGAAAGGATGTAGATAATTCAAACGAGTAGCACCGGTCGTCCAAATAAAAAAACCCCACTGTAAAAATGCAGTGGGGTTTTTTTGTGCTTAATTTAAAATAGCTTGTTTGTTTTTGATTACGGTATTCAGTCCGGTTATATTATTTATCACATCGTCATCAAGCACGTGAATGTACTTCATTGTTTCGGCCACATTGGCGTGCCCTAACAGCTTTTGTAATCCTTTGAAATCATTGTGTTAGTTCCTCCAGTTCCTGTGTTAGTTGCTCCCAGTCCACCACCTAATCCTGAGGTACTATTGGTTTTAAATAGTGTTTGAAAGAAAACTTCTAATCATCAATAAGTCAATACGATACTCAAA
>Ga0247844_1004956_pt1 | contig 17447 bp, 16 predicted proteins | sample LaCtaG_FD_192421 | JGI IMG/M metagenome (GOLD analysis project Ga0247844, IMG submission 192421) | Freshwater microbial communities from meromictic Lake La Cruz, Castile-La Mancha, Spain - LaCruzMarch201714.5m_1 | ecosystem: Environmental > Aquatic > Freshwater > Lake | place: Spain: Castile-La... | reverse complement strand
GAGAGGGTTTCCATGAAATGAGGGTGAAAAGTGGAGTGGCGCTTTGAGGATTGGTACGCAAAGATAAGATAAGTGGGCTAAATGACCTATCGCAACTGCTACATTACAACCATTCAATCCGCTCCTGCAGCCACTTCTTATGAATCATTGGCTGCACGGGCTGCAGACTCCTTTTGAGCATCTTCTTTTTTTCTTCGGGCACCTCCACCAATTCGAATTTGACCACTGCAATTCTCCGAACAAATTTGATCCAGTTCAGTTCAGAGGTCCTTTTTTCCAACGACAGGGCTTTTGTTTGCACATATCTTTCAAAAGTATTGACTTGAGCCATTAGGAATTCATAGTCCCTGCCGCTTGTAATATAGCGGTCAAAAACGATTCGAATCAGGAGCGCCCTACCCATGAGATCGAACAAAGGGATCTGAAATATTTCAGGCTTCAGGCATGTTTGAGCCTCATCCAACTGGCCTTGGCCATAATAAAGGGCTGCGGTAGCCAAATCAATACTCGGCTGTCTTTTGCCCTCTTCTAAATAGGGTGAAAATTGTTCGATGAAACCGTAAGCCCAATCAAATTCCCCACATAAGCCAGCTAAACCGACAATATTTATAAAACTACCATGTGTTATCCGGTTGCCGTCAAGCAGCACATATGCATCCATTGCCAATTTGTAAAGCGACAAAAGCTCTCGTTCCACTGAACCACCTCGTTTAAGAAGTACTATGCCGCTATTAATCAAGTGCGGCAAAAGTGTAACTTGTTCCATCTTGGGCAGGAAAGGGTATTTATTGACATAAATATTCATCACTTCCCGGAATCCCGGCTCATCTATTCCTCTTAGATACAGTTTTACCAGGTGATGGTATATAGACAATAAAGGATAGGATTCCAAAAGCTCCGGCGCTGCAGTGTGCGCCAGCACTGCTTCCAACAGCGGGAACTCGTATTTTAAATGGTATATACGCTCTCGGGTCTTCATCTCTGCCACACAGCGCAGTTTGGCCATGCAGTAGTAGAGATCTAGGTGCTCTGCAGCCAATTTTATATGTGAAGGATTTTCCAAATACTTGGGGGTATCGGGATTATAGTAAATTTCACAGTGTAGTGAATACAATGCATAGTAGTTCTCAATTTGCTTTCTTGGAATTTTCATGGTTTCCTCAATCTGGTGCAGGGCTTCTTTACGAAAATAAGCGCCCATATTGCGCTTGGAGAGCGATTTTACCAAAAGTTGGTCGAATAAGGGAATCTGCTCGTTATCGGGGGACAACACCATGCGCACCACGAAGTACTGCTCTATTTGCTTACACAGTCCAGACATGAGGTTGTACAGCTTGGTATCGTTCAAAGAATGCGGTCCAAAACAACGCCGATAGACTTCTTGCAAGTCCGCCTTTTCCAAGTCGAACGAGGGGTGTTCTTTGCGAAGAAGCTTGAAAAACTTTAAGTATTGCTCGCTGGACTTGAAGAATGGAGATTGCAGGAATTTTTCAAAGTCCTTGTATTCCTCAACTTGGAGCGATTTAAGCAGGTTGATGAGTTTCATTTTTTATTTTTTTCAAAAAATGCAGATTTTTAGGCAAATTTTGAGTAGAGAAAAAACCAAGGCAAATCAGGTTTAAATTATTGATTTAAATTAATATATACATAAAAATAAATTAAATACACATTCAAAATTTCAGAGGAATTTAAAATTTTTGGCAAAAGTAAACAAAGAACGGGCTCTTAACTTTGAGGCCTGATTGAAAATATTGAAACCAACTTAGTTTCGGCTAATAAACTTCCGATCCAATCCACCAACGCTTGACAACTCCACCGCTTTTTTGCTGCTTTTAGCTCTCCTGGTCACCCTGTATAACTCAAATCAACTGTATTGTCTTGATACTTTTCAGATCGGGAGTTACTAAAAGTGGCAAAAGCTTGGCGTGGTATGTGGTGTTGGTAAAAAGGTGGCAATGGTTCGGATGTTGGGCAAGACCAGTGGAATTGGGTTATGAAATGCGTTATGAAAACAGTAAGCACCCCAGGCAAGGATTGATTCATTTGTGGAGTGAAAATAGGTTAAGATTTGGATTTGCAAAGCCCGTACATTTGCCACCTATGCTTCAAAACTGGCTAAAACCGCTCCCCACTTCTTTTTGCAAAAATGCCGTTGATGCACTCCCTGCATGGTCGTTTGGCAAAAATGCCCTGCTCTATCGAGGGGAAATGCCGGATCTTAAAAAAGTTCGGGCTGTGCTTATCGGGGTGGGCGACAAGGAGGCCAATCTTATCCGCGAGCAACTGTACCGTTGCTCTTTTCCCTTTCCCAAAGGCTCCGTGGCAGACCTGGGCAATCTTCGCAAAGCTGACGCTGCTTTGCTTATTCCAGTGTTGTATGAATTGTTGAGTGGCAAGGTGTTGCCCATCGTAATCGCCGGGAAAGACGAACTCGCACGAGCACAATTTTTGGCCTATCAGGAAGCAAAAGCCTTGGTCAATATGGCGGTTGTGGACGAGACCTTCCGTGCCGATGGGGTGTACGCCCCGCTTTTCAAACCCCGACACCCACAGCTTTTTCATCTTGGAGTGGCCGGGATTCAAGTACACCAAACCGCTCCAGAAGCCATCGAGTTTTTGACAAAAAGCCATTTTGACCTGGTACGGCTGGGAAAATCCAAGGCAAATATCGAAGAAACCGAACCCGTGTTGCGCGATGCTGATTTGCTTACGTTCCACCTGGGCGCCTTGAAACAATGCGAGGCCCCCGGCGTGGCCAATCCCTCACCCTCCGGTTATTTTGCGGAAGATGCCTGTCAGCTTTGCCGCTATGCCGGCATGAGCGACAAACTTACCTCCTTCGGACTTTATGGCTTCCAGCCTGAAGCCGACCGGGATGGTTTGACGGCCCAAACCGCTGCTCAAATGTTGTGGTACCTGCTCGAAGGTCTTTTTAACCGGAAAGGCGATTACCCCGCCTCTACCAACGGGCTGACCGAGTATGTGGTGGATTTTCGGAAACTCAATCACCAACTGACCTTCTGGAAAAGTGCAAAAAGTGGTCGCTGGTGGATGCAAGTCCCGGTGGCTACAAAACGCAAGCATGAACGACATCGTTTGGTGCCCTGTTCCTATCAGGATTATCAATTGGCCTGCCGTGAGGAATTGCCTGAGCGACTGATGCAGGCGCTGGAACGGTTTTAATGGTGATTGGTGGATTGGTGATTGGTTTATTGGGCACATTGAACAAACTCAATAAACAAACCCTATTTATACATGTTTTCCCCTCGTTTTCTCGCATTGATTGCGGTCCTCGTTTTCTCTCTGCTTGTATGGCTTTACGTGCGTGAGTTCGCTGTGTTATCCAACACGCTGGAGATAAAACCGCTGGTAATTGGTTCCATGTTGGTGATGGCGATGCTGGTGAGCGCTTTGCTTTGGCGTTGGCGGGATCGGTTTACGCCCTTGGGGCGGCATTTCCCGGAGGTAGCACTGATATTGGTTTTCAGTGTCTTGTTTGCACCGCTTTTTGGGAGTTTATTGAACCGAAGTTTGGGAAAAGACGAAACACAATCCTTTGATTTTGTGGCAGAAACGGCCTATTTCGCTTCAGGATATGGCATTTTGAAGGGAGAAAAATTGCAACCCACTGGCTGGCGGCTCACCGTAAGAGAAGCAGGCCGCACACGCCGATTGAAGTACAAAAGCCAACCCTATTACCCGCTAACAAAGCCTGGCGAAAAGATACTCCTGCCCCTGCGGCTGGGGCTTTTGGGGGCAAGGGTTGTTCAACTTCGCTGAGTACATAGAATACAGGGACAAGGAGCATATAAACAGGTCGTTTAATATTAAAATCATCCATCGTTCTCCCAAATCGTACATTTGCCAGCGTTTAAGAGCCCAATGACTCCCTGCATTTTTCATCATCCTTTCAAACGAATGCGATATTTCCTCACGCTGCTCGCCACGCTGCTGGCTTTTCAATTTTTCGCCCAAAACGCGGTCGCTTTTTTCCCTGAAGAACTCGTGGTGACCGCCAATTCACTCAACCTCCGAAGTGAACCCGATGCTAATTCTAAAAAAATAGCAAGCCTCCCACAAGGCACTTTATTACAGTTTATAGCGTCCTGGAACAACGGCCAGTACACGCAGACAGACACCACCGACGAGAACGCACCCTACGGACGATGGCTCAAAGTGCGCAACAAAAACAACATCGGATGGGTCTTTGACGTCTATGTCAGCGGCACGACCGAACTCTACTATGAGAATTCGCCGCAGTTCGATATGCAAAATATTGGGCCGCTTTTCTGGTATGGCGTGTATGCCCGCGATTCTTTCGCCGACGAACTACGTAAAGTGCAGGTGCGCTTAGCAGAGGAACCGAACGAATTTTTCGGAGGCACAATTAAAATACTGAAAACCAACCAAATAGAACCCAGCAAGTTCCTCGTAGCCAGTTATGCGCCACTCCCGACGGGCTATTGCGGTCCGTTAGGGGTGTTTGACCCCAACCAGATGTTTTTCTCCAAATCTCTTGGCCCCGGCAGCCAACTTTCCATTTATCCTGGCAACGATCAAAACGATACCATCCTAAAGCCCAACTACGGCCTCGCGGCCACAGGTTGTGCAAGTTTCGAGAACAATTTCGTGCGCATCACCGATTACAAACTTACCCTGCTGGACTATGCGACCGAACCCATTGTAACGCAAGATCTCACAGATTGGGTCCGGCCAGAAATCCCCGAAGTAAACCCTACTGTTGACCTTTTGTGGTTCGGCGACCTCGACCGCGATAATTTGCCAGATGCCATAATCCAAGATTGTCCTTATGAGGTGGGGTGTCGGGCATCGCTGTTCCTTTCTTCTAAAGCCAAACCTGGGGAATATCTTCGAAAAGCTTGCGAATTTTACTGGCCAGGAGACTGAACAGCAGGTTTTGGACCGGATTGAATGGAAGCTCCTTGCTCATAGTCCACAGTACTTAGTTCCTGCTACCTTTGTGCCATGAAATGTTTGACTTCCCTCCTGATCGGTTTTCTTTTTTTGGGCCAAACTGGGGCACAACCTTCCACGGCATCCGTGCGCCCGCTTGCCTTGGGCGAAAGCCTCCGTCTCGCGCTCGAAAACAGTGCTCAAATCCGAAAAGCCAAAATTGATCGCCAAATTCTCGAACGCCGCGTGAAAGAAGCCCGCAGTGAGGGCTTTCCCCAAATTTCAGCGGGCGTGAACCTAGATTATTGGCCTTTATTGCCTACTCAGCTCCTTCCTGGCGAGCTTTTCAGCATGCCGGAAGGCACTCATGTGCCGGCACAATTTGGTCGTCCGTGGCAGCTCGGCGGCAACATTACGCTACAGCAAAACCTCATCAATGAGGCTGCACGGCGTAATTTACCAGCCCTTAGATCTACCAGAGATATCAGTGACCTCCTCATCCTGCGCTCCGAGTATGAGGTGATTTTTTCTACGGCCACGGTTTTTTATCAAACTTTGCAGACCGAACAATTGCTCCGCGCTGTAGATGCCAACCTTGGGAAATTGGAAGCACTTCAAGGCATGGCTCAACTTCAGCTCGACAATGGCTACGCGGTGCCGACCGATGTGAAACGTATTCGAGTGGCCAAAACTAACCTCGAAACCCAGCGCCAGAACCTGCTCACAGGCATCAGCAGCTTGCGACAAACGCTCCTTTTCCTCTGTGGGCTTCCTTTGGACGAAACCCTCGACCTCAGCGCAGAAATTGGTTCGCCCGCTGCCGACTCAGCGCGTTGGCAAAACCTGACACTCGACCCTGAGACTACCACGGAAAGCCGCTTGCTCGTCCACAACCTTGACCTACTGGACATTCAGCGCAAAAGTGCCATCGCGGAAGCATTGCCAAGCCTGAGCGCATTTGCCACGCTTTCGGCACAAGGTTTCCGACCCGACCTCAATTTCTTCGACACAGACCGTCAGTGGTATGGCGCGGCAGGAGCGGGCGTTCGTCTCAAAATCCCAATTTTTGATGGCTTTCGGGTGTTCAACAAAACATGGGTGTACAAATTGGAAGCACAAAAACTCCAAGAAGACCGCCGACAACTTAATGCTGGCAAAGCGCTTGAATTCAGACAAGCACGCGAACAATTGGGGACAAGCCTGGCTACCCTCCGTTCCCAAAGCGACAATGTGGCGCTTGCCCGTGAAATCACGGACAAACTAATGCTCCAATACAAGGAAGGGGTAGCGTCCCTGACCGACCTGCTCAACGCCCAAACAGCACTCTCAGAAGCAGAGACCAATTATTGGCAGCAAGTATTCAGTTACAAGCTGGCGGTGTTGAAATTGCTAAAAACAGCGGGGCAATTGGAATTGCTAAAAAGCTAATGTGGCAAATGTGAATAATGTGGTCAATGTATTTTTGCACTCACATTGACCACATTCATCCCATTTGCCACATTAGTTTAATTTACTCGGTACGATCATCCTGAATTCCGGGATTTCCACCTTGAAAAGTGCGGCCTCATCGTGCCGGGTCATCAGGTAGGTGCCGCGCATTTTGCCTATTTCAGTGTTGAGGTCACAATACGAGGCGTATTCATAACGCTCGCCAGGAAGCAGAATGGGCTGTTCGCCCACGACACCTTCGCCCTCCACTTCGCGGACCTGAGCGGCTGCGTCAATAATGAACCAGTGACGACGAAGCAGTTGCACCGTATGAAGGCTTCCATTTTCAATCACAATGTGATAGCCAAAAACATAGCGGTCTTCCCGAGGATCGGAATGATTCGGCAGATAGTTGGTCTCCACTTTGACCGTAATACCATTGGTGACGGCTATTTCCATGGGGTAAAATTACGAAGCTCAGATTGCTCCATTCATCTTATTTTCACAAAATCTTGTTGTTCAAAAAATTGTGCGGAAAAGTTGGCCCTGGCGGTAGTGGAACCTCCTTTTCTCCTTTCCTGCGGCGCAACTCCAGTTCCAGACTTTGCAGGCCTTTTTGCATCGCCCATTCATGATTTGCAGAAAAAGCAGATCGGAGTAGCCAAGTCAGTCTTTTTAAAAGAGGTTTTTCTGCTGAAATGCGCCAATCATAAGTGATTACGCAGGTTGGGCCGTCTTGTTCAAAATTCCAAACGCCCGTGCCGACAAAATCGCCCAAGGCCTGGAGCGAAAACCCATTTGGAAGGTTAGTTGCCGTAACGCGGAATTTCCAGCGCAAAGCATAGGGCAACCAGCCTTTGGTATAGAGCTCTACCAATTTCCCAACACCACCAGGCTCACCTTTTTCGCGCACTTTCACATCAAGGTACACAGACGGCCACCAGGTAGCAAGTGCGTCTACGTCTTCCAAGAGGCGATAGACTTCTTCTTTGGTCGCATTTACATGCCATGTGGTAAGGAAATTGTAGTCTGTTTTAGTTGTAATCTTGGGCGATTTAAGTTGGCTTTCGGTCTTAATTTCTGTTACTTGCATGATGTTTGCAGTTTTATCGTACAAAGATCAGGCACTAAGTACGCTGATATTACCATATACGAGCGAAGGTCCATTTGGGATCACTTCAACCTGTTGTTTTTCTTTTCTTCCTCGGTTTCAAGAGCGTTTCGAATTTCTTCAAACATCCGTGGGGTCCCCCCTCCAAAATACTGCACAATTCTGATCAAAGGGCTTTGAAACGTGAATATCGCACGCAATTTGGCCTCGCCCTCTGGTTCAACGCCTCTACCTATCAGCACCAGATCAAAGCGGCGCTGTTGAAACAATTCAATAGCTGCTTCATCGGCCAAGGCACCTACAGCTTCCCAATCGGGCGTGTTGTTGATGAGGTTCAACACGGTCCGTATAATTTCTTCGTGACGACCGATTACAAGCACTTGAATCCTGTTGAGCATAACTTACGGATTTTCTAGGACAAAATCTTCCACAGCCCTGCGGCTGCGTGGTGTGACTTCACGGGTGCGGAAGGGCTCTTCCAATTGTTCCGGCGATCCGAGAAATCCTAAAGCAATGATACAAACGTCTTCCTCATCATCAGGCAGCTGGAAAGTTTTTCTGATTTTATCTGGGTCGTACCCCCCCATAATATGACCATAAATGCCCATTTGCGTGGCTTGCAGCATTAGGAACGCGTTGGCCATGCCAGTGTCGTGCATGGCGTGACGGTTATCTTTCCCATTTTTTTCAAACGTTTTTTTAGCCGTACACAGCACCATTGCTGCGGCATCTTTGGCCCATGGCTGATTCCCGATCATCAGGCAATCCCACATTTGCTCGAAAGCAAACGTTCCCTTCAGCCCATAGCGGTAACGCCAGGGTTGTTCATTGATGGAGGAAGGAGCCCAAGAGGCTGCTTCGATGAGCGTGAGCAAATGTTCTTCCGTGAGGTTTTGATCGGAAAAAGCTCGTGCACTCCAGCGATTTTTGATTATATCAATGACTGGGAGACGCGTAACTGCTGTTTTTATCATGATGACTGGTGGAGTGGTAAGTGGTGGACTGGTGACTGGTGGACTGGTGATTGGTGATTGGTGAAATGGTGATTTGGAACCTTCCTTTTCTTTGGCTAAGGCGGGTAAAACTGCTTGTTAAAGAATAACTTATTCAACGGCAATTAGTTCATTGGAAGGTACGTCCACCAATCCACCAATCACCAATTTACCAATCCACCAATTTACCAATCCACCAAACACCAGTCCACCAATCACTAATTTACCAATCACCAGTCCACCAATCACTAATTTACCAATCCACCAATCACCAATTAAACCGCCATCGGCACTTCCATGAGCAAAATCTCGGCGTTGGAATCCGCTTTAATCGCGAATTTATCCAAATCCCAAATGCCATAGCCATCGCGGGCGCTGAGTTTTTGGTCGCCGATGCTGACATCTCCGTTCAAAACAAAAACATAGACGCCATTGCCTGCTCCGCCTTTTAGTTTGTACTCGGTTTTAAAATCCTTGTCCAGCGTACCCAAATGAAACCAGGCGTTTTGGTGGATCCAAACGCCCTCATCGTCCACATTGGGTGAGAGGATTTGTTGGAGTTTGTTGTGGCGGTCGGTAAGATTCAAGGTGATTTGATCGTATCGCGGCGTGACGTTGCGTTTGTTTGGGAAGACCCAGATTTGCAGGAATTTGACCAATTGGCTGCTGTTTTTGTTGTATTCAGAGTGCTGAATACCCGTTCCGGCACTCATTACCTGGATATCGCCATTACGGATGGTAGCCACATTCCCCATACTGTCTTTGTGTTCCAGATCCCCTTCGAGCGGGATGCTGATGATCTCCATATTGTCGTGCGGGTGGGTACCGAAGCCTTTTCCCGCAGATACCGTGTCATCATTCAGCACACGAAGCACCCCAAAATTCATTCTCTCAGGATTGTAATAATTGGCGAAACTGAAGGTATGATGCGAGTTGAGCCAGCCATGGTTGGCATGGCCGCGGGTTTCGGCTTTGTGCAAAACGGTATTTGCCATGATTTTTGAATTTGTATTCGGAAGGTGGTTGAAGCCCAGAATATTTAAGGGCCTGAGTTCGTCAATATTGTTGGTGATCACTGCAGAGGCCACGCCAGTAGTGGCCAATGCGCCCGCACCAATCAGGCTTCGTTTGAGAAATTCTTTTCTGTTCATGACTGAGTGTAGTTGATTGGTGAAACAAGTTCATGACACAAAAGTGGGGGCATTGGTCTTCTCTCACCAATAATGTAGATTAAGAAAAACACCCTCGCCTGCCATTAGTCACAGCATGTATTCCCAAATCATGATTTGAGTCGTCCCAAAACCTGATTTGAAGCATTGGCGATGGAGCCTTAGCGGACTTTTGTGCCATTATTTCACTCAATAATTTTTCAACCATGAAATATTCAATCAACTCTTTATGCTTCGGCTCTGCGCAATCCAATTCCAAGACCTTCGATATTGCCTACCTGTTTTTCCGATTTTATTGTGGTATATCCATAGCCTTCGGTGCGGGACTGGCCAAAGTTTTTCACAAAATTGACGAGAAAGGCGGCGAAGAGTGGGGCAATCTCGCATTTGGCATACCGGATTGGTTTGTGAAGCAGGTCGGGGAAATTGGTTTTACGTTTATCTCCCCAAGTTTCTGGGCAGGTCTGGCGGTGTATGGTGAGTTCATTGGGGGCTTGTTGATCGCCTTTGGTTTATTGACGCGGTTCTCTGCATTGCAAATGGCGTTTCAATTTTTCGTGGTTTCGTTCATCTGGTTTGATGAACCGATGCCCTTCACGATGTATTATCAACAATGGATTTTCTGGTCGTTTGTACTGATCGCGGCAATGGGTGGTGGTCGGTTTTCTTTAGACCATTGGTTTTTAAACAAGCGATTGCAGAATCATCTCCCCAAAAAGGCCGTTGTAGCCGGATTGTTTTTAACCTTGGCTGGATCCGCTTTTGGACAATCTCAAACAAATGCAGAAAATGTAAGTTTTACCGTTTCCAACCCTGGGATGAAGATGCTTGAGATAGATCTCCGCTACTTTGATGATCAGGCATTTACCTCAAGGGGATATGGGTACGAACTGGGCGCACTACGCTCCCATGCCGTCAATATGCCTGTGGGAACCAGAGTTTACCAGCGCAGTCAAGGCAAGCAAAAATTGCTTTTTGTTATCAGAGCTAACGATCAAGGGCGCAGGTTTGACCTCCGAAAAAAATATGAAATAAGCCCTGAGCAATGGCTCAAAGTGGCAAAAGACGAGCAAAATCAGGAATTGCTGCGACTCAAAAAAAACAGGGAAAACACGGACTTGGCCACCATTGCAAGCTCCAATGGATATAAAATGGTGACCTTTCGTGTGGCTGGAAAAACTACCCTCGGGCGCCCAGTAATCGTGCGGGCACAACTTCCATTCGATGTAGAGAAAACGAACCTGGGATTCAGTCAACGGCTTTCGAGATCCACAGAATTGGAACTCAGTTACCCCATTGGAACGAAAATCTATCTTTGCGATGGCAATTATTGGTCAGCCCCAGTCAATGAAACTTACCTGTTCACCGTGGATAGCGAGAAGCAGAATGATCTTATTCGGATTTGATAAATGTGGTCAATGTGATTAATGTGACCAATATGTTTTTGCACTCACATTGACCACATTTACATATTGACCACATTGACACATTGACCACATTGACACATTGACCACATTGACCACATTAAATTAATGGATTTCAACCTCTATTCGACCCCCCTCTTATTCGGCTTTGTGCAGGGCTTGTTGTATGCCGTATTGTTTTGGTTGCGCGGCTGGCGGCAGCAACGGCTTTCGGATGGGCTGTTTGGATGCCTGTTGTTCACGTTTGTATTTGAGATTTGGGAGTATATGCTAGGGTTTGGGGGCATTGAAATTTTGTGGAAAGAACTCGAATTTTTTCCACGAACCTTCAGTTTGTTGTTGCCTCCTTTGGCTTTTTTCTATTTAAAGAGCCAGTTTAATACAGATTTTCGCTTCCGCTGGGGCGACCTGAAACACGCCTTGCCGTTTTTGGTATATGCTGGTTATCACATGATTGTGTTTGCGCAAGGCCCCGAATTTGTGAGCGATTGGAAAAAAAACGTACACGGGCCGTTCGGTTTGGATTTTATTGAAATCGGGATGCGGTTTGCCTCGCAGTTGATCTATTTCTACTGGGCGTACCAGCTTTTTCGGGAATACCAACGGTGGGTGCCTTCTCAATTTTCAGACACAGAGGCCGTGAGTTTTGACTGGTTCCGCAATTTTCTGTTGGCCTTTTTGGCAAGCAATCTTTTTGGATGGGGCATGACACTCATTGACCTTTGGCTACAACTTGATTTTTGGCACGACTGGTGGGATGAACTGTTCAACGCCGCGCTCATTTATTACCTCGCTATTGCAGGTTATGCCCAACTTCAGCCTAGAAAACTTCAATTTTCAGCAATTCCAAATCTTGAAACCTCCGCCGCTCTAAAATCTGATAAATTGTCTGAAGGCGATTTGTTGCGCTGGAAAAGCCGTCTGGAAAATATCATGGACGATGAAAAAGCCTATCTCGAACCAGAGCTAACCCTCTCAGACCTTGCCCAACGACTCGGCACCAATGGCTCGGTACTCTCTGCGGTGGTCAACACCTCCTTTGGCAAAAATTTCAATGACTTCGTCAATGAGTATCGCGTGGAGGCCGTGAAAAGGATGTTGAGAGACGCTTCCAATAGCCATTATTCCCTGTTAGGCATTGGCTTGGAATGTGGTTTCAATTCAAAATCCACCTTCAACCGGGCATTCAAAAAAATAACAGGGTTCGCTCCAGGCGATTATGCCCGGGAAGAGAAGGGGTAACTACTTCCCTTTCAATAACTCCGCCCGCATTTTGCTTAAAAACTCCGGCGTAACCCCGATATACGCTGCGACTTGTTTTTGTGGCAATCGTTCGATGAGGGTTGGATAACGTTTACAAAAAAGCAGATAACGCTCGCGAGCGGGCAGACCGAGGTTTTCCATAAGCCGTTGGCGAAATGTGATGAGCGAATTTTCGAGGATGATTCGGAAGAAGCGTTCAAATTTGGGCACTTCCCGCATCAATCGGTCGCGATCGTCCACATGAAGCTGTAATACTTCGGTGTCTTCCAGCGCCTCGATGAAAAGTTCGCCAGGCTGCCGGGTCAGCATACTGTACATATCAGCAATCCACCAGCCTGGAGGCGCAAACTGAAGAATATGTTCGTAGCCGTTTTTGTCGAGGGTGTAACCCCGCAGGCAACCGGTATTGACAAAAACAGATTGTAGGCAAATATCGTTTTCACGCAGCAGGTGTTGTTTGCGTTTTAATTGTTTTTCTTTCAAAAGCGAAATAAAAAACGCAGATTCATCCGCTTGAAGGTCAATGTGTTTGCCAACGTTGGCCAAGATGAGGGAGGTTTGCACAGCGAAAAAAATTTGGGGTCAAAAACCCTTGATTTGATAGATTGTTTAGGTGCCTGTGGTTTGCCCAAAAAAATAAAAGTCCTAACTTGCAGCAAATTTAACCTAACATGGATATCTCCGCACACATTTCCGAACCTGGCCTGCCGATCTCCGAATCGAACGCTGTGCCTGGCCAAGTCGAAGTGCGCAAGTATGTGCCACAGCGAAAGCGATTGCACACGCCCAAAACTTTTGAAGACCGCGCCGCACTCGGCGTACGCGAACTCCGAGTACCCGCCACCTGGGAGCAGTATCTCGAACTGGCCGATACCTGTGACTATCGGGTACACTACCGCGAAGGCCATATTATCTCTTTCCTTGAAATCGAAGAAAAAACAGGCGCCGTCATGGGAGAAGCTACTATTCCACATGAAAAATTAGTTGGGCGTTTCATCACTCAACTATCCATCCTTTTGGATGATTTGAAATCCGAATTTAACGTACTTGGAAGCAATACCAAGATTTTTATCGGGGAACGCAGACGTGGGTACAATGCCGATGTAACGGTCGTAAAAGGTGCGCCTGTCTTGCAGGAATACCAGTTCAGCAAGCGAAAGTCAAAAGGCCTCGTCAACCCCTGGCTTATCGTCGAAGTGCTGTCCAGCAGTACCCGCGACTTTGACCTTTCGGAAAAACTGAACGATTACAAACAAATACCCGGACTGCAACAAATCATCTTTGCGGAACAAGGTAAACTCTGGGCATCCACCTACATCCGCGTTAGCGAAAAAGAATGGCAAAACCTTGATTTTGATGCAATTACAGATGAAATTCCGATAGCAGAGGGAACGGGCAAACTATCCTTGGCCAAGATTTTCGCCCGATTTTTTTAGTGCGTTTAGTCCTGCAAAACCTCCACTTTACCTGCCACTTCCAGCCCTGCATTCCTCCCAGTTCCTTCGAAAATCCGTTGTCCATTTTCGAGCAATTCCACTTGAAAGGTAGCCTGCAGGCTTTCCTGAATTTTGCCCTTCATCTCGCCCGAGAGCGGTGAAACAAGTGATGTCCCAACCGCTTGTTTTGCCAAGATACGCAGCTCTGTTTTGGGGTTCTTGAATACCAATTCAACTTGTTCTTCATTGATTTTCAAGTACTTACGCGCTCCGGTATAGGTGGCGAATTTGAACAGCCTATCCTCTAGCCACATCCCACTGATGAAGCCAATAAAATGACTACCCAGCCAGGGAATATGCGCCGCCGAAGCCATCAACGAGGCCCGGTCGCTGGTGTCAAAATGATTGCTCTGCATCCAAACGTAAGCGCGGGGAAAGGAACGCCCCCAGTCCTTTTCGATGTAGCCGCGGCCGCCAGTGAAGGTGATTGGTTTATTGGTGATTCGTGATTGGTAGACTGGTGATTGGTGATCGGTTTGTCCTAATCCACCATTTACCAATCCACTAATCACCAGTTCCCCCGCCAGTTCATGGTGTAGGCTCACAATCCCGTGGTTGCACTCCATGAACGGCACAAAAGAATACCAGCCCATGATGCCAGGCGCGCCTAGCATTTTGGGCCAAGGTGTGGTGTTCTTGAAGCGGATTTCTCCAGTGATGCCGGGCAAATCGAGGATTATTCTTTCAGCAGAAAAAAAGTTGTTTCCTACCCAAACCTCAAAACCCTGCTCGGATGGGCGAAAATCGGCCACCTCGAATCGGTGATATTCTGCTGTACAAGCCTTGCCGTCCATCACCTGAATGAAAGCGTGCTTGTCGCCATTTTCACCCATCGAGATACCCGGAATGAAGGCCATCGCGTGCTGTTCATCGGCAGATACGACCTTAAAGTACCATCCTTCGAAGTAGCGATGGGTGCGGCCCCAACCCTGGAATTGATCGGGATTCCAGATAGAGCGTAGTTTTGTTAGGAGCATTGGTGAATTTGATGGTGATTAAATGCTTTCCAAAGGTAGAGATGATTTCACGCAACGACGCAACGTAGAGATGATTTCACGCAACGGCGCAACGGCGCAACGTTTGAGATTTATACGTTGCGTCGTTGCGCCGTTGCGTGAAACCTTACCTACCGAACCAAAGTTACCTCCCCCTTTTTCGATTCCCGCCGCCCGTCGTAGTATTCAAACTCTGCCACCCAAATCAGCACATCGGATGCTTGCGCTTTCCCTTCCCAGTTGCCGTCCCAGCCCAGCGCGGGATCTGAAGCTGGATAGTTGATTTGTGTAAAAACCGTCTGCCCCCACCGGTTGAGTATTTGCCAGAGCCGCACCGTGCGAACACAAGGGTCAGTAATAGGTCGGAAAAGATCATTCGCTCCATCCCCATTGGGCGTGAAGGCATTCGGCACATTCACCCGACACTCCTCGTTGACCCGAACCGTGACACTTTCCTGAACAGTGCAGCCATTTCCATCGGTTACCGCCAAGGTGTAAGTAATGGTATCCAAAGGGTTTGCCAGCGGGTCCAGACAATCGGTGCAGCTCAGTGCGTCTACGGGCGACCAAACAAAATCGAGTGTTCCGGTACCTGTTAAGGTTGCTTCCAACAGCACCGAAGCCCCAACCCGAATGGTCGTGTCCATCGGCAAAAAAAGGTTCAAAGGCGGAAAGGGATTGACGGTGACCGTCACCGTTGAATCACAAGCCAGAGCACTGGAGAATTGAAAAACAGCCGCCGTATCAGCAGGCAACAAGGTGCCGTTATAGTCAAAAACGGCACGGGGGCAAATGGTAACGCTCAATGCTGATGCTGCATTTTCAACCCCCAAAACATGGACAGTCAACAAGGTATCGCAACCAAGGCCAGGAGCGGGGAATAAAAATTGTGCCGTGGTATCGGCGGGCAATTGTGCTCCAAAGAGGGCGAGTGTTTGGCCCACACATACAGCAGTGTCGCGGCTGAACAATAATGTGTCGCGAATGGTGGCGCTCAACGAATCCACCGAAATACAGCCATCGGTCGTTTCTGCCACGACCACCCAATGGGCGCTTGTGTTGGGCGAAAGCGTTACGTTGGGGCAATCTGTGCAAGAAAGAAAATCGTCGGGCGACCATTTCCATTGGGCAAAATTTGCCGGACGCTGGTAATTAACCGAGAAGCCTGAGCATTGCTGCGGCAGGTCCGCGCCCAGGTCAAGCACAGAATTGGGGGCAATGCTGACCGTAATGGTATCGGTCTGAAGGTTTCCGCAGAGATCCCAGACGTTTACCCAGTATTTTCCGGGCAAGAGCGTGGTGGTCGTGGAATCGGCGGTGCCGTCGCTCCATTGGTAGCGGGTGAATCCAGTTCCGGCGTTGAAGGAGAATACGCCATTGTCGCACACGGTCAGGTCCGGGCCAAGATTGAGGGTTTTATTGAGCGGGGCTACAACGAGGATATCAAGCGTATCCGTAGCAATGCCGCAAGGGGTATGCGCGGTTACGATGAGACGACCCGAGCCGGGACTAAGGTAGCGGATGTTGGCGTATTGATAATTGGGCTGAATGTCGGCGTTCAGATTTTCGGTTTGCCATGTGATGGAGTCCACATCGCACTGCACGTTCCAGAATTGGTATTGAACGGGCGTATTTAAGGAACAAATGGTGTCGGGCGCATTGTTCGGAAAAGAGAGGTATGGCTTGGTGAAATTGGAAGAGATGAAGTTGCAAAGTCCCCACCCAACACTTCCTGAAGGTTGGAGAAAGATATTTTCCGCCTGATATTGACAGGCAGAGCCGGGCAGGTTTGGTTGGTGGATTACGTCAAGATGGTAATTGATAGGGGTAAAATTGGAGCCAGATGACAGATAAATTTTGCCATTGGGGCCTAGTTGAGGATAGCCAACCCCCGTATTTTGCGCTTTTGTTTCTAATTCAACTTTGGAATTTCGGATAGCATCTATGGCCCCAGCTTCCAAATCATATTGCAGCACTTTAACAAATCCATCGAAGCTACCAGTTACATAAAGAAACTGTCCGGTGGGCGAGAATTCAACTCCCACAGGCCCATTAGGTAAGACAAATTCTTCTAAAATTTGGGAATTAAAAACGGTTCCGCTTGTAGAGGGATCAAAATTGTGAATCGTGAGTTTAAAGTCCCCCATGAAACTGTTTTGAACACTGCAAGCCACCCGTTTGCCATCTGGCGAAATTTTCATTTGGATCACTTGATCCACGCTTTGTCCGCTGTTGCTTTGAATTGGATTTAGCGTGTTTAAACCATTATCATCTATGCGGTAAGCAATAAATTCGCTTAGGCCTCCGCCCTTTCTCAATAGCAGCCAATATCCCTTAAATGAACAGGATTTTACGGCTGATAGACCAGTGGCTGAAAACAAAAGGAGAACATTCTTTTGGCTCACTACAACATCACCCCGACCTTCATCTAAAGTCATGTCCAATAAAGTATAAAAGGCGCCCGCTCCATGAGTCAAGTTAAATACATAATAAAGGCTTGTATTATTGGGGTGTGGTAAAATGAGGGCCGTTTTATCGGTAATAATTTGTAAGTCACCATTTGGCATAGGTTGGTGAAAACGGTTGTAAACCGTATTCCCATCGGTGTAAAACAGCAAGTTCCCATTGGCATCGTTCATGGTTGCTGAAGTGCCC
>Ga0247844_1004955_pt1 | contig 17450 bp, 10 predicted proteins | sample LaCtaG_FD_192421 | JGI IMG/M metagenome (GOLD analysis project Ga0247844, IMG submission 192421) | Freshwater microbial communities from meromictic Lake La Cruz, Castile-La Mancha, Spain - LaCruzMarch201714.5m_1 | ecosystem: Environmental > Aquatic > Freshwater > Lake | place: Spain: Castile-La... | reverse complement strand
TGCCCTGGCAAAAAGTGAAAGCGCGGCAAGGGCGCTGGAGCGCGACGACCTGCGCGCCCGCGTCGTCGCGCACAAGCTGGTGTTCTTTCCGGCCGTGTGGGCGCACACCGAAACGGCCGTCCCCGGGACTTTTCGCCTCGTCCCGCCGGCAGAGCGTCTTGATGCTCTTGCCCGGGACTACTCGGCGATGCGGGACATGTTTTTCCGGGAGCCACCCTCGTGGAGCGAAGTCCTTGCCGTGCTCTCGGAACTGGAAGCGCGAATCAACCGCAACGGGCGGACCGCCTGAATCACCTCGGCTTCACCTTGAACCGCTTTTCGGCATCCCGGGAAAGTTGACCGCGTAATGCCCCCGCAATTCTGACGGGTCCGATCGCCCCGTAGCACGCGGTATTGGTCCAATTCCGGCGGCATGATCAGCGGTAGTCGGAGGTGCTACTTCCGGCCGGGGAAAGCCTCAAGCAGACGGCTAAAAATAATCTGCAGTATGAAATGGAGGCAACGAGAATGCCGGCAAGGCGGATGAGGACAGTGCGGAAAATGGGAGCTTTCACACCGAGAAACATCAGCAAACATCGTGAGACATTTTCCCACTTGGCCTTTTCCGATGCCGTTACTTTTCTGTAAGTCGCTGTTATTTAAATAGATGAGCGGGTGAAGGGAATCGAACCCTCGTATGCAGCTTGGGAAGCTGCCGTTCTGCCATTGAACTACACCCGCGATTCACCTGCTGCAAAGCGCGAAACGAACCGGCTACGAGTTGTTCGCGACATGAAGAAGGATGTCCTTAGGACGATTCTTGAGATTAGGGAAGACCGGCGGGGTTTGCAAGAACATCTCGCTTTGCGTCGATTTTTTGCTCGATGGCCCTTTGTCACGAGGGACAAGGGCTCGGCGGGTAGCGAAGCAGACTTTTTTTGACGAAGTCGAAAGGTTTGTCTTTCGTCGGCAATTATTTATCACGGCTCCCGGATTGCTAATGAAGAGAGTTGAGTCGCAGCCGGCGCCGAAAGGCGGGGATTTGACTATTTTCGGGCAGGGGAGGTTTTGCGAGTGCTGGAGGGAGCGATCACTCCCAGGAAGACACATTGCGGCGGGAATTTCCAGTATCACTCCACACCGCCACCTTTTTGCGCAGCGTTTGGTTGTTGGTGCCTGCGGTGATCGAATTGTCGTAAGAATCAGCCCCCCCCTCATTGTCGATTGCGATTTTATAGACTCTGGTGGGCTGCTTGTCTTTAATGGCCCAAGGATCGACGAAGCCCGAGTCATTCGTGCCGCCCTTCCCGCTTTTGGCTGCTTGGACTTCGAGGAAAACAATTTTTCGAGGGTTTTCGTTTGTACTGATGCCGGCGAGTGTCTCAACCAATGTCTTGTTAACTGTGGTGGTGTTTTCGGGTAATTTTCCGTATTCTGTCTCGTAAGCGATGACGGCCGTGGCGATCTGGACGGCGTCATTTTTGGCTTGGGCCTTGCGGGCGGCGTCGATGGCGGAGCCGACGGCGGGGAAGAGGAGGGACATGAGGATTCCGATGATCGCGATGACGATGAGGAGCTCGATGAGGGTGAAGGCGGAGGATTTGCGGGGCATGGGGGGAAACTAGGATGGTTTTACGGGCTTGACAAGATGCGATGAGAGAAATTGAGGGGTTCAGGCGGTGTTGTTGGCGCTCACTTAAGCCCGCTTTGGGATGCTGCCCCTGCAGGGCAGATGCTCTTTCTCCCCAAGACCCAGGGCGGCGCTGGCGCTTGCCCTGGGCTATGGGATGTCGCCCCGTTGGGGCTTTAAGTGAGAAGCCATTCGGGTCAGGCGGTGTTGTTGGCGCTGTCCCCGCCGGTGGCGTCAAAGGTGGCTCCGGAGACCATGCGGGCGGAGTCGGATGCGAGGAAGACGGCGACCGGGGCGACGTCATCAGGGTCGATCCAGGGGACCCCGAGGGGGGATTTTCCGGCGAGGATGGTTTTTGCGACCTGCTCGAGGTCTTGCGGGGAGGCGGTTCGCCTGGCGACTTGCAGGGCCTGCTCGTAGCGCTCCTTGTGGCGGGTGAGCGGGGTGTCGATGAGCCCGGGGATGAGCGCATTGACGGTAATTCCCGAAGGGCCCAGCTCCAAGGCGGCGGACTTCATGAGCCCGATGATCCCCCACTTGGAGGCGGAGTAGGCGGAGCCGTTGAGCGTGCCGTGGCGGCCCTGGGTGGACGAGGTGACGATGATGCGGCCGCCCCCGCGCTTCACGAGGCCCGGAGCGAAAGCGCGGATGACGTTGGCGGTTCCGGTGAGGTTGACATCGATCTGGGTGCTCCAGTCGTCGTCTTCCATGTCAAGGAGGGGCTTGAAGGCTTGGATTCCGGCATTGGCAAAAACGATCCCGATGCCTTCGAGGGTGGCCTCGATCCGGGCGGCGGCCGCCCGGAGGGCCGGGAGGTCCCGCTGGTCAAGGATGAGCCCCATCCACCGGCCGCCCTGCTCCTGGACCAGCCTGCCCGTTTCTTCGAGATCCAGCGGGGAGGCGGGCTGGACGCCGGATTGCGGGCTGACGGGGGCGCAGATATCGAGGCCGGCGACGCGGGCGCCCTCGCGGGCAAAGGCCACGGCCACCGCGCGGCCGATCCCCCGGGCCGCTCCGGTGACAACCGCCACCTTGCCTTTGAGACATCCGCTGTGACATGGGGCGGGGGGATTCATATCCGGAAGAGCCTAGCGGGGCGTTCGCAGCGGCGACAAGCGGGAACTGCTACCCACCCGTATCGTATTCGCCGGCGGCCAGCCTGCGCCAGAACTCAGCGGCCGGCTGATCGGCGGGGTCATCCGGGGTGCGGATGATGCGGAGGGTTCTCAGGTTGCGGAGGTTATTGAGCGAAGCCTTGTCGGAGACCATGAGGGGGCTGATCGTGAGGCTGGCGAGGGGGAGGTAAACAAGAGGGCGCACGGAGTCGAGGGCCATCAGGCTGACGTCCAGCGTCTGGAGGCGGCGGTTGAACGCGAGCGGGGAGAGGTCGCGGATGGGGGTGCCGGAGAGGTCCAGCGAGGAGAGGAGGGGCATGCTGCGGACGATCTCAGCACCGGAGATTCCGGTGCCTTTCAGCGACAGGTTCTTGACGCGGCTGAAGCCGCGGAGGTTGGCGGGGACCGCCCCGAGCGGGCACCCGGAGAGGTCCAGCGACTCGATCGGAAGGGCGGCCAGCGTCGCCCAGTCAATCGAGGATGCGTTGCGGATCCTGATATCGCCCGGAGGCGTGGCGAGGGACTTCAGGTGGGAGAGGTCGTCGAGGCTGGCGAAGTCGGAAAACGTGATTTGGCGGTCGGCATCCGCCATCTCGATGCGGCCCTCCCCTCCATTGGCGGCGAGAAGGCTGACAGCTGTTTCGGCGCTGCCGGGGGTCCGGATGATCACGCTCTGCCCGAGGCTGGAGCGCCGGGCCACGGGTTTGTCCTCGAAGAACCGAAGAACCTGAGCCACGATCTGGTCCTCAGGGGTCCCGGTCCGGGACAAAAGCGCGGCACCCCGTTCCATGCGATCCCCGGATGTATTCAGCATCTGCGCGGCAATGTCGGCCAGCTGCGCGGGCTCCTCGGGGCCAAGTAGGTCGGGCTGGCCGTTTGCGCGCCGGGCCTCCGCTGATTTTCCGGCCATTTCGAAGGCCTCCCTGGCTTGGGCGGCCTCCATGCAGGCCAGGTGGTAGCGCCCCTTGACCACCCAGGCCTGCGAAAGCGTTGGGTCGGCGAGGAGCGCCCGGGAGACCGCGTCCAATCCGGAGGAGATCCTCTCGACGATGCGGTCGGGATTGCGCTCCGACACCATGAGCTCGGCGGGGTTGAGATCGCGGTGGAATGCCATGACGGCCTCGACCATCGCCCGCCGGGCCTCCCGGAAATCCTCGAAAGCGGGCTGGTTTTTCAAGTTGACAAAGGTGGGGGTTTCCGACGGCGCGGTCTCGGCATCGGCCTGCGCACGCAGGTCAGCATTGCGCTGCTTGAGCTCGTTGACGGTGCCCTCGATGTCGGCGATTCGTGATGCGGCCTCCTTCTGGGACTGCTCGCGGAGCTTCCTCTCCTGCTCGGTCTCGCTGAGGGCACGGGTTTTTTCGAGGTCGGCGGCGTCCCGCTCGGCCTGGGCGAGCTTCATTTTCTCGAGCGCTTCCCGGGCCTCCAGGCTGCTGGCCTCGGCCTGGCGCTTCTGCTCCTCGGCGAGCAGCTCATTTTTGAGGGCGAGATCTTTCTGGCGTTCGGCCTCCTTGAGGGCGGATTCGGCATCCCTTGCGCGGCCAGTGATCTGCCAGAAGGCGGCGACGGAGCCCGCAAGGAAGAGGAGGAGGGAGACGGCGATGACCGCGCTGACGCCGCGGTTCCGGAGCACCAGCTTGCGGCAGAGTTCGACGGCGGAGACGGGGCGCGCGCTGATCGGCTCCCCGCGCCGGTAGTGCTCGAGGTCCGCCGCGAGGGCGGCAACGCTCCGGTAGCGCTCGACCGGAGCGTTGCGGAGGGATTTGGAAACGATGACCTCAAGGTCGCTGTCCGCCTTGGGGATGAGGCTTCGCAGCCGGGGAGGCTCGTGGGTCTGAAGCGCCTGCGCGTCCGCCACGATATTTCCGGTCGCCTCGAAGTGCCGCCGTCCGGTGAGCATCTGGAAGAGGATCGTGCCGAGCGCATAGACATCCGCGCGCTCGTCCACATCCTTGCTGGATTCCGCCTGTTCGGGAGACATATTTTCCAGGGTTCCGACCACATTCCCGCTGACTGAGAGCGACTGTCCGGCCTCGGCATTGCTGAGCTTGGCCAGTCCGAAGTCCGCCACGAGCGGCTCGCCATCCTCCCGGAGCAGGATGTTTCCGGGTTTGAGGTCGCGGTGGAGGACCCCGTGTTCGTGGGCAAACTGGACCGCCTCGCAGACCTTGAGGAACAGCGTGAGCGTCTGCTCGGTGGGGAGCACGCGGGTTTCTTTTGGGCGTGAGACCTGCCCGGACTCCCCGGACTCCCCGGACTCCCCGGACTCCCCGGGCTCAGCGGCCTCCGCCCGTCCCGGGGAGGTATCGCGGGAGGAGCGCTCCTCGCGAAGGGCAACGATGAGCGACTTGATGTCGGGAAGCGGCTGGGAGGAGGATCCGCTGGACTCCTTCGCCGTGGCTTCGTAGAGGAGGTCGGCGAGGGTCAGGCCGTCCACGTATTCCATGACCAGATATTGGATTCCCTCGAACTCGCTCATCTCGAACACGCGGCAGATATTGCGGTGGGGAAGCCGGGACATCACCTCGGCCTCGCGGCGGAAGCGCTTGAGCTGGGACTCCGAGGACGTCTCGCTCTCGTGGAGCACCTTGATGGCAACGACGTTTCCGTAGCGGTCCTGGCCCTTCCAGACTTTTCCCATTCCGCCGGTTCCCACCACGGAGAGGAGCTTGTATTTTCCGAGGGATTGGGAGAACGCCGAGCTCACGACGTTGTCGCTGCGAAGCTCGAAGGAGTCGCCGACGACAGCCGGGCGGACAACCCTCAAAATGGGGACGGCTTCGTCGTGGCCGGGAGGCAGGAGGGCGTAGAGGTAGTCCGCGTAATACTCGGTGGCGGCGCTGTCTTCCTCGACGCCCGGCCCGATGAGCCAGACCTTCCGGACAAAGGCCTCCGGGAGGGCCTGGAGGCCTTCGCCGGCCCAGTGAAAGTCGCTGAGATCCGGCTCGGTTTCGCTCTCGGCCTGGATGGCCTGCCAGCCTTGCGGCAGCGTTTGGATGAGGTTGCGAAGGGTAAACTCGGAGATGAGGACCTCGCCGGGCCGGGCCAGCTGGCAGAGCTGCGCGGCCAGATCCACGGTGTCCCCGACCGCAGAGTAGGTCTGAGTCGCCGAGGCCCCCAGCGTGCCCACAAACGTCTCGCCCGTCCAGATCCCGCAGGACAGCGGCGGCATCTCGCGCCCCTGACGGAACAGCCCGACACGCAGCTGCGCGAACTTTTCCATCTGCCCGCAGGCCGCACGGATTGCCCGCAGCGCGTGGTCGGCGAAATAGCGCGGAGCGCCGTAGATCCCCGTCACCGATCCCCCCGAGGATTCGAAATACGTGCACCCCGTCTCGAGGATGGCCTCCGCCGATTCCTCGACAAACGAGTTGAGCATGAGGCGCATCTCCATCGGAGCTAGCAGGCCGGCGAGGTGGGAGATCCCGTTGAGGCGGACCTTGGAGATCGTCAAAAACCGCCTTTCGGGCTGGCGCGCGGTGCGCAGCTCCTCCTCGTTGAGGAGATCGACGGAGGTTCCGCTCACGTGGCGGAGGTCGCGGCTCACGGAGTCCACCGTCGTCACCTCATCAAGAACAATATCCAGAACTCCGCCCTCGCTGTAAGTCTTGACCTCGAAAACCCGGCCCTCGGAGTCGGTGACGAGGCGGTTACTGGCGCGGCCCGCCTTGGGGCGCTGGAAGCAGCCCGCGACCTCCCCTTGCGCCCGCGTGGCGAGAAGCTCCAGAGGGGCGCCCGTGAGGTCGCTTTTGGGGACCCGCAGGTAGGAGGCCAGCGCCAGGTTGGCGTAGAGCACGATGTCCTCCGGCGAGACCCGCACGACCATGGTCCGGAACGATTCTCCTTCGGGGGCTGCCATGGGCGGAAGACTACCCCAGATCAGCGGGTGGACTCAACCCCCATTGCACAGGGATGTTTGGCGGGGGCGCATCTCTACTGCAAATCGACAAACATGATCCCCTGGGCCGTGGCAGGGGCATCTTGCCCATGCGAAAAACCATCCAGTCAGACATGGGCAGGATGCCCATGCCACGGTTTGCAATGATCGGAGGCGCGCCCGTTTGGCGGTCGCAAGCGGCCTTAATTCAGGAGCCCGCGCCCTCCAATTCCTGGACCGGAGGAGGCAGCGCTGCAGGGGGCTGCCCTCCCCTCTCGACAGGAGCGGGGTTCTTTTTCTTGGGAGAGGGCTCGCGCTGAGGGCGGGGTTTGCGGACGGCTTCGAGGCCGCGCTTGGCATAGTCCATCACGTGCCCTTGGTGGATCAGCCAGGAGAGGTCCGAGGCCAGAGCGGACTCGCTGGCGCCGGGATCCTCCCCGCTGGAGCGAAGAGCGAGCAGGGCCTTCCACTGGTCGGGCCTGGGTGCCGGAGGAGCGGATTCCAAGTGATCAAGGATCCCTGAGAGGCCCTCGGCGACGGGCGAAACCGAGCGGTCCAGGTATTTCGGCCGCGCGGTGGAGACGTAGGTGATGTTTTCGTGGGCCTTGAAGATTTGGAGCCCCCCCGCCGCGAAGGCCTGGCCGAGAATATGAGCGAGCGGCAGGGGGAACCGCCGCAGGTCATTGACGGCGGCATGGGCGAGGTTGCGAATGGAGGGGGAGGAGGCCCCTGCAAATGCCGTCCCAGACAGCTCCAAAGGCCCCTCCACGCGGGAGATCAGCCCGGCGGCGTGATTCGCGCGGAAATCGGCCTCCACGGCCGCCAGGTCGGCAAAGCGGGCTGGCTCGCACCCCTCGGCCACCTCCGCGGGGAAAAACTCGTCGCGGAAGCTCTGCTCAGCCTTCCACTTTTCAATGAACTCGGGATCCCTCACCATCTGGACCCGGCTCTTGAAGACCTCAAAAGGAAAATTCCTGAAGCGCGCGGCGTGGACCTCGCGGAGGCGGGTCTGGTAGGCGTGGTGGTTGGGCGGGCCCAGCACGATGTCCCCGCAAACCGCCACGCACGAAAACGAGCCCTTCGGCGGATCCACGGCAACCCGCTCGCGACGGTAAAATTTCTCGAGGTGCCTGGCCATCACATGCTGGACGGCCTCTTTTTCTGTGAGCCAGAGGCTGCCGTCCGTGGCCAACTGAAAGATGGCAGGGGATTGGTCGGAGTCCCGTTTGAGGGTGATGCGGAAGCGCTCGGGCTTTTCCAGGACAAGAAGAGCCAGGTCAAAAAGCGGGTAAGCCTTGGCGCTGGCCCGGATCTGTTTGATGAGCCCGTCGACCCCTCTGGGATCGGGGAGCACGCTGATGGCCCAGCCGGGAAGCATCGGGGGCGGTTCCGGCCGCCGGTCGCCCGGGCGATCATCCCTCCGGTCGCGGCTGCCGCGCGGTTCGTCCCGGCGCCCGCCGCCGCGCGGGCCACCTGCCCGGTCCGGGCGGTTCCGTTGGTCCCCGTGCGGGCCTGCGGGCCTGCCTCCCCCCGGCCGCCGGTCGTCCGGGCGCCGGTTTGAGGGGCCGCGTCCGTCCCTGCGCTGGCCGCCGCGGGGGGCTTCGTCGCCGCGGTCAAATCTCTCCGCCAGGCGCGCCGCACTCGCAGGCGCGCTCCCAGCTTTCGCCCAGTCGGGCAGGAAACTCTGTGCCAGGTCGATGCCGGAAAATGCGGGCTCGGGCGGTTGCTCTTCGCTCATTGGGTCGTTTGGGATCAGTCCGTCCGGGGAGAGAGGACCTTGGCCCTAGGGGGTTTTCGGGAGGGGGCTGGCCTTGGCGAGCTGAGGACGGTCCATGGCCAGCAGCTCCGAAACGGTGACAAACTGAAAGCCCTTTTCCTTGAGTCCGTCGATCGTCGCAGACATGGCTGCGATCGTGGAAGGGTGGATGTCGTGGGCGAGGACGATCGACCCGGGCTTTGTATTTTTCAAGATCTCGGAGGTCACGTGGGAGGCATTGCGAACTTTCCAATCCAGCGGGTCCACGTCCCACATGATGACCTTGAGGCCGAACTCATCGTTGAGGCGCTTGTTGATCGAGGCGTTCGTGGCCCCGTAGGGCGGCCGCACAGTTGCCGGCTTTTTCCCGGTGACCGCCTCGATGGCCGCGTTGGTCTTCTCGATCTGCGAGGAAACCCCCGCAGCTCCGGCTTTGGTAAACGCCTTGTGGTCGAAGCTGTGGTTGCCGATTTCATGCCCCTCCTCCGCCGCGCGCTGAAGGACGGCCGGGTTGGCATCCACGCATTGACCGAGAACGTAGAACGTCGCCTTCACCCCCTTCTCCTTGAGGACATCGAGCAGCTTGGGCGTCAGCGTGGCGTGGGGGCCATCGTCAAAGGTGAGCGCGATGTAGGGCCCCTCGACGTTGCAGGAATTATAGACCAGGCGCTTCGTGCCCGCAGGGATATCGGCGGGGGGCGCCTGCATGGCCGGCGTCGAGTCCCCCATCGCCGGGGCCTGCATGCCGGGCGGTTTGGACATCTCATCCTGCGGCACCTCGATCACTTGCGGCTGCGGGGCAGGCTGCGTGTGGGCAGACTGGCAGGCTGCTCCGAGAAGAGTGGCAACGACCGAAATAACAAACCAAGAGCGGGAATTCATAAATTGATGCAGGTCAAGGCCTGATCTATCGCACAAAACGCTCCAGAATCACACCAAGTTTTTTCACGGTTTTCTCGGGCCAGAGATTTTGCGGGGTGATGAGGGCCCCGTCGAGGCTCCGGTGCTCGGGCCAGCAGGGATCGAGGGGGATCTTCGGGATCGCGCAGGCGAGGATCTCCTTGGCCGAAATCACGTTGGCATGGAGGTGGGCGATCACCGCATCGGCGCTCACCGGCTCCTCGTCGTGCTTCCAGCAATCGTAGTCGGTGATCATGGCCAGCGTCGCCAGCGCGATCTCCGCCTCGCGGGCCAGCTTGGCCTCCGGAAGGTTGGTCATCCCGATCACATCAAATCCCAGCTGGCGGTTGGCATTGGACTCCGCCCGCGTGGAAAACGCCGGGCCGTCCATGTTCACATACGTCCCGCCATCATGCACGGTCCTGCCCGCCTCGGCGCAGGACATGGCCAGGATCCCCCTGAGGCCCGCGCTCACCGGGTCGGCGAATCCGGCATGGGCCACGATGCCCTCGCCAAAAAACGTGTGGAGCTCGCGGCGGCTCATGCGGTCGAAATACTGGTCGGGAAGAACGACATCGCGGGGGCGGTATTTTTCCTGGAGGCTTCCGACGGCGGTGACGCAGATGATCCATCGCACCCCCAGCGACCGGAGCGCCCAGATGTTCGCCCGGTGGTTGATCTCATGCGGAGCAATCCGGTGGCCCCGCCCGTGCCTCGGCAGAAAGAAGACCGCCCGCCCGTGAAGCGTGCCGCCCATGATGGCGTCGGAGGGGTCGCCAAACGGCGTGGAGACGGAGATCTCCGCCACATCGGCGATCCCGTCGATTTGGTAGAGGCCGCTGCCTCCGATGATCCCGATGGCCGGAGCGCTCATGGCTTGGAGGGCTTCCGGCTTCGCGGCTCAAAGTCGCTGCCCTCACCCCCGAGGTCGGTTTTCTCAAGGAGCGCAAGGAACTCACGCAGGGCGGGCGTTCCGGCGGAGGATTTCTTCACGAGCGTGCCGAGAGGGCGCCACATCTCGGCGTCGGTGAGCTCGAGGCACGCCAGCTGGCCGGTCTCCACCTCCGAGCGCACGGCCGTGCGCGGAACAATCGACACCGCGTTCTCGATCTCCACCGCCCGCTTCACCGTCTCGATATTATCAAACTCAAAAGCCACCCGCACCCTCGCACCTGCCAGGCGCAGCTGGCGGTCCACCTCCCGGCGCGTCGGCAGGTCCGGCTCGAACGCAATGAACTTCTCGCCCCCAAGGTCCGACAGCGAAATTTTCCGTCGCGGGGCCAGCGGGTGGGACGGCGCGCTGATGGCGACCAGGCGGTCCCTCCAGAAAACGGAGGCGGTGATCCCTCGCCGGGAGGCGGGGTAGGCGACCAGGCCGACATCCGCCCGGTTCTCCTGCACGGCTGCATAGACCTGAGCCGAGCGGCGGTAGTCCATCCGCACCTCGACCAGCGGGAACTCCCGCCGGAACCGCTTGAGATAGGGCGGCAGCTCGTGCAGCCCGATGCTGAAAATCGTGGCGATGCGCAGCTCGCCGGAAATGACCTCCTGCAGCTTTTGCATGCGGGTCCCGAGGTCGTCGTAAGCCCCGACGATCTCCCGGCTGGACGCCAGAAACGCCTGCCCCTCCGGCGTAAGGCAAAACGCGCGCCGCCCCCGGTCGATCAGGCGCACCTGGAATTGCTCCTCAATCGACCGGACCTGCTGGCTCACTGCGCTCTGGGTGATCCCGTTCCGCTCGGCGGCTTTGGAAAAGCTTTCCGTGTCCGCCAAATCGCAGAATACTTTGAAAGTTTGGATTTGCATTCGACTCTTCGAAAATAAGATTAGCTAATATCATCATGAATTACCAGAACAGATTTTCTTATGTCCGAATTTGAAACCCGCCGCGACATCATCATGGAAAAGATCCGCCGGGCTGCGGAATCCGCCGGGCGGGACGCCGCGTCCGTCCAGCTGGTGGCCGTCTCGAAAACCCACCCGGCCGGGTCCATCCGGGAGGCGTTCGATGCGGGGCAGCGCGCATTTGGCGAGAGCAAAGTCCAGGAGTGCCTGGCAAAAATCCCCCTCCTGCCACCGGCCATCCAGTGGCACTTCATCGGCCACCTGCAGACGAACAAAATCCGCAAGGCGCTCCCGCACGTCCACCTTTTTCACGGGGTCGACAACGCTGCGCTGGCCTTCCAGATGGACCGGATCGCGGCCGAGTGCGGGGCGTTTCCCCGCATCCTCCTGGAGGTGAATGTCTCCGGCGAGGCCTCGAAATTCGGGTTTGCCCCGGAGGTGCTGCGCGCGGAAATTGGATCCCTTCTGGCGCTGCCGCGCGTCCAGGTAGCCGGGCTCATGACGATGGCCCCCTACGCGGAGGACCCCGGGGCGGCGCGCCCGTTCTTCGCCGCCCTGCGGCGCCTGCGCGACGGACTCGAGCAGCAGACCGGAACCCCTCTCCCCGAGCTCTCGATGGGGATGAGCGGCGACTTCGAGGCCGCCGTCGCGGAGGGGAGCACGTTGGTCCGCGTCGGCACCGCGCTTTTCGGCAACCGCCCGAAACCGGCGGCGGAATAGTGCTGCGAATCTTGCCGCAAATCATTTCTTGCCAACGAGGGGTCGGTTATTAGACATTCTAATGCCAATTCCCGAAACTGACTATGAAACCCGTCCAATTTAACAACACCGTCCTCCGCGACGGCCACCAGTCGATGGCGGCCACGCGCATGAAAACCAGCCAGATGCTTCCCGCCGCGCCGATTTTGGATTCGCTCGGCTTCCGGATGCTGGAAACGTGGGGGGGGGCGACGATTGATACGAGCCTGCGATTTCTGGGCGAGCAGCCGTTTGACCGGGTGAGGGAGCTTCGCAAGGTGGCCCCGAACACGCCCCAGGGGATGCTCCTGCGGGGGCAAAACATCGTCCAATACAAGTGCTTCCCCGATGACGTCGTGGAGCTCTTCGTCAAGTGCACGGCCGATGCCGGCATCGAGGTCTTCCGCATTTTTGACGGCCTGAACGACCCCCGGAATCTGGCTCCCGCGATCGCGGCCGTGAAGAAGGCCGGCAAGGTGGCCCGCGGCGAGATCTGCTACACCACGAGCCCGGCACACACGGTCGAGGCCTTCCTGAAGTTTGCCGACGAGCTCAAGGGCATGGGCTGCGTCGAGATCGGGATCAAGGACATGTCGGGGGTGATCACCCCGCGCGTGGCCGCCGAGCTGGTCACGGGAATCAAGAAGCGCACCGGCCTCCCGGTGACCCTGCACAGCCACGAGACGGCGGGGCTCGCGGCGGCGTCCTACGTGGCGGCGGTCGATGCCGGCGCCGACGCCGTGGAGACGTCGATCTCGCCGTTTGCCAACGGCACCTCCCAGCCGGACACCCTCCGCATGCTGGCCCTGCTCGACAACAACCCGCGCCAGCCCGCCTACGACCGGAAGAAGCTGGCCGAGCTCCGGGAATACTTCACGAAAGTTTACAAGGAGATGGAGGCGTTCACTTCGCACGCCAACGAGGTCGTGGACAGCGACACCCTCGTCTACCAGGTCCCCGGCGGGATGCTCTCGAACTTCCGCGTCCAGCTCAAAGACTTGAAGATGGCGGACCGCATCGACGAGGTCCTGGCCGAGATCCCGCATGTCCGCGAATGCCTGGGCTGGGCCCCCCTCGTCACCCCGATCTCGCAGATCGTCGGCACCCAGGCGATGCTCAATGTCAAATTCGGGCGATGGAAAAATTTTTCGCCGGCGGCGATGGACATCGTGCTGGGGAACTACGGCCGCACGCCGGCTCCGGTGGACAAAGAGGTGCTCGCCCTCGCAGAAAAGAACACGGGCAAGCCCCCGATGACGACGCGCCCGGCGGACTCCCTGAAGCCGAATGTGGAAAACCTCCGCAAGCAGCTTGCCGAAAAGGAGCTGCCGACCACCGACGAGGCGGTCGTCCTCTTTGCGATGTTCCCGATGGAATACGAGAAGCTGATCAAAAACCCAGGCGCCATCACGGACGGTGCCCCGGCCAAGGCGGCTCCGCCAGCCGCAGCCCCGGCACCTGCCCCCTCCCCGGCTCCCCGCCCGACCGGCCGCAACCAGCGCCTCCTGATCACGGTCAACGGCCAAACCAGCGAGGCCCTCGTCGAAGAAGTCCAGTAACATTCCCCATTCCCCATTCCTCATTCCTCATTCCTCATTCCTCATTCCTCATTCCCCACTCCGCACTCCGCACTCCGCATTCCCATGAACCTGTCCCTCGATGAATTCCCCGCAGCAACGTATGATCAATGGCGCCACGCCGCCGAGGAGTCGCTGAAAGGCGCTCCGTTTGACAAGAAGCTGATCACCGCAACGCCGGAGGGCATTAAGCTCCAGCCGATCTACAGCAAGGAGGACCTCGATGCGCTCGCGCTTCCGGAGGCCTGGCCCGGGCTGGCGCCGTTCCTGCGCGGGGGCGCTGCGGCCGGGTTCAAGGCCAAGCCCTGGCTGATCGCCCAGGAGCTGCCGTTCGGCTGCCTCTCGACGTTCAACAAGGCGCTCAAGAGCGACCTCATGCGCGGCCAGAATGCCGTGGTGGTTCTGCCCGACGTGGCGACCCGCCACGCCAAGGACCCCGACGAGGCGGTCAGCGGCGAGGTCGCGACCTGCGGGCTTTCCCTCGCCTGCCTCGACGACGCGGCGAAGGCGTTTGAAGGCATCGAGTTTGCCGCCGCCCCGGTGCTGGTTTTTGCCGGGGCCTCGGCCCTTCCGATGGCCGGGCTCCTCAAGGCCTTCGCGGGCGACCGGGCGATCGCGGGATCGATCCTGGCCGACCCGCTCACCGAATGGGCGCGCGAGGGGCGCCTCGACCTCTCGCTGGACGAGGCCTACCGCGAGCTCGTCGCGGTCTCGAAATGGGCGGAGAAATCCGGCGTTCGCACGGCGGGGATCCAGGCGAACCTGTGGGCGGATGCCGGCGGCACGGCCGTCGAGGAGCTCGCTTTCGGCCTGGCGACCGGCGCGGCGTATTTCCGTGCGCTGGCGCAGGGCGGCGTGGCGGAGGGCGAGATTGCGCCGCGCTTCGCGATGGCGCTGTCCCTCGGCTCGAACCTCTTCATGCAGATCGCGAAGCTGCGCGCGGCGCGGCTTCTCTGGGACCGGATCGTCGAGGCGTTTGGCGTCCAGCCCGCCCCGCTCTTCATCCACGGCCGCAGCAGCATCTTCAACAAGTCGGTTCTCGACCCCCACACGAACATGCTCCGCGCGACGGCGGAGGGCTTTGCCGGGGTGGTGGGCGGAGCGGACAGCATGCATGTCGCGGCCTTCGATGAGCCCGCGCGCACGCCGGATGAATTCTCCACGCGCATTGCCCGCAACATCCACGTCATCCTTGCGGAGGAGTGCGGGTTTGCCGAGGTGGCCGACGCGGCCGGGGGCTCGTGGTATGTCGAGTCGCTGACGATTGAGCTGGCCAAGAAGGCCTGGGAGCTTTTCCAGAAGGTGGAATCCCTCGGGGGCATGGCCGTCGCCCTGCGCGAGGGCTTCCCCCAGCAGTGCGTTGCGGCGAGCGCGCGGGCCCGGCTCGACGCGGTCTCCAAGCGCCGCGAGGCGATTCTCGGCGTCAACCTCTTCCCGAATCCCGCCGAATCCCCGCTCGCTCCGGGCCCGGACGCGGCACAGTTTCCCGAGCGCGCCAAGCGCATCGCCGCCGCGCGCAAGGGCGGGGTCTCGATCGCATCGCTCACGGTCGAGGACGTCGCCGCCGCGTTTGCCGCCGGCGCCACAATCGGCGAGGTCCGCCAGGCCCTCCCGCGCGAAGGGGCCGACATGCCGGAAATCCCGCGCGTCCGCGTGATCCGCGCCGCAGAGGGCTACGAGGCCCTCCGCGCCGCAGCCCGTAGAAATCCCGCCACCGTCTGGCTCGCCAAGTTCGGTCCCCCCAAGCAGTCGAAGGCCCGCGCGGATTTTGCCTCGGGGTTCTTTGCCGCCGGCGGCTACGACGTCCAGCAGGCCGCAGCCGGTGCCAAGTCGGCCGGAGAGGCGCTCGATGCGGCCGCCGCCTCGAACGCCCGGGTCGTCGTCGTCTGCTCGACGGACGATACCTACCCGGAGATCATTCCGGCGTTCGTCCCCGCCCTGAAATCCCGCATGCCGGGCGTCAAGGTCCTCCTGGCCGGGTTCCCGCCGGACCAGATCGAGGCGCACAAGGCGTCCGGAGTCGACGACTTCATCCACCTCAAAGTCGATTGCCTCGCCTTCCTCTCCGCCCTCCACAAGGAGCTCGGCCTCGTCTGAAATCCCGCAATAACCTTCTCAATCCCTTCCTGCCATGAAATGCCCTGACTTCACGAAAATCGCCTTCAGCCCCGCCTCGTCTGCGCCTGCGGCCTCCGCCTCCGCGTGGGAGAGCACGTTCGAGTCCGAGACCGGAAAATCCTCCGCCCATGCGGTCTGGGTGACGAACGAGAACCTTCCGGTCAAGCCGGCCTACGGCCCGGCGGACCTCGCCGACTGCCAGCACCTCGGCTACACGGCCGGCGTGGCCCCGTTCCTGCGCGGCCCCTACGCCACGATGTATGTCCAGCGCCCGTGGACGATCCGCCAGTATGCCGGGTTCTCGACGGCCGAGGAGTCGAACGCTTTCTACAAGCGCAACATCGCCGCCGGCCAGCAGGGCCTCTCGGTGGCCTTCGATCTCGCAACCCACCGCGGCTACGACTCGGACCATCCGCGCGTTGTCGGCGATGTCGGCAAGGCGGGCGTGGCGATCGACTCGATCCTCGACATGAAGATCCTTTTCGGCGGAATCCCGCTCGACCGGATCAGCGTCTCGATGACGATGAATGGCGCGGTCCTCCCGGTCCTCGCGTTTTATATCGTCACGGCGCTCGAGCAGGGGGCCTCGCTCGACCAGCTCGCCGGCACGATCCAGAACGACATTTTGAAGGAGTTCATGGTGCGCAACACCTACATCTACCCGCCGGCCCCCTCGATGCGCATCATCGCCGACATCTTCGAGTTCACCTCGCAGAAGATGCCGAAGTTCAACTCGATCTCGATCTCCGGCTACCACATGCAGGAGGCCGGGGCCACGGCCGACCTCGAGATGGCCTACACGCTCGCCGACGGGCTGGAATACCTCCGCACCGGGACCGCCGCCGGCCTCGACATCGACGCGTTCGCGCCGCGCCTCTCGTTCTTCTGGGCCCAGGGGAAAAACCTCTTCATGGAGGTGGCCAAGATGCGCGCGGCGCGCGTGCTCTGGGCGAAGATCGTGAAGGGATTCAACCCGAAAAACCCGAAGTCGATGGCCCTGCGCACGCACTCGCAGACGAGCGGTTGGTCGCTGACGGAACAGGATCCCTTCAACAACATCGCGCGCACGTGCATCGAGGCGATGGCGGCCACGCTGGGCCACACCCAGAGCCTCCACACGAACGCGCTCGACGAGGCGATCGCCCTCCCCACCGACTTCTCGGCCCGCATCGCCCGCAACACCCAGCTCTTCCTCCAGAACGAGACCGGCATCTGCTCGGTCGTCGACCCCTGGGGCGGCAGCTACTACGTCGAATCCCTCACCCACCAGCTCCTCGAGCTCGGCTGGAAACATATCCAGGAGGTCGAATCCCTCGGCGGCATGTCGAAGGCGATCGAAACCGGCCTCCCGAAAATGCGCATCGAGGAAGCCTCCGCCCGCCGCCAGGCCAAAATTGACTCGGGCGTCGAGACGATCGTCGGCGTCAACAAATACCGCCTCGAAAAAGAGGACCCGCTCGACATCCTCACGGTCGATAACACCGCCGTGCGCATCTCACAGATCGAGCGCCTCAAAAAGCTGCGCGCCGAGCGCGACGAGGCCGCCGTCCAGCGCTGCCTCGCCGCCATCACCGCCGCCACGGAGGACAAGAAGAACGGCAACCTGCTCGCCCTGGCCGTCGAGGCCGCCCAGGCCCGCGCCACCCTCGGCGAGATCAGCGACGCCGTCGAAAAAGTCGCCGGGCGCTACCAGGCGGTCATCCGCTCGATCAGCGGGGTTTACGCCTCCAACTACGGAAATATGGACGAAATCAAAGCAGTTCGCTCGCTGGCCGACGCCTTCGAAAAGCGCGAAGGCCGCCGCCCGCGCATCCTCATCGCCAAAATGGGCCAGGACGGACACGACCGCGGTGCGAAGGTCGTGGCCACCGGGTATGCCGACCTCGGCTTCGACGTCGATATCGGCCCCCTCTTC
>Ga0247844_1004952_pt1 | contig 17464 bp, 11 predicted proteins | sample LaCtaG_FD_192421 | JGI IMG/M metagenome (GOLD analysis project Ga0247844, IMG submission 192421) | Freshwater microbial communities from meromictic Lake La Cruz, Castile-La Mancha, Spain - LaCruzMarch201714.5m_1 | ecosystem: Environmental > Aquatic > Freshwater > Lake | place: Spain: Castile-La... | reverse complement strand
ATGGATTGGATAAAATCTAAGGTTCCCGAGAAATTAAAGAATGGACTTGATTGGGTGATGGTTAGTTATTATGAAGATGATTGTTATGGACGAATTGTGACTAGAGAGGAGTGGGTGACGGTTTTTAGCGAGCTTTCAAAAATCTTTCCTAACTCAACTCTACTCATGGGAGAAGTTGGAACAAAATTCATCACTCAAAAAACGAGTGTTATGAAAAGACATTATAGTTTGGCCCTACCTGAAGTTCCCTCATTTAAAGGGGGAGGATTTTGGTGGTACGGAAAACAAGATCTCGTTGGAAAAGATAGAATGCTTGCTCATTTTTTAAATTCGCTGTGGAAAGAAATGGTAAAATCAACGAAGTGAAAAAAGTGGTTTTTAAAATTTTTATAAAAACCAATGACTCATATAAGTAATACAATCTTTGACAGTCACCACGTAAGAATTTGCTCCATTTTTCATCGTGTGTGAATATTTTTTTTGGCAGTTGAGAGGACATTTTCCTCCCAACATATTGTGCTTTTCAAAACATCCTAAAGAAATAAAGTAGGGAAGTTTTTCTTTGTCCTTTATTTTAATCATTGGCATACTTGAAGAAAAATTTTGTACTTCTTTTTCTACCCAAGCATAAGCGAAATGAAGCTTTGGAATTTCTTCTTTTAGGAAACTTAGTGAAAACTGATTGGCATTATAAATATAAAAATCAGCAAAAAAATGAAGTGCTAAGTTGCCTGACTGTTTTTTTGCCCAAGAAAAATGCCCTAAATTAGATAGGCCAAGGATGAATTTTTCGTGCGGATTTTTTTCTATAAGTTTTTCTAGAGCATCGTAGTAGAGATCCTCGCTCGTAAGAATGGGTAAAAGGGGAATGACTCTAAAACCATTAATAATTTTAAAATTTGTAAGTTCCTTTAGATGATTTAAATGGGCAAAGGGAATGTTTTTTTCGGGGTAAAAAGAAAGCCGATCCGAGAAAGAGGAAAATTCTACTGAGTCTTGGGGCGCATTGTTTTTTTCTAATTGCGTCCAGTTCATTTCTCTTTTTTTTATGTAATCTTTTTCAGTGAGTTCATAAAAGGAGTTTTTGATTTTTTTAAGTTGAGAAAGAGGGATAAATAATTTTTTGAATTTACTTTCGTTAATAAGTTCAATGTCATGAAAACAAAAACGGGAAGCCCCGGCCTCCCTAAAAATCTTTGCAAAAACCTCTTTGAAATCTTTGTCGCTTTGGGCCTCTTGAAGCACGATCTCATCTTCAAAATTAGCAAAAGAATTTTTAAGCACGATCTTTGTATCAGTAATAATACATTTTAAAGAAAGGGGCGATTTTTCTTCAGAGATTTTTTTTGAGTCAACTTCATCAATTTTGACTTGCTTTGAAGAGTGTATAAGAAAAACTTGATCAGAAATTTTGGGAGAAAAAACGCCTTCGCTATCTTCGTAGTGGATTTCAACATCGTTTTTGTAAGATTTTATTTTGAACGCCGTAAAGCGCGTAAATTTTCCTTGATCATTTAAGATAAGGAAAGTGTCGTTTTTATTAACACCATATTCAGTTTTAAAAAATAGTTGTGATCCTTTTATTTTTTCTATCAATCCAAGGAAAATGCCCCTATGTCCTGGAAAAAGGGGATCAATGAGATCCCTTCCTGAATTTTGAGAAAAATAAGCTGAGCTTTGTTTTCTTGCAAAATTTAAGGCCGCTTCGTCCTTTAAAACTTGTGTATTTTTTTCGCCGTTTAAAATAGACCTATAAAGACGAACTGTACTTTGAACATATTCTTTACTTTTAAGGCGCCCTTCAATTTTAAAAGAATGTATTCCTATTTCTTTTAATTTTAAAATTTCTTCTTGCAAGGCCAAATCATTGCAGGAAAAAGGATAGGATTCATGCGCCCCATCTTTATAAAAATTCCGACAAAGCTGAGCGCAGCTTCCTCGATTTCCTGAGCGTTCAAGAAGTAGTCCCGAAGCGAGGCAGAGCCCAGAAAAACTATAGCAAAGGGCCCCGTGAATAAAAACTTCAAGCTCGATATCCGGGTTGGCCAAGCGCAAAGCTTTTATTTGCTCAAAACTAAGCTCTCTTGATAAAACGACCCGCTCTATTCCAAGAGCTTTTGCCATTTTTAGGCCGCCTGAATTATGAATCGCCATTTGTGTTGAAGCGTGGATCACCAGTTTGGGAAAAAAATTTTTGATAAAATAAAGAAGGCCAAAATCTTGAATAATGAGAGCGTTTGGCCCAATAAGTTCAAGTTCACTTAGGCAACTGTGCATGGCCTCAAATTCACTTTCTTCAATAATGGTATTGAGGGTGACGTAAAAGGCCTTGTTATTATTTTTTACGTAATTTTTAAGTCGCCTAAGCTCCGTATAATCAAAATTCGTGGCCCCTTTTCTTGCCGAGAAATCTTTGAGCCCTAAATAGACGGCATCTGCACCGGCCTCAAAGGCCCGTATGGCCGTAGAGAAATCACCTGCGGGTGCAAGAATTTCTGGAAGATTTTTACTTAATTTATTCAAGATTTTTTTTCCAAAGTGTATCTAAAAAAATCTTATAACAGAGACACAGTCTTTCTTCAAAAAAATGTTTACAGTTAAGTGTGGTTTACGGTGGTGGTTTACTGCCCATTTTTTAGGGCTTGCGAATATGAATTTGCAATGTCGAATAGAAAGTTAAAGATGGCCTGTAAGTGCCCATAATTTAAGTCAATCTGATCGCTAAAAAGGCCCCTTTAGACCGAGGAAAAAAATATGAAAGGACTTTTTTTGATTTCATGATAAAATTTTACAGTAGTCGAAGATGATCAAGGAGTACCTATGCCTAAACGACCAAAAAAAATTCATTCATTAATTATTCTCTCTTCACTGACAATCATGCTCCCAAGCTTTTCGGCCCAAGTCGAACTATTAAAAGACCCCAATTTCTCGATGGGAATAAAAACAAATCCTCTCACGGTAAAAACATTAACTGGCACTCCCGATCACAGATACATACCAGGAACAACGCAAGTTTTTTATTGTGGGAATTATCCCCCTAATTTTAATCCAAACACAGATTCTGTTTGGTGGTTTAATCAACTTGGAACTTTTAAAGATGTTTATAAACACAAAATTGGTTTTTGTAATTGGGATAATGGCATTGGCGGAGGTCTCATGCTCCCGCCTGCAAATAGCTCAAAGGCATTAAAACTCGGGTTGGGGTCGTATAGAACTTTCGATAATGCGTTTCCGCGCTATTGGAATGAGACTTACCTAGGCCCTGAAGGGACTGGATTTAAACCTAAGCAATACCCCGATCCTTATGGCGCAAAATCTTACACGGGTGTAGTTATTGATCCTAAAGACAATGATATTATCGACTTTTCTCAGATTACAAATCTTCAAATACCTTTTGGTTCAACTTATGATAATGAGGCCACTCATCTTTTTCACTCGGCCCAAGATAAATACATTTTTAAAAATTATATCGGACTTGCCTTCACTCAGGCCATTGCTTCACAACTTAACGATTTAAACAGTTATAGGGATCTTGTTTTTTCTGCTGATGTAAAGTTAGGGGACATTAGTCATTTGGCGGATCGATTGGGTGTTCCTGGATTTCGCCATCGAGAACACGGTGGAAGTTTAATTGCAAATCTTTTCTTTCGCGAAAAAACGCCACGAGTCTGTAGTGGGATTTCGCAACCCTTACGTAATATCGTTCTTCAAGTTCAATTTTTTTCAATAGGCCCTTATGTAGGTTGTAATTACGATAGCGCAAAAGATATGTTCGTAAAAAAACCTGACTATAATTCATTTAAAAATCAATACGTGATTTTCAGTCCTGCTTTAGATGAGGCTTGCCAAAAAATGGGAACAAGAGAACTCCCTTCCGGTGACCCTGCTATTCCTAATCAAGTTATTTATGCAATCGATAGCGCGAACTATATTCGATCAAATGTCCCGGGATCTAATCGTCATCTTTTAATTCGAGGAAATGATAGTGAGCTAAACGATTTTGCAACAGTTCGCGTCTTTCTAGGGGCCCATCTTCAAAAGGCCATCAATTATCTTAATAATAAAATTACAGCAAAAGATAATCAGGGAAAAACACTGGTTTGTAATCCAGAAAATATGAGTAATTTTAAATTCACAACGTTTAATGTTTCATGGGAAACAAATAGTTTAATAAGTGGAAAAGCAGAACTTAAAAACTTTAGTGTTAGGGGAATCACGAAATAATTTAAATTTTATAACGATTCTAAACGAATTAAGGAAAATTTTATGATTAAAAAACACTTCTATAAAATCCAAGTTTGCTCTTTTTTTATTTCCTCGATGATTTTGAGTTCAACCGCTTTCGCAACAGATTACCCTTATTTTAAATTTTCAAAGGCCTTTCATTCGAATGCAGTAACGGCACGAAAAACGCTTACAATCTACAATAGAGCTGGACCTGATAACATTTCCCCCCTCTCATATTCTGGGGCCTGTACTTATTCCTATGGGGCAAATACAATACCTGCGATGAATGAGGGTACCGCGACTTCTTTAGATTTTCCTCAATATCTGACTAAGGAAAAACGTGATTACAACTTTTTTCACAATAATGAATTTACGATTGGTGCCTATGTCGATTTTCCACATCCAAGTGCTTATTCAGTAGCGCCGACTTACACAGCTCTTCCTCATTTTTGTGAAACTTCACCCGTGGGTTTTCAGCGTGCAGGAGTGACGCAGTTAAGAAATAAAACAACGATTGGAAATATTTTTGAAAACTCCTTAGTGAATGGATCATTTATTCGCCTTCGTTCTCTTAACGGAATTGAAAATCTTTTTAACTTTGAATTTAAACCCGATCGAATAAATCTAGAGACAAAAGGGCGAAATTGGTGGGCAGATGCTTTTGGATGGAAAAATACTTTTGGCGGGTCAGCGTATTTTTATCCTAATTTTAACACGATTGGTGCCTTTCATGGGCCTCAAGCTTCGCTTGGTGTGCGAAATGCGAACACGGCCTCGCAGACTCCCATTGGAGATTTACAGCATCTCTATTTGAATTTTAAGCTTAAAAATAACGTTCAAAATAGTTTGTACAATACTGTTCCTTACGGCGTAAATGTTCAGTCTTATGCCTATCCACCGAATTTTCCCATCCCGTCAACGGGGCAAAAAAACTATGAACCTAATAAACACGGAGGAGGCCTACGCTTTGGTATTACTTTTAGATTTGCTGACAATGCCACTTTTTGTTCGGCCACCGCTTCTCAAACAAAAATTTATGCGTTTAATATGGTTGAAAATATTTTTGATGAAAGATTTGAATATATTGATCAAGCGCCTTCAGGGCAGCTTTACCCATCCTTTAAATATCTCGCCGTTGATCCCTCCTCTGGGCAAAATATGTATCGCTATCCTCTTCAAAAATTGCTTCCAGAGGGGATTTATGTAAGAAACGGTATTCCGTATAATCCGTTCAAAATCCGAGGTGTTGTTACTGAGATTAAAGATAAAGATTTAATGCCTATTTTAAAAGAAGAATTGATTCCTAACTTGATCCAACTAGGTGCATTTCCCGCTATGCCTCAGTGTGGAAAAACAATAGAAGAATACTATTCTTATATTTTAAAACATCTTTATGTTCCAACAGCAAGTGTTGGGTATGAAACTGGTGGAGTTAATGATCTTAGTTTCAGTCTTTTAGAGTTTAGCCTTGTTGGAAGTAATATCGCAAAGTAATCAAAGGGATCATAAAATCTCTGGCCAATTTACCAAGGTGTAAAAGAAAACTTTTTATGCTATAAAAACCATGTGACTTCTTAAATGAAAAAAAGCTGCTTATTTTTTTAGAATTTTCTAAAATTAACCCTATGATCCGTGAATTTGAAATTTCAGAATTTCTATTAAAGGCGAAAACATCACCTATTCTTGATGTTCGTTCTCCTGGTGAATTTGCCAAAGGCCATATTACCGGTGCCTATAATTTGCCCCTTTTTACTGATGAGGAGCGGGCCAAAATCGGAACGATTTATAAACAAGTCAGTAAAGAGCAGGCCGTTTTAGTAGGGCTTGATTTGGTCGGCCCTAAAATGCGTTTTTTTGTCGAAGAGGCCAAGAGAATTTCTCCTGAGCGCGATGTTTTAGTACACTGCTGGCGAGGCGGAATGCGAAGTCAATCAATGGCCTGGCTTTTATCGACCGTGGGAATGAAAGTCGCCATTTTAAAAGGTGGTTATAAAACTTATCGCCAGCACATACGGCAGGATTTTTCATGCAGACGTCAGCTTCTTATTTTAGGAGGAATGACGGGAACAGGGAAAACAGATATTTTAAAAGAACTTAAAAATTTTAATTTTCAAATTTTAGATATCGAAGAAATCGCCAATCACATGGGGTCGGCTTTTGGAGGGTTGGGGCGCATACAGCCGACTAATGAACAGTTTGAAAATGACCTTTTTCATTCGCTTTCTTCTCTTCATAAAAATAAACTTATTCTTGTGGAAGATGAAAGTCGTCACGTTGGGCATTGTCAGTTGCCTTCGACTTTTTATGATTTGATTAAGCATGGAAAAATTTTAAAACTGAATCTTTCGCGTTCCTTAAGAGTAAAGCGTTTAGTGAAAGATTATGAAGCGATTTCAAAAGAACTTTTGGCCCATGCTTTTAAAAATATAGCGGAACGTCTCGGAGGACTGTCAACTTCAAAGGCGCTCGAGGCGTTGGCCCAAGGGGATTATGCCACAGCAACGGATATTGCGCTTGATTACTATGATAAGGCCTATAATTATGGTTTAACAAAAAGAAAACCTGAACAGCTTATTGATTTTGATTTATATACTGATGATGCTTATGAAAATGCGAAACGAGTAGCCGATTTCATACATTGCCTCGAGGAAAAACATGACTAAAAAAATAATTGATGCTCGTGGTGAGCTTTGTCCACGTCCTCTTATCAAAACGAAAAAAGCAATCACTGAATTAGCTTCTGATGAAAACTTTGTGATCTTAGTTGATAATAGTGCGGCCTGTGAAAATGTCGAGCGCTTTTTAAGTGATAATGGCTTTCGGGTGAATCTCATTCAAAAAGAGAATGATTTTGAACTTCATGTTTCTAAAAGTGATCAAGTCATAAATTCAGTGAAAGGAGAAGAGTACTGTCCTGTCGTCACTCATAAACACGATAAGGGCGAACACGTTATCTCCATTGCTAATAATCATATGGGCCAAGGACCAGAGGAATTAACGGCGCTTCTTATTCAAGGTTTTGTCAATACCATAAAAGAGGTTCGTCCGTATCCTTCGGCCATCGTGTTTTATACAAATGGCGTTTTTTTAACTCTCGAGGATTCGCCTGTGCTTGTAAGTTTGCGTGAGCTTGAAAGTTTAGGTGTGAAAATTTTAGTATGTGGAACTTGTCTTAATTATTTTGAAGTGAAAGAAAAAATGGCCGTGGGAAAGATTTCCAATATGCTGACGATTTTAGAAACCATTAGTCATGCTAGTCATGTTGTGACTCCTTAATTTATGCAAAAAAAGCAGCAGTATTATTATGATAATGCAGCAACAAGTTTTCCAAAGCCAAGGGAAGTTGCTGAGGGTATGCAAAGTCATCTTCAAAATGAAGGGGGAACTTATGGACGAAGTTTTTCTGGACGCACCCTTGAGACTTCTAAAAAAGTAGAACTCTGTCGTGAAACACTCGCTCATTTTTTAAAAATTAAAAAAGTTTCGAATCTTTGTTTTACGTTTAATGCAACCGCGGCCATTAATACTGTTATTTCAGGTCTTGATCTCAAAGATAAAACAGTTTGGGTGAGTCCTTTAGAGCACAATGCAGTTATGCGCCCGCTTCGGCACTGTGAAGAAACTTTAGGGACTCAGATAAAAATTCTTCCCCACAGGCATGATGGCCTTCTTGATCTTGATTCGATTTCCTGCGATCAAAAAACGGCCCTTGTGATTGTGAATCACATGAGTAATGTCAATGGACTTATTCAGCCAATTCAGGCGCTCAAAGAAAAAATAGCTGAGATTCCTCTTCTTGTGGATGCGGCCCAATCGGCCGGCAGTGTGGAGCTTTACCCAGAAAATTGGAATATAGATTACGTGGCCATGACAGGGCACAAATCACTACTTGGCCCAACAGGAACAGGTGCTCTTTATTTTAAAAATCCTAATTCACTCGAACCATTTTTGAGAGGTGGGACAGGGTCACGCTCAGAAAGTGATGAGATGCCTTTAGAGACTCCTGATCGTTTTGAGGCCGGAACTCCCAATGTCGTAGGGATTGTTGGGCTTTTAGAAGCGCTTAAACACCGTCCAACTCCTAAGCATCAAAAAAGTGATTTTTTAAATTTTATAAAAGAGCTTAAAAAAATTCCACATTTAAAAGTTCATTCAGCGGCCGATGAATCCAATCAAGGGGAACTTGTTTCGATAAATTCTCTCTTTAAAGATTGCGCTAGTTTTGGGTATAGGCTTTATGAAAAATATGAAATTGAAACGCGTGTTGGACTTCATTGTGCTCCCCTCGCGCATAAGACGCTCGGCACTTTTCCTGAAGGCACTTTGAGAATTGCACCTTCGCCTTATCATGCGCCTTCTGATTTTGATTTTCTTTTGAAAGTTTTTTTTGAAGAAGGAAAAAAATGATTTTAACTTTTATAAATACACGTACTGTGATTGAGGCCGAACGTGAATTAAAAAAACACGACTTTTTTTATAAAGTCATTCCAACTCCTCGGCACATTAGTTCAGAATGTGGCATGTGTTTAAAAATAGAAAAAAATCAAAGCGACATTATTTTAGAATTACTCACATCCCAAAATATTTTAGTAGTCCGTCAACTTGAGATACATCATGAAAGTTAATTTTGATCTTCTTACAACAGTCGAACAAGGCGGATGTTCTGCAAAAATCCCGGCCCATCTTCTTGATAAAATGCTTTCCAAAATTCCAATTTTAAAAAATGAGAATTTATTAGTGGGTACTGAAACCCATGATGATGGGGCCGTGTGGAAAATCAGTGACGATAAGGCGCTTATTCAAACAACTGACTTTTTTCCACCAATGTGTTCTGATCCTTACGATTTTGGTCAAATTGCTGCGGCCAATGCTTTAAGTGATATTTTTGCTATGGGCGGTGAGGTCTTTTTGGCCATGAATCTTGTGATGTTTCCCACTCGCCTTGATATGAAAATTCTTGAGGCCATCTTATTAGGTGGCGCCGAAAAAATTAAAGAGGCCGGGGCCGTTTTATGTGGCGGGCATACGATTGATGATGTGACTCCCAAATATGGCCTTTCTGTTTCTGGCTTTGTTCATCCAGAAGAAATCACTTCGAATAGTGGTGTGAAAGAGGGCGATGTTCTTATTCTTACGAAAGCTCTTGGAACAGGCATCATTTTGGCCGGCCATAAAGTGGGTGAGACGAAAGATTTATTTTTACAAGAGGCCCTTAAAAGCATGAAGCTTTTAAATCGTGAAGGAGCGAGGCTCATGCGTAAATATAAAGTCAAAGGCGCAACGGATATAACTGGCTTTGGATTTTTAGGCCATGCTTTAAAAATGGCGAGAGCAAGTCAGGTCAAACTAACGCTCAACTCCTCCGCCTTTCCTCTCCTTAGTGGGGCCTATGAGCTTACAGAGCTTGGCTGTTTACCTGGGGCCTGTTTTAAAAATTTAATGTATGTAGAAAATGAGACCTCATTTTCCCCTCATATTGATTACAATTTAAAAATGCTTCTTCTCGATGCTCAAACATCAGGGGGGCTTTTAATCGCCGTGCCTGAAGATAAGGCCAATGATCTATTAAACGAATTAAAGGCGAGTTTTTATCCTAAGAGTTCTCTTGTCGGGAAGGCCAGTCGTTATGCTCATGGCCCTTATATTAGTGTGGAGTAGATTAATAATACGGGGGGTGTTTTTTTAGAATTTAAGAATTTTACCCTAGGTCATTTTCTAATTATATGATATTACATTAAGATGAAAAGAATATTTGATACTGAATTTACCAAATGGGCCAATTCAAAACGACGAAAGCCTCTCATCCTTTTGGGGGCCAGGCAAGTTGGAAAAACTTATTATATTGAAAGTTTAAAAACCAAGCTTGTTTCTTCAGTCGTCAAGCTTGATTTTATAGAAGATAGCGGGGCCTTAGCTATTTTTAGTAGTGGTATGAATCGCCCTGCTGAATTACTAAAAAAAATAGAAAGACATCTCGGAATAAAAATTAATCTTTCAGAAGATTTATTATTTTTTGATGAAGTTCAACAATGTCCTGAAGCACTTCAGGCCTTAAAATATTTTTCAATAGAACTTCCTCACTTAAAGATTGTGGCAGCAGGTAGTTTTCTTGGATTTATGAGTCGTGAAAAATCATTTCCCATAGGTTACGTTGATTTTATGTCGATGGGGCCAATGTCATTTACTGAGTTTGTTATGAACTATGATGAGGATTTGTATACTTATTACGAAAAGATTAATCCTTTTAGTGAAGATCCTATTGATCTTTTTTATCATCAAAAATTCCTCGAACTGTTTCGTATTTATTTAGCGCTCGGAGGATTACCAGAAGTTCTAAAAGTTTTTTTAAATGATTATAAAGAAAATTTTAATGAGGCACTTTTGGCGGCACGGAATATTCAAAAAAATTTACTCCTGGGGTATCAAGCTGATTTTGCAAAGTATGCAGGAACTGTTAATGCCGCTCATATTCTTCATGTTTTTGCGGCGATACCGATTCAATTATCTCAGTATTTTGATGACTCTGTTGGGAAATTTAAATTTAGTCAGGTGATTCCTCAAAACAAAGGCCTAAGTAAAATCAGCGGTCCTTTGGAATGGTTAGAAAAAGCAAGGTTGGTTATTAAAACCCTACCTAGCAATAAGGCCATTGAACCGATTAAGTCTTATACTAAAGAAAATTTTTTCAAACTTTATTTTTTTGATGTCGGTTTATTGCAGGCGAGTTTAAATATTCCTATTGAAAAAATTATCGATGAAGAATTAGGAAGCTATAAGGGATATATCGCTGAAAATTTTGTGGCCCAAGAGTTATTTCTACGTTCCTTTGAACCTCTTTATTCTTGGAGTGAAGGGGCCGCTGAAGTTGAGTTTCTTATTCATTTAGGAAAAGATATTATTCCGCTTGAGGTTAAATCAAGTTCTAGACATCTTAGGGCCAAAAGCCTTGAGAGTTTTATCACAAGATATAAACCGCTAAAAGCGATTAAGTTAGCTCCTCTTAATCGTGGATACAACAAAGCTAAAAATATTCAAACGATGCCCATTTATCTTGCTGGAAAAATATAATAAATATCATTTCATAGAGTTCAAACGAGGAATCCATAATGGAACTTACTTATAAAAGCATCGAAGGTTACGAACTTATCGACAGTGGTGAGGGAAGAAAGCTTGAAAAAATCGCAGGAATTTTAGTTGATCGCCCTTCGCCTCAGGCCATCTGGAAAAAAAAATTGTCAAAGGCAGAATGGGAAAAAGCAAGTTCCGTTTGTGTTCGTACAGATGATGGCGGTGGAAAATGGAAACATAAATTAGCTGAACCGAAAGAGACGTTCATAAAATATAAACCGGAATTTGGAAAAGAACTAAGTTTCAAACTTCGTTTTACAACATTTGGCCACTGTGGACTTTTTTTTGAACAAGTTCCTATTTGGCAACTTCTTAATGAGCGAGCCGCTTTAGTTCAAAAAAAATTAAATCGTCCAGGGAAATTTATTAATCTTTTTGCTTATACAGGGGCAGCTTCCATGGCCATGGCCGTAACAGGGGCCGAAGTTTTTCATGTCGATAGCGCCAAAGGCATTTTGAATTGGGCCCGTGATTGGGGAACTTTAAATCAAATCCCCGAAAAAAATTTTAGAATTATTCATGAAGATGCTCGGGCTTTTTTAAAACACTCTGTCAAAAAGAATTTTTTATATGACGGCATTTTATTAGATCCTCCAAGCTGGGGGCATGGAAAAGAAAAAGACGTTTGGAATTTCAGTGATGAACTTCAAGCACTCATTGATGATTGTATTAAAGTGTTGCAAGCTGAAAATTCTTTTATTCTTCTTACTTCTCATACTCACGGAGTTCAGCACCACGCTCTTAAAAACGTTTTAAATGCCGCAAGTGACTTTAAACAAGTTAGTGTAGGGGAGTTAGGAGTTCGGCATTTAAATGATGAACGTATTCTTCCTGCGGGGATTTTTGCGTTTGCGCAGAAGTAATAGACGACGCTTTTTCAAGACGGCCAATCATTTGTCTTTTTGCATAAGGATTTTTTCAATTTTTTCTAAGCGGTTTTTTATGGCCAAGTTTTCAATTTTGATTTTTTCATTTTCTTTTTTGAGTCTTTCATTTTCATTTTTAAATTTTTCGTTTAAGGATGCAATCTCCCTGTGAATCACCTGACTATCATCAAACCATTTGTGATAAAGATCTTTTATCGCATTAATGACCACATAAATGAACGCGGTATAATTGACGTGCTTAATTTCTATCGTCTCGTTGTCCTCAGGATATAATTTTACATTTTTTACTTTAATAAGTTCAGGCGCTGTTTTTTCTACATCTTGAGCGATCACACCAAGTTCAAGTTGCGTGCTCTTAGGATGACCTCCTAGGCCATTATACTTCAGATATTTTGGATTGATCCCCATCAAGGCCTCTAAACCTAAATCAAAAGGGCGAACATCTTTTTTTAATCTTTCATCAGAGACACAGACTCCGTGGGCAACTCCTGCGCTTGAACGTAAGCAGCCTGAAGCGCTGATATCTCCTACAACATCGAGCATATAAGCTGGGCCTGTTGTGCCTATCCCAACACTTCCGGTGGAGGTAATCGTCATTTTTGCTGCATCTGATGGGCCTATCATCAAATAGCCTGTTATTGAATTTGAAATATTATTTCCAATCGCAACTGCACCAATGGCCCCTGCTGTATTTGAATTCCCTAATGTTAAGCTATTGTCTCCTCCATTTATATTGGCGACCCCCACAGCGACTCCATTGCTTGAAGGGCCTAAATTGTTTGACCGACCAATGGCCAAACTCCCCCAGTCTGCAGTATTGCTTATTCCCATTTTTATAGCGTAAGGCCAATTGCTCTTGACTTGGGCGAATGTAATATCACCGAGAGTCATGCTATCGCCAGCTACCATTAGTGTTCCAGAAATAGAAGCTGTGCCTGCGACGGTTAAAGTGGCCGTTAGGGAAGTTGTGTTAATTCCGACATTGCCTTGATCATCGATTCGCATTTTTTCTGTCAGTAGACCACTTGTTCTTGTTAAAAAGTTGATGGACCCGCCATTTGTTCCACTAGAGGCTCCAGTGACTTGTGATCGATGAACTGTACCAGGATCTAATAAAAATCCTGACTGAGACATGACGACACCTGTAAAGTTCCCATTTCCACTTACATCAAGAGCAGTCGTTGGATTCGTAATACCGATACCGATGTTGCCGCTGGCGCGGTAGGCATCAGCTCCACTTGCCGTCCAAGCTCCTCCTACTAATCCATCAACATATTGCTTGTTAACAGCATCACTTGAAAGCACAGGATTCGGCACAATCAAAAAGCCACTTGGCCCAATCGTGAAAGTTCCTGCGGCCAAAGTTAAAGTACCAGTCAGTGTATCGCCAGCTTTGTTAATCGGCGTAAAGCCAAGGGCCGTTGTAATATCTGATGAGCCAAGCGCCGCCCATACAGAGGTATCGGCGGCATTCACCTTTAAAAATTTTCCAACATCAGCAAGAACGGGTGAAGGAAATAATGTTGTATCTAAATTAATCGTCGGACTTCCAGAAACTCCATCACCATTTGTAACTGTAATTCTGCTAGTAGTGCCCACGATAGCACGCCCTACAAATGTGTCTGGCGCTGTCTGAACTAAAATACCATTTGTATTAAATCCTGAAAGAGCAGTGAGAGTGGTATCGACATCTTGTTTGTTAGAAAGAGAAGCAGTGAGCGCCGATTGCGCTCGTGCCGGTGTAAAATATAAATTTGTACTTCCTTCTATAAGCGAATCTGTGTTTGCAGGACCACTTGATTGCGCCACCCATGAAAGAATTCCACTGCCATCAGTTGAAAGTACATAAGAGCTTGTTCCACTTGTTGTAGGCCAAGTATACGTTGTTGACGATGTTGTAGCGGCCGCTTTAAATCCTACGTAGCCATTTGATGAACCAAGACTTCGCATTTCACCATTTACAGTGAGTGAAGCAGAGGGAGCACTTGTACCTATTCCCACATTGCCATTTGTATCAATTAACATGACTTCGGCCAGAGTTGAACCTCCAAGTGGCGTGGTATAAAATGCTAGTTTCGCCCCATGGACAGACGGAGTAAAATTTTCACCAGCGATAGCTTTGAAAGCAACCGCATTGCCTGAAAAACCACTTCCTGTATAACCTGTGAACCCCCAATTTCCTAAAATATCTCCGGACAAAACGGCCGTAGGAGATCCTAGCGTTCCATTTGATCTTCTTGCGACGATAAAAGGAGGTGTGCCATAATTTTCTGCCTTTATAGTACCGACCACGTGTAAAGGTGCACCAGGATTTGTTAAACCAATCCCGATATTTCCAGTGGCCCGATAAGCATCAGTTCCACTCGCCGTCCAAGAACCAGAAGCTGTACTGACTGTCGAGACTGCTGTATCTACATATTGCTTAGTGGCCACATCAGTAAGGCCCACAGGATCTAGACTTCTAAGAATGGCCGATCCATTAAAGATAAAAGTGCCAGATGAAATTGTATCCCCTGCACTATCGATCGGCGTAAATCCAAGCGCAGTTGTGATGTCGGAAGAAGAAAGGGCCGTCCATACAGAAGTATTGGCCGCCGTTGCTTTTAAATATTTTCCAGCATCAGCAAGTACTGGGGAAGGAAGAAGTGTTGTATCTAAATTTATTGTTGGATCTCCTGCAACACCATTGCCATCAGTGACAGTTAATCTATTCGCTGTTCCAGTGAGCGTTCGACCTACAAAGGTATCAGCGGCCGTCTGAACTAAAATTCCATTTGTATTGTAAGCGGCGAGAGAAGTTAAAGTTGTATCGACACTTTGTTTTGTGGCGAGAGACGCTGTGACTGCAGAGAGAGCGCGGGCCGTTGTGAAATATTGATTTGTTCCCTCTGCAATGTCTGTTGTAGTGAGAGTGACAGTGCCTGTTTGCGAGTTCACACTATAAACGGCACCAGTGCCGCCACCACTTGCGACAGTCTCCCAACTTAAAACTCCACTTCCGTTTGTGGTAAGCACTTGTCCATTTGTTCCAACAGATGTTGGAAGTGTAAGTGTAATATCAGAGGTGAGTCCAGCGCTCGCTTTAAGTGTCACATAATTTGCGGCACCTTTGAATTTTGCCTGCGTATCTAAAATTAAATCGCCGGTAAGTGTTCCGCCCGTTTTAGAAAGTTTTGTTCCAGCGTCAGTAAAAACTCTGATCCAATCTGATCCATCGAATACGGCCCAATCGCCCACCACGTAATTATCTGTGCCGTAAGATCCATCGCCAGAAAGAATATAATAATCTCCGTCTGAATAAGCGCCGGCAGTAGGACTTCCAGAGCCTGCATCCCACATTCCGATGAAATTCATCGGACTAGCAAAACTGGCCGGAAGCCAATTTGTTCCATTAAATTGTAAAACTTGTCCAGGTTGTGCGCCCATCGAATGAAGTTTTGTATTTGTCACAACACCATCTGAAAGGGTGAAGGTAATCGGAAATGTAGTGCTCGCCTCTGCGCTACTAATTATTAAATTAAAAGTTGAGCCGACGAGAAGAGAGAGTGCACTTTTTGCGCTTGCGATAATTTTTGAATCCGTTAGCGAATCAACGTTAAAGCCGACGTCGACACCTGTACCTTGAATTTTGACTTCAGTGACTTTCGAAAAACCAGAACCATTAATCGTCACGATGTCATTTGCAATATCGATAGAAGCTAAACTTGGATTGAAAGTAACTTTCCTAGGTTGATTTTTAAGATCAAAGACAATTGTATTTTTTCCCTTCCCGGGAAGAATAAAACAGCTTTGCAGCGTCAGTAGTATGCTTAAAATATTGATGAATGTAAGTAATTTCAAAATGTTCATGTTCGACATAACCTCAGTCTATAAGACTTTTCGGTTTTTTTAAAAATTGCTTGAGAAACAATGTCTTAGACAAATGATTAAATTTTATTGAAGCTTAAAACTGTCTCAAAAATGGGGCACTTTAAATTGATTTCTGTATAGCTGCTTTTGAATAGGTCTTTAAAATTGTTGAGATGATTTAACAAGGAAAAGAAAGACAATAAAACTCAAGTAAACTACCAATATCGCCGAAAAGTTTTTAGCTTTTATTTTTCTAAAGAGGAGAGATGATTTATGAAGACAGAATTCTTAAAAAAATCGAAGTGGTCTTTGTTGTTAGTTCAAGTCATTTTGTCTTCATTAATTTTACAAGGAGCTGTTTGGGCCGCTCCCAAGGCACTTCCCAAAGCTTTGACTTTGCCCTTACCTAAAATAAGTGGCCCTAGCGATGCTGGCATGCTTACAAATATGTTTGAATTATATTCTGTAAACGTTACGGCTTCTGGTACGTCAGGTCTGTCACTTCCGTATTATAATAATTCATGGCAACTTGCTCTTTTTGGCAGTCGAATTGAAAGTGAGGTTTCAACTCAAAAGTGGAATGTGCCTTTCATGGTTGAATCTTGTAAAGATTCAGGGGCCTTTATTAATAGACAAAAATTCAGTGAAAAAACAGGAGAATCCAGTCTCCTTGATTATACATTTCGACAATGTTTTCCTGGATCAACAGAAAATGACATTCACTCTTTTAGGCAAATTTCCACTAGTGATAATTACAGTTTTTATTCTGATACAAGAGATCGGCTTTTTACTCCTGGCTCACTAACTTCCAGTGGCGTAGACATGCGCCAATTTAGTCAGACGCTTGCCTTCATTCCTTGTAATGATAGATGTAGTGGAAAAGGAGTTTCTCCTGCACCCATCACTCCAACTACCAACAAAGTTTTCCCATGGAAAATTATTAATGATAATGGCCTTGATAATTTGGAATTTAAAATAGCTTTAAATGTGGGCGAAGTCAGTGGACGAATAGCTTCTCCTAGTGATGATATTTCTTCTTTTGAACTTTATTTAATGAATGAAAATCCAGCGACTCTTTCTCGAAATCGCCTCCCTGCTTTAACGAGGTATGGAGGTAAAACTTATTCAGTTCTCTGGAAGGGGACAACGAGTCAAGTGAAAGAAGTGACGGCAACGACGGCCACAGACACACTTTCACGTCTTTCTTTTAATAACCAAAAAGCAGATATAAACCGTGAGCAGATTGATTATATTTATAAAAAGGGTGGTCACTATTTTTCGAATGCAAATCATTCAACGCCATATATCGGAGGAAACATTGTTTATTTTTTAGTGCCTGAACTTAAAATTGGGGGAGTAACTTATAAACAAGA
>Ga0247844_1004951_pt1 | contig 17467 bp, 24 predicted proteins | sample LaCtaG_FD_192421 | JGI IMG/M metagenome (GOLD analysis project Ga0247844, IMG submission 192421) | Freshwater microbial communities from meromictic Lake La Cruz, Castile-La Mancha, Spain - LaCruzMarch201714.5m_1 | ecosystem: Environmental > Aquatic > Freshwater > Lake | place: Spain: Castile-La... | reverse complement strand
AGCCGAAGTCGGTGCCCGTGCGCATCAAATCCCAGCTCGACTGTGCCGAGCGCTTTTCCGTATTGATCGCGGTCGCTTCCATTTAGATCGTCTCCAAAAACCGGCGCAGCGACCGGAGGCGTGGAGCACTGGCGAAGTGCAATTCGTAGCTGCGCTTGGCGACATTGGTGTCGAGATAGGCCGGGGAAGCCGTGATGGTGATCTCGTGCAAATCGACGTCGATCAGCTCGCGGACGGCCGCGCCATTGCGCATTTCCCAGCGGTCGCCACCAGCCGGGACAGAGAAGGCGAACGATGCGCCGCGAACGTCGCCACGCTCGACACTCACGAGCAAGTCGCGAGCGGCCGAGGTATCGGGCACGTCGATTTCGAAGGCCAAGCCCCGTTCATCCGCCTGCAAGCGGAGAGTGCCGGCCGATCGCCGGCCCAGCACGAGCTGGGGCATGTGGTGCACGAGCGCGAGCGGGTCGCGATCGGTGGCGAGGGTGCGCTTGAAAGCGCCAGGCAGGACGATTTCAGTAAATCCGCCCAAGTCCTGCGACGGCGAATTGTAGATCGCGGCATGGCCGACGAGCCGAGGGGACTTTTTGTCCCCTTCGGCCCGCAGCTCGATCGCGGTTCTGCGCTCGATCACCCCGGTCATGTCGTAACGATATCCTTGGTGGCCGCGAAGCTTTCCGGATGGCGGACTGCCACGTCCACGTCGCGCATTGCCCGCACGAGCACCCGGCCCTTGGCATAGGCGGTCGTTTCGTAAGGGTTGAGCAGGATATCGACGCCCGACCAGTAGCCAATCAGGAGATCGGAGAACTTGCCGAAGATCAGGGCCGAGGCCGTGCCGTTCGCGGTGCCCTTGGTGAGATTGGAGGGAACGGCGTTCGTGACGGCCAGGGGATAGCCGGCCAGCTCGCCGGGCTTTTCCATCAGCATCACGCTATCGGTGCCCGTCACCTTGATCGTGCCGCGCGCCTTCTTGACCACCTTGGAGTTGGAGACAAACGCACTGCCCTCAACGTTGTCGGTTTCCAGCTCGGCAATGAGCGCCAAAATGGCTTCCCAGGTCGGCGCGCCGCCATTGGTGCCCATGGCGACCAGGCCAATGCCGGCAGTGTTGAGGATGCCGACCGGCGTGTTGCCCGTGCCGTCGCCGGCAATGGCCTTTTCATCGATCGCCGATGCAATCACGCTCGCCAGGTCGTTGCGCACGATCTGCTCGATCGAGGGCGACGAATTGAGCAGGGTGCGCCGCGAATAGCTGGTCATAGCGCCAACGGTTTTCGGCGAGAGCGTCACATCATCGAACGTCGGGTCGGTTTCGGTGAGTGAACCATCTTCGGCAACCCACTGCGCTGCGCTTGAGCCGGTCTGACGCGGGATATCGACAACCCCGACCAGGCCGTCGAGCACGGTTGCCCCGAGGCGTTCCATCACCAGGGCGGAGCGCAGGCGATCGATGAACAAATCGCCCCGGTGCGTATGAGGCACCAAAGGTTCGGCCGCGCCACTGGTGAGCAGGGTGCGCTTTTCCTGCAAGAACACCTGGTCGGGCACGGCAATGCCCTCAAAGGTGCGCCCGCTGCGCTTTGCTACTTCGGCCGAGATTTCACGCTCAAAACCGGCGTCAACGTCGCCACCACCGAGATCACGGGGGAGGGAGGCGCGGATTGCCTTGACGACGGAAAAGTCGCGGGCGCGTTCTTCGAACGCCCCGTCTCCCAGCCGGCCGTGAACGATTGCTGGGGAGCTGCGCTCGGCATCGGCAAGGGTCTGTGCCCGGCCGATTTTCTTATCGAGATCGGCGATCGTCGCTTTGAACGTGCCGAACTTGGTTTCTTCGTCAGCGGTCAAATCCCGCTTTTCGTTGTCGGCCAGGTCGGCCAAGGCCCGCATATTGACGACAGCCGCCGTGCGGGCTTCCTGCAGTTCATGAAGTTTCATCGTTAGTCGCTCCATTGCCGGGCGCATCGGCCGGGCTGATTACGGAAAAACCGGTGCCAGGGAGGGACCGGTTTCAGAGGTTCGGGGGCTACTCGTCTTCTTCTTCGCCGAGGATGCTGGCCTCGTAATCGAGGTGCATCTTGATGATCTCGCGGACGTGCTTGATGTAAAAATCGATGGTGAACAGCACACGGCCGGTGCCGGGATAGTGCCAGCCGGTCGGGTGTTCTTCCGTCGGCGTCTCGTGTTCCGGCACGTAGTTGACGACGATCTCGCCATCCTTCGGCCGCTTGCTCTTGTTCGGGATGAAAAACCCGCTGCCAGTCTGCCCGTGCACGTAGATGATGCGCTCGGCCGGCTCGGCATCATCGGAGCGGGCAAGTTCGCCCATCTGGCAAGCAAGGTATCCGGCGCGGCCCGCAGGGAGACCGAACTCGGTCAAACGAGCAAAGAAGAACAGCGGCAACAGCTCTTCTTCGGTGAAAATGCGGGCCGCGCCCGAACGGGTTGCCGGTGCACAGGGATAGGTTCCTGTGGCGACAGCATCATTGAATTTCACGCGGTCGAGATTGACGATCCGGCACGCGAGGGCGGCACGGACTTTGAATTTGTGGTTGACCATGGGTCGCCCTCCTAAAACGGGTTTGTGCAGTAACGCTGGGGAGCGGTAGCACGAACCGATAGGACTGGGCAAGAGTTTTGACGCTTTCGCTTCCCGGCACGGGCGCCGGGCTCACGATGCGAACTCCGGATGCGCCTCGAGGGCGATGCGGAGCGCAGCGACGAGCGGCGGCACCGGCATGGCGGCGGGCTGGATGCGGGGCGAGCCCGGCCGGTGGACCGGGGAAATGGCGCGGTAGGCCAGGGTGGTAGCCTCGCCGATGTGGCGGGTGATTTCGGCGCGCTCAAAGCCCTGGGCGGCGAGGACGGCGGTATAGTCGCAGCCGTGTATGGCGCCGGAATTGACCAGGGCGCAGGCCATGGCCTCGGCCGGGCTGTCGGGATGAGCGGGAACGAAGCGCAGTTCGCGCAGCGGGCGGAGTGTCGTGCCGGACATTGGAACCCCCAGTGGTGAAGCTGGGAGCAATGTAATGGGCAAATAATGCCCATCGGTCAATGGGGCATTGACAATTGGGCAACTGCCCATCAGGTTGTGCGGCATGGAAAGCACCGCGGCATTGCTGCAAAGAGTCGAGGCCTATTGCACCGAGCACGGCATTGCCGAAAGCACGCTGGGCCGGCTCGCCGTCAATGACGGCAAGCTGGTGTCGAGGCTGCGGGCCGGCAAGGACGTGACGGTGTCGGTGTTCGAGCGGCTCAGCACCTACATGGAGACGCCGCCACCGATTCAGGGCCGCTCGGGTCCGCGCGCCGAGGCAGAAGCGCCGGAGGCCGCAGAATGATGCGGAACCCGGAGCAGGTGGCGCAGCTGGGGCACGATGCGGTGCGGCATGCGCTGCGGCCCGATGTGGGCTGGCGGCCGGCGCCGCTGCCGACCTATCGCTGGAGTTTTGTCGACTGGGCCGTGGTCCTCGGCTATCCGGCGGCGATCGTCGCGGGGGTATTGTTTCACATTCTCGGGGGGGCGCTGTGACCTCCCAACGTTCCTCCCGGTTCGACCATTCCTCCCCGCCCGGATTTGCCGCCGGGCCGCGTCGAACCCACTCGGGGCGGGTGACGATTGCGGCTTCGGCCGTGGCGTCATCCGCCCTGTCTTTGCTTGCAGCCATCGTCGCCCCCGTTGCCATGGCGGGGACACTGGCATGACCAAGCCCGACAAATCATCGCGTCAGGAGCCCGCCGCTGACTCCCCGGCGCGGCTGGCGCGCGAGCTGCCGGCGCGGGACTATCGCGGGCTGCGGCTGGCGAGCACGGATCTGATCGAAGCGCTCGACAACCAGCGGCGCGCCGCCCGGCACACGCGGGTGGGGCAGGGGCACCTGTCGCGCTACGTGTCGGACAATCCCGACTGCGCCGAGACGTTCATGCCGATCGACGTGGTGGCCGACCTCGAGGCGAACGCGTCGGAACCCTTCGTCACCCGGCGGCTGGCCGAGATCGCCGGCTATGAGCTGGTGCGGGTCGAAGCCGAGCACATGCCGAGCTCGGACGAGGCGGCGCTGCTGGCGGGGGCCCGGGCTTCGACCGAGGCGCTGGCGGAAGCCTGGAAGGCGCTGGCCGACGGCGAGAAGACGCCGGCCGAGCGGCGCCTGGTGCATGCCAAGCTGCGCGAAGCGGTGCGGGCGCTGCAATGGGTGGACCGGCTCTGGCAGGAGCAGGTGCCATGACGGCCGTCCGCGCTACCGACAGCCGCGACGTGCGCGCCACCATCGCGCTGGCGCCGGGGGCTGCATATTTCCTCCATGTCGAATTCGGTGCGGCGACGCAGAGCTTTGATCGCGAGGCCGCCGCGGCGCTGCTCAAGGCGCTGCGCGTGCTCGACGGCGCCGGCCTCGCCGATGCGGAAGCCCTGGCGCTGACGCTGATCCGCGCCTTCCGCCCCGACTTCCTGCCGCAGGACCTGCCGGTGCTGCGCGGCTGGCTGGCGCAGTTCGAGGACGAACTGGCGGCCGAGGACAAGCGCGAAAACCCGCGCTTCTGGACCAACAAGAAACGGCTGGCGGCGTGATGGACGTCTGTCATTCCCGCAGCAGCCAGTGTTCCGCGCGAACGGCCCGGCGCGAATTCCCTCGGGCCGATGGAGACATCACCATGTTGACCAAGGCAACCGGCACAGCCAAGGCCGGGATTTACGAAACCTGCGGAGAAGCGGGCGGCGGCCAGGAAGCCCGCTGCGAAAAGGCGGTCACCGCCAGGCCCGGTACCGGCATTGCGCTGGGCATGACCGCGACGGACGTGATTACGGGCTTCAAGGGCGTGGTGACGGGCGTCTGCTACTACCTTTCGGGCTGCAACCAGGCGTTGCTGATGCCCAAGGTCGGCAAGGATGGGGGGTACGGCGAGGGCCATTGGTTCGACTTCCAGCGGCTGGTGGTCGACCCCAAGGTTCCAGCGATCGTGCTGTTCAACGACGAAACGCCCGGCTTCGACCAGCCGGCGCCGAAACGCTGACGCGGCGCCCGTCGATGATCGAGTTCCACCGATACGCCAACCTGTTCCCGATGATCGAGGATGCTCCCTTCGAGGAGTTCTCCGCGGCCATCCGGGAGCGTGGCGTCATCCGGGAAAAGATCGTGATCTATCCCGACGACGGGGTGGACGCCATTCTCGACGGGCGCAACCGCTACCGCGCCGGCACGCTGGTCGGGCTCATCGATATCGACTGGGATGTGGAAGAGCTGATCGCGGCGGGCTTTGCCGAGCGCTACGACGAGGCGCGGCACGGCGACCCGCTGGCCTGGGTGATCGACCGGAACCTCCATCACCGGCACCTGACCGACCGGCAGCGGGTGATGATCGCAGCCGAGATCTCGACGCTGAAGCCGGGGCGGCCTTCGGAATGGAAGGCTGATTTGAACGTGGCGGCCGGCGCTGAAGGGGCGCGCCGACTCGCGGGGGCCAACAACCCGGCCAATTGGCCGGATTCGTCACACGTGAAGCCCTCGCCACATCGCGGGCTCAGCCAGGCCGAGAGCGCCAAGCGGCTGGGCGTGCCGGAGCGGCAGGTGCGGCGCGGCGTGCAGGTGTTCGAGACCGGCGTGCCCGAACTGGTCGAGGCGGCAAAGCGCGGCGACATGGCCATCAGCGCCGCCGAACAGATCGCCCGGCTGCCTGCAGACGAGCAACGGCGGCTGGTCGAGGCCGGCGCGGTGTCGGGCGCGCGCTCGATCATGGCAAGCCGTGCCGAGCCCTCGGACAGCCTCGATTTCTTTCCGACCCCGCCCTGGGCTACCCGCGCCCTGGTGGAGGACGTGCTGCCGGCACTCGGTGTCGACCTTGCCCGCCACAGCGTCTGGGAGCCTGCCTGCGGCGAAGGCCACATGACCGGCGTGCTCTGGGAATATGGCGGACTGGTCTGCGGTACCGACATTTTCGACTATGGCGCCGAGGGGCGCTCGGTGCCGGCGTGGCTGCGCCCGCTCAATTTCCTCCTCGACGAGCCGCTCAGCGGCTACGACTGGCTGGTCAGCAATCCGCCGTTCGAGCCGGCGCTCGACTTTGTGCTGCGCGCCATCGCCACGGCCGGTACCGGCGTCGCCATGTTCGTGCGCAGCCAGTGGGCGGTGGAGGGCGTGGAGCGCTACGAGCGGCTGTTCCGCGACAATCCGCCGACGCTCTGCGCCTATTTCTCGGAGCGGGTGAACCTTTGCAAGGGTCGCTGGGATCCGGAGGGTTCGACCGCCACGGCCTATTGCTGGCTGATCTGGATCAAGGGCGCGGCGCCGCGGCCGCCAATGTGGATCCCGCCCGGCCGCCGCATCGCGCGGACAAAGCCCGACGATGTGCAGCGCTTCACTGCGCACCCGGTACTGCGCCCCGCCGACGACGAGCAGGCACTCGGCGAGGCGCTGCTGCAACTGCACACGAATACCCCGAAGTCGATTCCGTCCGACCCGGCGGAAGCATCGGAGGCCGGCACTTCCCTCCCGGCTGCCGATGCAGGGGAGGGTGCCGCCTCACCCTCCCCGAGCACTTTCCCTGCCGCCGCCGAAGGCTCCGGTGCCACCGGGGGTACTGATGTAGGCGGCGGCGGGGAGGTCCGGTTGCCTCCCGACAGCCTCGGGCATGGCATGCGCGTCGGCGGCATGCGCAACAAGGTCGATGCGACGCTCATGGTGAAGCAGCGTGACCGACACCTCTTCGCATTCAGCGTCAGCGTTGACGCTGGTTCGGTGAGCTATCGGCACAGCGCGGAGCGCGACAGTCATGCTGCGGCGATGGTGGCCGCATTCGAGGCCCTTGACGAGGAGTTCTGCCGGCGGATGAGCGCCCCGGCCCTTGTCGCCCCATTGCGCGCCGGCCGCCGCTGGCTCGAATCCAAGGCCGATGCCTGGGGCCTGACATTTTCACTGCGAGATACGCCAGAGGGTACCGACGAAAGCGATGAGTCATCCCCGGAGGCAGGTCGGCAGGCCGAAGCTTCCCTTGCCGGGACAGGGACCGGGACGCCTGCCGATCGCGATCAACCCGCCTCAGAGGGGGAGGGTGCTGACGTTGCGCTCTCCCCCGCCCTCAGCAACGACCAGATCAACGCCATCATTTCCGCCGGCTATGCGGCAGAGCCGCAGGTCGGGGTGGCGGAGCTGGCGCGGCGCACAGGCCTCAGCCGCAATGCGGTGAAGAAGCGGGCGGCGCGGCTCGATCTCTCCAGTGCCGAGAACCAGCGGGCGGCCGTCGCCGAGTCCAACCGCCGGCGCGGGAAGACTCCTGGTGCGCGGTCGTCTGGCGAAGAGGCTCGCGACTCGCGAGGGGGCGCCAATGCCCGTGGCTAAGCCCGTCGCCGGCTATCCGAGCAAGACCGCCTGCATTCTCGGCGAGCACGCCAAGGGTGCCAGCGTTGCCGATATCGCGCGGCTGGCGGCGACGTCTCCGGCAACGGTGCGCCAGGTCATTGCCACCGAGGCGGCGCGGCTGGCCCGCGAGGGGCTCGGCGAGGCCGGGATATGGACGCCCGAAAAGGTCGAGTCGATCCGGCGGATTTTTGCGCAGACCGTGGAAATGCTTGCCGAGGCCAAGCAGCTGCCGGCGGACGAAGTGCTGGCGCTGCTGGTCAGCGGCACGGTGCCGCCGATGGGTCTGGGGCAGCGGCTGGGGCAGCTGCGCGGTGACGGCGCCGGGAACCGCGCCGAGACCGGCACCGCCCTGGTCGTGCTGCCGGCGCCGGACGGGGGGGGCGTGGAGCAGTCCAGGGGCGCCGCCGGCGGGCTGACTACCACCGGTACGATCAGCTGGCGGCAGATTGCCGACCTGCCCGAGGGCACGTCTCACTGCGGAGATTCTGACATGAGCACTCCCGTTATCGACTGGACCGACGCCCGCGTCCAAGAGCTGAAGCGGCTGCATGCCGAAGGGCACAGCGCCAGCACGATCGCGGGGATTCTCGGCGGTGGCTGCACCCGCAATGCCGTCATCGGCAAGACTCACCGGCTGAAGCTGACGCCGGTCAAGCTGAAGCGCAGTCCTGCCGCCGTCCAGCCCCGCCGCGCCGCGGCCGACAAGAGCGGCTCGGTGACCGACAAGGCGAACCGGGCCCGGCAGGCGGCGCTGCGGCCGAAATCGCCCGTGGAGGGTATGGCGCGCGACCTGCGGTGGGGCAGGGGCGTGTCTGGTCTGGCGGCCGGCGCTGAAGGGGCGCTGCGGGTTGGTGAAGGTCCCGACATGGCGATGGACGACGCTTTGCCGCTGCCCAAGTTCGAGGAAGCCTTCGTGCCGCTCGACCGGCGGCTGCGGCTGGTGCAGCTGACCGAGCACACCTGCAAGTGGCCGATCGGCGACCCGTTGTCGCCGGACTTCTACTTCTGCGGTGGGGAGAGTCTCGAGGGCAAGCCCTATTGCGAGTTCCACACCAAGCGCTCCTATGCGGTCATCCCTGCCGTCCGCAAGGCTGCGGCGGGTGGCTTCAACGGCATGCGCCGGCTGACCCATGCGGCTGGCGGGGTGCCGTCGTGACCCGGGTGCTGGTTCCCGAGGATACGCCCGAGGGCGTGTCGATGTTCTTTTACATCTGCCCCGGCTGCGAGGCGGTGCATGTGGTGCTGGTGGACGAAAACGACGTGGCCATCGCCATCGGCGCGCTGAGCCCGGAGAGTTTTGACCGGGCCGTGGCGCAGGTGCAGAGCGAGCGCGCCGCCAAGCTGCTGGCGCCGGACTTCCCGGCCGTGCAGGGGAGCGCGTGATGCTCAACTCGAAGATCGAGTGGACGGACGACACCTGGCAGATCGTGACCGGTTGCGACATCGTCTCGCCCGGTTGCACCAATTGCTATGCCATGCGGCTGGCGGGCGGGCGGCTGCGCAACCATCCCTCGCGGGTGGGGCTGACGCAGGCTTCGAAGGCGGGCCCGGTGTGGACGGGCGAGGTGCGGTTCAACGCGCAATGGCTGAGCCAGCCGCTGCAGCACCGGCGCGGCCGGATGATCTTTGTGGCGGCGCATGGCGACCTGTTTCACGACAAGGTCGAGACGGCCTGGCTCGACCAGATCTTTGCGGTGATGGCGCTTTGCCCGCAGCACGTGTTCCAGGTGCTGACCAAGCGGCCCGAGCGGGCGCTGGCCTATCTCGGCGATCCGCCGACGGTGGCGCGCGTCTACGACATCGTCATGGACATGGCGGTGCTGGACGAGGTGCCGGTGCTGCTGACCGTGCCGGGCGTGGTGCCGACCACCGTGCCCAAGGGGTGGCAGGTCGTGTCGCTGGGCGCCTGGCCGCTGGCCAATGTGTGGCTGGGCACCTCGGTGGAGGACCAGACGCGTGCCGACGAGCGCATCCCGCAGCTGCTGGCGACGCCGGCGGCGGTACGCTGGATTTCGGCGGAGCCGCTGCTGGGGCCGGTGGACCTCAACAGGATCCATGAGCACTTCGAAACGATGGGCGGCGGAAGCCTCGACACCTGGGAAAGCGCCATCAATGGCAAGCGGTTCGATCCGTGGTCAGATGGCGATATCGACGGCATGCCTAAGCTCGACTGGGTCGTCGTCGGCGGCGAAAGCGGGTCGGGTGCGCGACCGATGCATCCGGACTGGGCCAACGCGCTGCGCGCCCAGTGCGCCAGTGCCTGTGTACCGTTCTTTTTCAAGCAGTGGGGCAGCTGGGCGCCGACTGGCTTCCGGTCGACGGAAGCCTCGGGTGACACGCGGGTGGCGTGGCCGGACGGCAGTGTCGGGCCGGGCGAGGCCGCGGCGCGCGGCGGACCAGGCGAGCATCTCGCGCATCTCTCCAGGGCACTCGCCGGACGCCTGCTCGATGGCGTGACCCATGACGGCATGCCGCCGTTCCCCGCTGCATTCCTCGCATCGCAACCGGGGGCCGTGGCTCCCAGAGAAAGGGGGCCGTGATGGCCGAGAAGACGATTGCCGGGCTCGAGGCGGAACTGCGCGCCCTGGAAAAGCAGCATGCCGCTGAACGCGCCGAAGCCGCCGAGCGGCTCAACGCGGAGCGCCGAGCGTCGATGCGCCATGCGGGCGAGACCGCGCGGCTGCGTGACGAGCTGATGGTCGCGACTCTCCGGGCCGAGCGGCTGGAGGGCTATCTCGACCGCATCGCCGAAGACGAAAGGCCGCCGCAGCGCTCGCGGCCCTCGTCGGGGACCGCGCTGCGGGCGATGACCTATTCGCATGCGGCCGGCCGTGACGCCGATACGGCGGTGACCGAGGCCTGGTGGAACCGCGGCATGGCCGCGGTGGGGGGGCATTGAGATGGCCCAGCAGACCATTCTGTCGCTGTTTCGCCGCATGGACCGGGGCCAGCTGGCCGCCGACCTGCAGACGGGGGTCAACACCATCGTCGAGCACATCGAAACCAACCATGGCGACGGCAGCGGCGAGATCACGCTCAAACTTAAGATCAAGTGCGATGCGCCGGGCAGCTACGAGATCACGCCCGAGCTCACAGTCAAGATCCCCAAGCCCAAGCGCAGCAAGACGCGGGCCTTCTTCAACGAAGACACCGGCACGCTCGACGACCGCGACCCGCGCCAGCCCGACTTTGGCGTCGTGGTGGCGGCCGACCGCAGCAACGGCCTGACGCACCTGCACCAGGCTGAAGGCGACGACTGATTTTTAGGTGGGCGGTCAGCGCTGAAGGGGCGCGCTGACTGGCAAAAAATGGGCGGTCGGGGCTGAAGGGGCGCCCTGACTCGCCGGGGAGCCCCGACTGCCCCGCATGACAACTCAGGCCTGGAGGCCCAGATGACCCGATACAACGAGAAAAGTCACCCGTCGGACGACAAGCATCCGGAGGTTCGCGGCGACATCGAGGTGGCAATCGAGGAGGTGGTGCGGCGCACCGTGTCGTCGATCTACGACCTGGCTGATGGCGGCAAGCGCGTTTTCATCCCAGAGGGGATGACGGCGCACGATCTCCCCGCCATCAACCCGGTGCTGCCCGATTTCGTGACCCAGACCGAAGTGCTGGTGATGCCGGACTCGTTCAAGGCCTATGTCAGCGCGTTCAAGAGTTCGACCGCCATCGTGCGGGCCTTTGCCGCCATCGAGGAGGATCGCGAGAAGCGTATCGCGGCCCGGCCGCCGCACTTCGTCGCCGTGCTCGACTATCACGGCCGGGCCCGCGAGGGCGAACGCGACGCCGCGGTGGCCGGGCGCTGCCAGCACGTGGTGCAGCTCAACCTGCCCTGGAGCCCGGAATACGAGAAGTGGCGGCCGGTGCTGATGGGCGGCTTCCTGCCGCAAAAGCAGTTCGTCGAGTTCTGCGAGAACCTCGTGCAGACGATCGCGCTGCCGGCGTTCGGCGATCTCTATGACGCGCTGAACGCGGTCGAGATCGACCGGGTGACCAAGTTCAAGTCGGCGCGCAACGATCGCAACGGCAACATCCAGTTCGCGCTCGACGAGCAGGACGGCGAGACCATTCGCGAGGGCCGCTACACGCTGCCCGACCGGGTGCAGCTGGTGGTCTCGATCTTCCAGGGTGGGCTGGCGCAGCAGCTCGATACCAAGCTCCGCTACTGGCTGGACGGGGGCAAGCTGTTCCTCGGCCTGCACGTGCCGGCCATGGATGCCATCGAGCGCGAGGCCTTCATGGGGGTGGGCGAGGACATCGCCAGCGCGACCGGCACGCCGGTGTTTTACGCGGCGTAGTTGGAGTGGGCGGTCGGCGCTGAAGAGGCGCGCCGACTCGCCGGGACTCCCGACTGCCACAACCCAACCCGCGCGCTCAAGGCGCGCGGTTCCTGCCTGATGGGGGCTGCCGATGGAAGAAACAGTACGCAAATGGTGCCCGGCCGAGTGGCTGGATCAGCTTGCGCCCAAGTGGCGCGTGGCCGACATGCTGCCGGGGCAGGAGATCGAATTCGTCTGGCACGAGCCGCGTGGCGCGGCCGTGCTCGTCGTCCGCGCCGACCGCAGCTGGTCGTGCCCGGTGGTCTTTGATGCCGACACCACGCATTTCTGGCTGCCCTACGATCCCGGGTCGCTTGCCGGGAGCATCAGTGAACTGGTCAACGGCGACGGCTTGTGCGCGCCGCTGCCGCCGGGCGAGCACGAGATCGAAGGCTATGTGTGGTCAGAGCCGGTCAGGTTCCGGGTCGAGGTCGCCGAGTCGGGCGCCGCGCGCTTCGTCGAGGTGCGGTCGTGAACGGGCGGTTTGCCGAATATGCCACCAGTGGCGCCTTTGCGGTGACGCTGACGCGGTCACAGATCCAGTCGCTCGGCTTCGTGCTGGGGACGGGCGGGGCGATGTACAGCCACGGCACCTCGCTCGAACGCAAGGGGCTGGTCGAGCCGCCGGGCAAGCTGGTGGGCACGCGCATCGCCATCCATGCCGGGGCGCGGAAGATCGTCCAGACCGAAGTCAAGGCGCTGCTGGCGCGGCTGGCCTCGCACCTCTTCAGCACGCGCGGGGTCGAGGCACGCTTCCCAGGCCCGCGCCGCCGTGGAATTCGGCATGCCTGAGGAAAGAGAGGGCGGCCATCACCGGCGGCCTCGGTTCTGGGGCGCGCGCAGCGCCGAACGACAGCGACCGCGACCAGCACGCCAATTTTGCCTGGCCGCTGACCGATATCGCGCTGGTGATGCCGCCCGAGCCGTTCCGCGGCAAGCAGGGCTTTGGCGAGTGGGGCGGGCGATGAGGCGGGCGGTGCGCGTCAGCTTCAGGCCCGGCGGGCCGCGGGCGGTTGCGCCTTATTGGCCGCATGTCCGCCCGCAGCTGGTCTCCTGGCAGCGGGCCTATCGGCTGGGCTGGATCTCGCTCGAAGAGTGGCGCGCGTCGTTCTCGCGCCGTCTCGCTGCCGCGCGCAAGGCGTTTGTCGCGGGGGGCGGGCGATGAGCAGCAGCAGCAGGAAGCCAAAGCTTTCGATGTGGACGATCTACGATCATCCTTCCGACTTTCCGGAAGTCTATGTGGCGCGGCTCTGGGAAGGCGACCGGGCGACGGACGAACACATCGTCCGCGCTGAGCTGACGGACCTGCGCATCGAAGTGCAGCGGCGCGGCGCCACCGGCAGGCTGCCGCGGTCGCTGGCCGACGATCCCGTGATCCTCGAGGTGTGGCTGTGAGCAACTCTGCGCGGTCGTCTGGCGAACGGGCTCGTGACTCGCGTGGCCGCATCGCCATCCAGCTCTGGCTGCACCGGGAGCAGGGCGACGCCTGGCTGGTGTCGGCCAATGGCGTCGGCGCCGGGGTCTATGTGCCCAAGGCGGCGCTCGACTGGCCCGGTGACATGCGCCCGGCCGCCATGGGCGCCAGCGGCCCGTGGGATGCGCTGATCGATGCCGGCATCGCCGAAACCAAGGGGCTGGTCAGCCGCCCCGACCCCAACCAGACGGAGATGTTTTGATGAACCACTTTGCGCGGTCGTCTCGCGATGGGGCTCGCGACTCGCGGGATTCCCGACTCCAGCAGGGCTGGGACCTCGACGATCGCATGACGGTCGTGTTGTTCGCCGGCATGGGCGGGGGCTGTGACGGGCTGGAGGATGCGGGGTTCCACGTCCACCTTGCCGTCAACCATGACCCGCTGGCCATCGCCGTGCACGAGGCGCGGCACCCGCACACCACGCATCTGCGCTGCGACGTGTTCGAGGTCGATCCGCGGAAGGCGACGCGGGGCCGGGGCGTGCGCAATCTCCATGCCTCGCCCGACTGCACGCATTTCTCGGTGGCCAAGGGCTCCAAGCCGGTCAGCCGGCGGCGCCGGTCGCTGGCATGGGTGGTGCCGCGCTGGATGGGCACGGTGCGTCCCGACGTGGTAACGCTGGAAAACGTCCGCGAGATCGCCACCTGGGGGCCGCTGATCTGCAAGCGCGATCCGGCCACCGGCCGCTGTCTCAAACTCGACAAGACCGTCGCCGCCAAGGGCGAGCGCGTGCCGATCGAGCAGCAATGGCTGATCCCAGATCCGCGCCACAAGGGCCGCATCTGGCGCGCATGGCTCAAGCACGTGCGCGGCCTGGGCTACAATTTCGAGTTCCGCACCCTCTGCTGCGCCGACTATGGCGTGCCGACGATCCGCACCCGCTTCTTCGGCGTCGGCCGCGCCGATGGCGGCCCGATCGTCTGGCCGGAGCGGACCCATGCCCCGCGGTCGAAGTGCAAGGCACTGGGGCTCAAGCCCTGGGTGGGCGCCGACACGATCATCGACTGGTCGCGGCCGACCACCTCGATCTTCGAGCGGAAGAAGCCGCTGGCCGATGCGACGCTGCGGCGGATCGCGGCGGGCATCGTCCGCTACGTGCTCGAGGCGAGCGACCCGTTCATTGTGCCGATCACCCATCACGGCGCGGGTGCCCGGGTCCACGACATCGCGGAGCCCTTGAGGACGCTGACCACGGCCCATCGCGGGGAGATGGCGGTGATCGCCCCGGTGACCGTTGGTGCGGGCGGGCGCGCGGCGCAGACCGATCCCCGCTCGGTGGCCGAACCGCTCAGCACCTCCTCGACCAAGGAGGATCGTATCCTCGTCGAGCCAGTGGCAGCGCATCTCGAAAAGTTCAGCGAGAACTCGGTTGGCCTCGACCCGCGTGATCCACTCACCACGGTGATGGCTGGCGGACAGGGACACGCTGTCGTTGCTGCGCACCTGACCAAGTTCCGCAACGGCGCGGTGGGCGCCGAGGCGACCGGGCCGCTGCCGGCCTACACCGCCAACAGCTTCCACAAGCGGCCGGGCGGATCGGCGCCGATCGGCGTCGTCGCCGCGACGATGGTCGGGCTGGCCCATGGTCACAGCGGCAGCCGGCGGGAATATGACCTCCGCGAGCCGACGCTGACCAAGCATGCCGGCGGCAAAAACGAGGCGCTCGTCGCCGCCACGCTGGTGCAGACCGGCTATGGCGAACGCGATCTGCGCCATCCGCTGCCGACGCAGACGTCGGGCGCCGGCCACGAGATGCTGATCCTGCCGTTCCTCCAGACCTATTACGGGTCGGGGGTGAACGCCCATGACGCGCGCGACCCGCTGCATACCGTCACCGTCGGCGATCGCCACGGCCTCGTTGCCGTCGAGGTCAACGGGCAGACCATGATCATCACCGATATCCGCATGCGCATGCTGCACTGGTCGGAGGGCGCACGGGCGCACGGGTTCGACCCGGCCAGCCTCGAGCATGATATCGAGGTGACGGATGCCAAAGGCAGGGTGAAGCGGCGCAAGCCAAACGCCACCGAATGCATGGCCCTGATCGGCAATTCCGTACCGCCCTGGATGGTCACCATCCTTGCCGAGCGGAACAGCCGCCGCGAACTGCTGGTGGCGGCCGAATGAACGACCTTGCCCCTTTCGCCGCAAGCCACCCCCTGGGCATTCGCGACCTTGTCGATAGCTGCGCCATGGTCGGCGAGTCCAGGACCGGCAGCAAGCGGTTCTGGACCAATCGCGAGCAGGCGGTGCTGCGCGAGCAGTTCCCCACCGGCGGCATCAATGCTTGCCTGCCGCTGCTGCCAGGGCGCACGGCCGGCTCGATCTACCAGCAGGCGCAGCGGCTCGAGCTGCGCGTCCTCAATGCCGCGGGGACGGTCACCGAACGGCGGGTCTATAAGACCACGCCGCAGATCGACGCCGCGATCCAGCACGCCTTTTCGGGGCGGGTGACGATCGGCGCCATCAAGCGCCTGTCGCAGACGCTGTGGCGGCCCCGCACCTGGGTGAGCAAGAGAGCCCTCGCGCTGGGCTGCGCCGTGCCGCGGTTCAAGGAAGCGCCGTGGAGCGAGGCCGAGCTCGACATCCTGCGCGCGAACGCCGACCGCCACCCCGACACGACGCGCCGGGCCCTGAAGCGGGCCGGGTATCGGCGCACGGCGACGGCGGTGGTGCTCAAGCTCAAGGGCCTGCGCATCGTTGCCGGGGCGGGCGACAGCGAGACCTATACGAGCGTTGCCCTGGCCGAAGCCTTCGGCGTCACCCGCGGTGTTGTCGGCGGCTGGATTGAAAAGGAGTGGCTGGCCGGCGCCCGGCAGCGCGCCAAGGCGCCCGGCACCCTGGGGAAAGAGCCGCACGACAAGGCGCTCTGGGCGTTTACCCGGAAGGAAGTGCGCGCGTTCGTCATCGACAATGTCGGGGTGATCGATTTCCGCAAGGTCGACAAGTTCTGGCTGGTCAACCTGCTGACGGAGATCGGCGGATGACAAATCTGTTTGCCGGCATGGGGTCGCATCAGTCGGCGCGGTCGGAGACCGACACCTGGTTCTCGCCGCCGGCCCTCGTGGAGGCGCTGGGCGGGGCGGAGAGCTTCGATCTCGATCCCTGCAGCCATGTGAAGCGGCCGTGGGACACGGCACTGGCGCACTACACGCAGGAGGACAATGGCCTGCTGCTGCCCTGGTGGGGGCGCATCTGGCTCAACCCGCCTTACTCGATCGCGCTGATCACCCGGTTCCTCTCCCGCATGGCCGAACACGATCGGGGCGTGGCGCTGATCTTTGCGCGGACCGAGACCGACCCGTTCCACCGCTATGTCTGGGGCGCGGCCTCGGGCCTGCTGTTCCTGCGCGGGCGGCTGACTTTTCACCGCGCCGACGGGGTGCGGGCGGCGGCCAATGGCGGGGCGCCGTCGGTGCTGATCGCCTATGGCGACGATGACCGCGACATCCTCGCTGCGGCGCCGATCGACGGGGCCTTCGTGCCGCTGCGGGTTCCCCGCAGCTGGCTGGTGTCGGTCGTCTCGCAGAACGGCTCGCGACTCGACGGGGTGCTGACTGGGGCCGCTGAACTGGTCGGCACATGGGGCGAGGCGCTCGCCGCCTATATGGCAGGCCAGCCGGGCCCGGTACCGCTGGGCGAGCTCTATCGCGCCTTTGTCGATCATCCCAAGGCGCGGGCCAACCAGCACTGGCGGGAAAAGCTGCGCCAGCAGCTGCAGCGTGGCGCCTATGAGCGGGTGGAAAAGGGTCTGTGGCAGCGGAGGGCAGCGGCATGACGGGCGATCTCTTTGGCAGTGCCGCAACGGAGGTGCCGGCGCGCGCGGCCATGGTCCGGACAGCCGTGTTCAGCGGCGAGGGTGACTGCTGGCGCGACGAGCTGCGGCGGGTGTGGGACGAGCGCCGGCCGACGCTGGTGGTCTGCATGCTCAACCCCAGCCATGCCAGCCACCTGGTCGACGACCTGACGGTGCTGGCGCTGATCCATTTCGCCACGCTCTGGGGTTATGGCGGGCTGCTGATCGTCAATCTCTACAGCTGGCGGTCGCCCTCGCCCAAGGCGATGATGGCGGTCGATCACCGGGTCGGGCCGGGCAACGGCGCGGCGCTCGAAGCCGCCATGGCCTATGCCGCGGCGCACGGTGGGCGGATGCTGGCTGCCTGGGGCACCGACGGCAATTTCGAGGGCAGGGCCGACTGGCTCGTGTCGCGCGCCACCCGCGTCCACCATCTCGAACTGATCTGCCTCGGGCGGACCCGCGATGGGTCGCCGAAGCATCCGATGGCGCGCGGCAAGCATCCGATGGCGCGCGGCAAGCA
>Ga0247844_1004947_pt1 | contig 17491 bp, 13 predicted proteins | sample LaCtaG_FD_192421 | JGI IMG/M metagenome (GOLD analysis project Ga0247844, IMG submission 192421) | Freshwater microbial communities from meromictic Lake La Cruz, Castile-La Mancha, Spain - LaCruzMarch201714.5m_1 | ecosystem: Environmental > Aquatic > Freshwater > Lake | place: Spain: Castile-La... | reverse complement strand
CTAGAAGCGCAAATACAACAGTAACGAATGCAGAAGTAACTTTCAGCAACCCTCAAATTATGGGTGCAGGTTACGAACCAGAGATTATTGGAACACTTTTCTCAGCAGCAATTAAAGATGGAAACAGGACTTTACCGTTAAAAGGTAAAACAGGAGTTTATGTAATCAAAGTAATTAAAACAACAAAAGCGCCAGCTGCTGCTAATTACAAAATCGAGAAAGACCAAATGTTGTCTAATCTAAAAAACAGCATGCAAGGTCAAATTATGGGTGGATTGAGAAAAGCAGCCGATGTAGTTGACAACAGAAAATTAAATAACTTAAGAATTAGATTATAAGGATTCTATTTTAGAATTATAATGTTAAAATCAGACATTAGAGCCCTTTTCAAAGAAAAACGAAAAGGGCTTTCTTTTTTAGAGATAAATCATCGGTCAAAACAAATCACTGACTTAATACTTGAGCTGTTCAAATTCAAAGACAAGCAGGTTAGTATTTTTCTACCAATTGAAAAACAAAAAGAATTTAATTCGTATCCACTTTTGGAGGAATTGATTATTCAAGGTGCAAATCCAATAGTTTCAAAATCTAACTTTGAAGATTATAGCCTCACTTTATATAGATACGAGAACATTTCACAAATAGAAATAAATACTTTTGGTATTCCTGAGCCAAAATACGGTGAAATCATTTCTGAATCACTTTTAAACGTTGTTTTTGTTCCACTCCTAGCTGCGGACCAAAAAGGAAACAGAGTTGGTTATGGAAAAGGATTCTATGACAAACTTTTAGCAAAATGTTCTTCTGAATGTCTTTTCATTGGAATTAGTTTATTTGATGAATTTGTTGAAATTGATGATTTAAATCCTTTCGATATACCACTCCATTGCTGTTTTACACCTGAACATTATTATGAATTCCGACAATAAAAACCAAGGCCGCTATCATTTATTAGCGATTTTTCTAATTCCAATAAATTTGATGGCATTGTTTCTTTTTGAATCTTTAGGTTTGAAAATTGGAATTCCTGCAATAAGTGTTTTGATTGCTTATTTTCTCTTAAAGAAATAGCCAAACTAATTTACTTTCGACAATTTTTATCGTTCAAAAAGAATTTTACTCTTCACTTGCAGAACTAATGTTTTCCTCAGCAATTAAAGAATCACCTTTCATACGCATAAATAATTGAATCAGCGCAACAACATCTTTTTCACAATATTGGCGAATGCGTTTTAAATCTTTTTCTTCATAATAAACTCGAGCAACATCTGCACCAGAAATATCATCTTTAGGCGTTGGAATATTGAAAATATGACATAATAAAGCAAGGGAAGTAAATGCTTTATAATCACCAAATTTCCATAATTCAAGCGTGTCTAAGTGATTGATTTCCCAAGGTTTTTTTCCAGCAATGTCTAACGTGTTTGGCAAAGAAATACCGTTTATCAACATGCGACGGCAGATGTAAGGAATATCAAATTCTTTGGAATTGTGTCCACAAAGTAAGTAATCACGTTCGTCTAATAACTTTTTAAATTGCAACAAAAGAGTTTCTTCGTCATCGTGTGCAAAAGATTTTAAACGAATTTTTCGAGCGCCTAAGCTATCTTTTGTTACCAAACCAATAGATATACAAATTATTTTACCAAATTCTGAAAGAATACTTCCTCGCTCGTTATAAAGCGCTTCAAATGATTTTTCTTCATTTTGTGAAAAGCGCGTTTTTTGGTTAAATAATTCTTTGGTTTTTTCATCTAAGTCTTGATAAACATAGGTTTGTGGAACGGTTTCAATATCCAAAAAAAGCACTCGTTCTAGTTTAATATCTTTTAGCATAGTTTAAATTTTAACTTGAATTTAAGAAAAACTATTGCATTTAACAAGAAAATAATTCATTTTTTTGAAATTGAGATTTGATTGTTTTGAATCTGTTTACTTTGGAATAACCAAAACTTGTCCAATACTCAAGCGATCACTGCGCAAACGATTTGCTTTCATAATTTTGGAAACGGATGTTCTATTTTTCTCCGCAATTTGAGAAAGCGTGTCTCCTTTTTTGACAACATATTTTTTTAAAGCTGGCTTTGGAACTACTTTCGGGGGTTTAACTTTAATCACTTTCGGAGGAATTGAATCAGTTACTGTGGCAGAAGAATCTACAACAACGCTATTTGTAGGGTTAGGAATCACAACTGTTGGAATGAAATCTGTATAGAGTTTTCCTGGAATTGTGTAATCAGAAATATTTGGTTGATCTCTAAATAAACAGAGTGTATTTTCAAACGATTCATATAATAATTGTCCTTTCACTTGATAGCCTTTTTTAGTCAAATGAATACAATCGTTTTGCGCATATCCTTCAGCGTTCCAGGTTTTAATTGTTTTTGTTCCTCCAGCTAAATCAAACCAATTCCAAAAAAGACAATTGTTTTTACGAGCAATTGATTCTACTAAATCGCGAAATGCAAAACAGGCTGTAACAGGTTTTCCTTTGTAAAATAAATCTTGAGTTGTGGTCAGAATGATAATGATTTCAGGGTTTACATCTCTAAATTTCTTTATGGATTTTAGAATTTGTTTTTCTAGGTTTACATCAATTTTATTCGTGGAAAGAATATCATTCGTACCAAAATCTAAAATCACCATATCTGGTTTTATAACACTCGCTTGATCGGGCATTTTGTCTAACAATAGAACGGAACGAAACGCAGCAGCACCAACACCTGTAGAGTGATAAACAATACCAGAATTTTCTTCATTTTCAATTGAAAGGCCATAAAAACGAAAGCGTTTGCCACCTTCTTTTGGTTTCACAACTAAACGAATCGATTGAATTCGTTCTTTGAATTTAAAAGATAAACCATAAGCTTGAGATTGTAATTGATGCTCGTTTGCATTTACCAAAGTGCTATCGAAATAGACGTCAACATCATAAGAAATTGAATCGTTTTCAAAAAACAGATAGACATCATGATTTTCTGGTGCTATTACATTTTTCAGTTTGAAATTCAACTCTGCGAAAGCTTCAGATGTTTCAACAGTCATCCCACAAATCCCTATCGGAAGTGCTGTATTTCGAGCTTGAAAACTTTTTGCATATTTCCAAGTTCCTTTTTTAGAGGAAGAATAATTTACAGTTGAATACGTATTTGCAGCGGAATAATTAAACATTAATCCACGCCCACCTGAACCGTATTTTTGATGAAAGTTAGCACGTGCAATTGTCGTTGGATTCTCAGCCTGAATATGACTTCCACCGTAGTGTAGAATCACCAATTTGTCTTTGTCAACATTCTCAAAATGAGAGGCAAATTTTATTAATTGCTCGTTGTTGTAAAATTGTAAATAAGCGTAATTTAAGTCGATATTTAAGGCAGTAGGATAAGTTGTTTCTTGACCAAAAAATAAAGGACTAGAAATTAAGAAGAGGAAGCCAAGAAATTGTTTAATTTTCAATTTATTTCAATGTATCTTCAACAATTGGATTAGCAGAATTTAAGGTATCAGCAACTACTTTTTTAGGAGGAATAAATTCTCCGTTTTGTTTACCCATTCTCCGCATCATGTTTATTGTACCGTCGCTCATGGCAGCATACATTCCTACAGCAAAAATCATGTCATGAATTCCATTTTTGCGAATAATATCCAATAAGTTCTGTTTAGAATAGCGCAAATCTGCTACCCATATTTCTTCATAGTGACTGATTAAGAACGGAGTAAAGGCATTTCCCATCGAGTTTTTAATAACCACAACTTTTTTCCCATTTTTAGTCGTAGTGTTTATTTTCATTAAAGGAACGTCACCACCTAAGAAAGTAGAATACGTATTACCTCCAGAACTCGAATGATAGAACACTTTGGATTTCTTCGGATTATTAAAACCATATTCTCCGTAATATTCTGCTGTAGAAGCAACTTTTGGAACAAAATACTCCATCGTATCAGGATTTGCACGCACCGTTGGATCTAATGTTTTTTGATATAAAGAACCCAAGAAATTATATTTTACCTTTTTATCCATTTCTTCCAATGGAACAGGTTCTTTTCCAGCGGCTTTACAGAATGCAACATACGCATAATACGCACCAATTGGTTTCCAGTGATGATCTGTTTTGAAGAATAAACGTTGGTCTTTGTGCTTATCTAGCTCATCAAAAACATCACAGAAATACGCATCTTTTGATAGACTTGAACCAATTGCTGCAAGTGTTCGTTTATTTTGTCCGTAGTAATGAGCGTATTTTTCCACGGGCATAAAAGCAGAAGACAAAGGGGCAACAGCTGAGAAAACACGCACTTCACCTTTTAATTCTTCCGCATATTCATTCACCATTTTACTGAAATGTTTAGACATCGCTACGTTTCCTCCTCCCATTGGATAAACACATCCGTCAATGATAATCAACGTTCCATTGTAGCTTTCATCAAAATCATCCAAGTAATTCATGCTTGCTCTTTTATCTTTACCTTGGTGATGTTGCTGTAAGTGATTCGTTTTATTTCCTACAAAAATCTTTTCTTGGTGTTTCAAATGAATTCCTTTGTATGATTGAACCAAAACAGCTATATCAATTAATTTTTGTCGAAACGGAAAATGATCATCTACATAATTGTCAACGCTATCTGCCCAATCACCATTTATATAATTCTTTACTGTTAAGTTCGGAATCGTAGCAAGTTTTCTTTTTTCACCTTCGGAAACTTTTTCTTTTGGTATGATAAAATAAAGCGTAGGCATTATGAAAATGCTAAGGACAAACAAAATACTATTTAGCTGTTTTATCATTAGAATCTTGTATATAAAAATGGATTATACGTTGAATTTACAAGAAGTAAAGTAGCTAAAAACAATAAAGCAACATTAACTACAGGCTTGATATATTGGTAAGAATTAACGGTTTGAATACGAACTTTAGAGTTTTCGTCAAAAATCTCATCCCATGGAATACATAAAATTATCACCAATATAAACCAGAATGTATGTTCTAATACATCGGTTAGAAATCCTGCTCCAATTGGGTTTTTTGAGTAAAACAGATTGACAACAAAGGTTTTAAGTTTTTCAAAGTCTGTAAAATAAAATAATGCTCTACTGAAAACGATTAAAATCAAGGTGTAAGTGTGTCTTAAAATGCGTGGTGTTTTTTGTAGAATCCCATCCAACAGTTTTTCGATAATCATAAAACAACCAAAATAAAAACCCCACAAAACAAAATTCCAGCTTGCACCGTGCCAAAGCCCAGTAAGAAGCCAAACAATCATGATGTTTCGAAGTTGCAGTTTTCGATTTCCGCCCAAAGGAATATACACGTAGTCGCGGAAAAATCTTCCAAGTGAAATGTGCCAACGTCGGTAAAAGTCAGCAACAGAAATAGCAGCATACGGATGTCTGAAATTTTCATCAAAATCGAAACCAAACATTTTTGCTAAACCAATTGCCATATCTGAGTAACCACTGAAATCAAAATACAACTGAACAGAGAAAAGAGTAATGCCAAACCAAGCCTCATAAGAAGATAAATCATTAAATCCTATATCTAAATATTTACTTACAAGCGCACCTGCAACGTTAGCAATTACCACTTTTTTAAATAAACCAAAGCAAAACCGTGTCACGCCTTCACTCATTCGTGTCCAATTAATTACGCGCGAATTTGTTTGTTCAAATATCTGTTTGTAGCGCACGATTGGACCAGCCACTAAATGTTGAAACAAACTAATAAACATTAAAAAATTCAGCGGATTTCTTTGTGCTTTAACGTCTCCTTTATATACATCAACGACATAAGAAATGGCCATGAATGTATAAAATGAAATCCCGATTGGTAAGGAATTCATTGGGCGATCAAATGGTAAATAACCAAATAATTGGTGTAGATTATCCCAAATAAAACCACCGTATTTATAAGAAATTAATAGACTTAAATTAACGATAACGGAGAGCGTAACTGCAATTTTTGACCAAGGTTTTCCGTGCCATTTCTCGATTAATAAACCCATTAAATAATCAAAAAACGCAGTGAAAATCATCAGATAAATCCACATTGGCTCTCCCCAAGCATAAAACGCAAGTGAAAAAAGGGTAAGGATTAGGTTTCGAAAAACGTCACTTTTTGTTACTGAATGCAGAAATAAACATATTGGTAAAAACAAGTAAATAAAGGTAAGACTCGAAAAAACCATTGTAAAATTGTGAGATTTTAAAAATATTGAGTGCGAAAATAAGTAGTATAAATGAAATTCAAGACGATTCTTTACAATTCATTTGAAATTTTCATTTTCTCAATTTCTGAATGATAGCTAGTCTATTTCAAATAAATAATTCTTCAGTTGATTTGGCCAAATTTCTTTTGTATTCAATAATTCTTCAAGGTAGATTATTGGAAGCTGCGCAACTTTTGACCATACTAGTTTATTGAATTGATTGTCAGGATGTTGTTCTCTTTTGTTTGTCATTGGCGAAAGCTCCACACAAACTGCTAACATGCCTAATTTTGCTCGAATATAATTTTCTAATCCACAACCATAAGCGATTGGATTATAGGACAAATTCATCATTTTTAAACCAGTCAGTTGCGCAACTTTTCCACTGATTAAACTATCAATAGTATTGTATTTTTCATATGTGTCGCAATCGCCCCAAAAAATCACATTTCCTTTCGTATGAAAAGAAAGCGTTAGAATTGGATTCAGTTCAGTTACGAAGTTTTGAAGTACAATTGTTTCTTTTGCTTCAGCTGGAAAACAACCTTTGTAGCCTTCAGAAGCTGGAACTTCCTGTGAAATTGCCGTGCATTTATACAAATGATTTCCATCGTCAAAATTACTATTTAAGTCAACTCCAAGTCCATTTGCTTTCCAAGCACTGAATCCATCTACTCGTTTGATTTTCAATACAGAATCTTTGAATTTTTCGATTCCTTCCCAATCTTCGTGCGCGATTTTCAAGCCATCGGGATTTACAACTGGCGAAATGTAAATATCAAAAATTTCTAAATAATGTGAAGCTTTTTCATAAGTTGTATCTAAACCTACAAGCGAAAGCAAAAATAAATTGGTAAATTTCATCACCATTTTTGAGCTGAAATCTTCACGTGCATGAATATTTCCAACCAACCAAATCGGATATTTTTTGTGAGTACTTTCTGAGTGAATCTTTAAAGTTAATATCGGCAAGCTAAATTCCGAATAGCCTATGGTGTCGAGCTTTGTAAATGGTTGAAATTCTGCGTTGATTTTATATAAATCTTCATTGATTGCTTCGTTTGTGTATTTTAAATCATCTTCCACAAAATATCCTTTTTGAGTAAAAGCACTGAAATTCAATAGGAAAAAAAACAACAAAAAGCGAAAATTCATAAAAATAGAACTGTATTTTACAGAAAGATTACATTAACTTTGGGCGTAAAATTAATTTCGCCACAAATATACTACCCTATGTCCGAAAAAGCAGCTTTGTGTTCACTTTTGAATATTGAATTTCCAGTAATCATGGCGCCAATGTTTCTCGTTTCTAATGAAAAAATGATCATTGAAGGAATCAAATCTGGAATTACAGGAGCCATTCCAGCACTGAATTACAGAACAGTAGAGGAACTTCGCAAGGCAATTCGTCACATAAAAACGGAAGTGGAAGGACCTTTTGGAATTAATTTAATTGTTAATCAGTCGAATTTTTTATACAAAGAACAATTACAAGTTTGTTGCGAAGAAAAAATAGACTATTTTATCACGTCTTTAGGTTCACCAGAAGAAACTATCAAAAAAGCACATAAATATGGCGTAAAAGTATTCTGTGATGTAACAGATGTAAAATTTGCTTTAAAAGTGGAAGCTTTAGGTGCTGATGCAGTAATTGCTGTTTGTAAAGAAGCTGGAGGTCACGCTGGAAATATTTCTTACAAAGATTTAATTCCTGAATTGAAAAAAGCGTGTAAAATTCCTGTGCTTTCTGCTGGTGGAATTGGAACAGGACAAGGAATTAAACAAATGCTAGATTTGGGAGCAGATGGCGTTTCCATGGGAAGTATTTTTATTGCAACGGAAGAAGCGCCCGTTTCACAAGAATACAAAGATGCTTGTGTGCAATATGGAGCAAATGACATCGTTAAAACCACCAAGTTATCTGGAACTCCTTGCACAGTTATAAATACGCCTTACGTAAAGCAAATAGGAACGGACCAAAATTGGTTGGAGCGTTTGTTAAACAAAAATAAACGTTTGAAAAAATGGTTTAAAGCCTTGACGTTTATGCGTGGAATGAAAAGTTTGCAAAATGCAGCTTTTAGCTCAACCTATAAAACAGTTTGGTGCGCTGGTCCCTCAATTGAGCATGTTACAGAAATCCGCACTGTGAAAGAAGTTGTGGAAGACTTGAAGAGTGGATTTTTGAAGTAATTTTTACGAATTGAATTTAAAAAATAGCTCTTGCTAATTCTTTAAAGCTTATATAAAAAATCCCCAAACAACGAATTGAGTGAGGATTTGAAATCTTAAATTTTGAATTGAAAAACTTCAATCTTTCTTCTCAATCACAATTTCTACTTTTTTACCGTTGAAACCTTTCGTTGTGCTGCTCTCAAATTGCATCGTTTTTCGAGAGCGCTCCAATACATCATATTCCCCACTCAACGCATTGGCAAAATTATCCAAGGTGTCGAGGGTATTTGGCTCGCATTCTTCGCAAAGCACTTGATAGTTGATGTAAAACTTCTTTGCTTTCTCGTGGAATTGCCATTGGAAAATTGCATCGTTTGTATTTTCTCGCCATACAGCTTGCGGCACCGAATCATAAATATTTACTCCTTGTGTGATTTCCCATGCGCCAGAAATCTCGGAAAGTGTATCGTTTATTTTGATGCTTTGTACCGTCCACGTTTCTCCTTTCATTAGGCGCTTGGAGTAGAATTTGTCTTTGCTGCAAGCGAAAAGTGTGATTAAAAAACTAAAAGCTATTAGGTGTTTCATGTGTTGGTGTTTGAAATTAGTATTCACTTATGTAATATGATTAAAAACTATCTAAAATTAGTAATTTGAACTTTCAGTTCATTTTTGCCATTCTTTTGCTTGATCAAAAGAATCAAAAATCAAGGCTCTGAATTTCTTTTTGTTCGCAAATATTTGTTCTAAAATTATTTATAACTCGTTGCGAACAATTTTTACTACTTTCTGAAACTGAAATTTTTTAAAAATGTTCTTACAGAAATTTTAAAAATTAACAGTTTCAGTTCAGTAGTTAAAACCTAGAAATTCAAGGCCGATTATGTTCGCTTACGTTCATCCATGATTTCAGTTCTATTTCTTGGTTTTAGCAATTTATTTAAGTTAATGGTAAAAAGCATTTTCTTAATTTATTTTACAATTAATTGTTTGGTTTTACTTGCTCCAATTGTGTTAACCCTCACAAAGTACATACCTTTAGCAAGTGTTGAAACATCAAAATTAAATTGACCGTTTTGACCTTGAATAATTAGATTTTGTTCTTTACCCATTACATCAAAAATACTTAAAGTTGCTAGCCCAGACTCATTGCCTTCAACAACAACTGTCGTTAATTGAGAGGATGGATTTGGGAAAAGTTGGAAGTCGAGATCGTTTTGATTAATAGCTAAATCAGTTGGTTTAATTGATTCATTCTGACTTTCAAACAATGAATCTAAAGCGGTTTTGTTATAGGTGTCAGCTTGATAATTTGGACCTGTAGTATTTAGTTTTTTGCAGAAATTTTTGACATAAGCAGTATCAGCTTCTGGCATTGGTTGAGAATAATCTAAAACTGGAACAATTGAAAGTGAGATTTCAGGTGAAATTACTGATTCGGGAAAAGTCTCAATTTGATTACCTGCAATTAGATTAACGGTATAACCGTTTGCTGTAGAAAGATCACCAAATATTCGTATATCGTTCCAAGCTTGGCATGAATAAACGTTACCATTAAGTTTACAACCTTTTACCGCAGAGCCATTAAAAACAACATCTTCAAAGGTTAAATCCTCTTCATATTGTGTGATATTACCAATAGAATTTTCAAGATTTGGTACAATTTCAGTTGATATTAATTCAACATGATTTGTATCATTTGGAATTTTATAAGTTAATAGCATTGTAACGTTATTGGGACGATTACCTTCGCCTAAAGTGTTAAAACTTACATTAACAAGAACTTTAAGATAAAAGTCGAAGTCAAAATCATAGCCATTTGCTGAATGGTTATAATTACTAATTGGTGTGGAAAGATATGGTAATGAAAGGATTGATTCATTTTTCAATCCAATACCCATGACCATGCCTTTAAAAGAATTTGAGCTTAGATATGGTGAGAAAAACTCAAAATTATCTACGTCAATTGTCCCAAAAGAAGTTGATGGAAATACAAAATTTAATCCATTTGAATAATTTGAATTTGATTGTATTACATAAAATGAATCTACGTTGCAATTTGTTCCTTCTAGATTTGTTGTATTTATAGGGTCTAAGTAACAATTATGTTCATATTTATAGCTATATGTACTTGGAATTGATTTTCTTTTGGCTTTTACTTGAAGAGACATTTCTACTTGTTTAGATTGAATATCCAAGGCTGGATTGAAGTAAAAAGATATATCTTCATCCAGTTTAATTTGATAGCTATTAGTCCATGAATGATATATTTGATTTAATTCAGGATGTGTATTAGCATCAACTTTAATAGTTTTAGAAAGACGAATTTTAGGCGTTTTTAATAACGCAAAAATCCCTAAACTTTCATTATAAATAGGATATTCATAAGGTGATGTTACAGAATCGGGAGCATTTACATGTTGATTTTTGAAAGTTCCTGGAGTGAAAAATTTAGGACCATAAGTTTTAGAGGTATCAGTCATTTGTCCCGAAAACTTCATTTCTGTAAAAGTAGCAGTAGGCATTGATGGTTTAATAGGTAATTGTTTGGTCACAAAATTTTGATTAACAAAAGTTTCCATTTTCTCACCAAAAATTTGAGAGGCTATATTAAAAACTTCTTCAATGTTAATTTTGTTAGCAGAGTTCAAAATCTTTTTATATTTTTCGGATGCAACTTTGAAAAAATTTAAATTTAACTGAATTGAGTCTCCTCCAGTTCCGGATGAATAATAACCATCAACGCCCATAAAATATTCTTGATAATCGAGTGGTTCCATAGAAATAGCATCAATTAATGCATATTCATTAACATCTTCAGAAGTTATTTCAGGAGTACCGTTATTAATAAATAAAGGAGTGCCGATTAGGGAAACACCAGTTGAGATTAGAACACCAACATATTTAGCGACCTTTAGCATTGCTAAATTGGTCTTAACACGCTCATTGTGCTCATGTGCAATTGTTAGTTGCTTATTATAATCTGCATACTTTTTAATATAATCATCAACCATATTATTTATAGTCTTGTACATCATTACTCCATTTTTATCGGTTTCACTATTATAATTGATACCAGCTAAAAAGTTTTGTGGATTAACTATATTCGAATTATTAACTAGCGGTTGGTTTTCCAAACTTATTCCTCCAGCAATTCCTTCATTATAGGTAATGTAAGTTTTAGAAACTTCAATACTCAACTTAGAGGGGTGATAGCAAACGCAAGGGTCATAAGCTATTTGAAAATCTGTACTCATCCATTTAGTACTCAGATTAGGGTCTTTCGCTATCGATTTTACCATAACTACGTTCGTTTCTTTATCTAATGCTTGATCCATTCCGTTGTTGAGTCTCAAGTTGCCGCTTACCTCCTCATCATCTTTAAATTTCAAAGTAATATCAACCGCATCAGCACCTTGTCCCGCTTCTCCGAATGCAACAAAAACACGTACAATTCCAGAATAGCGATTATACAAAACAATATAAGGCACTTCAGTTTGCTTTCCGTCAGCATTAGTAATTGGGTCATTATTAGGAAAACGACCTAAATTTAAGAGTAGCAATTCCCAACCGTTTTTCCAAGTAGGAAGATTGCCTTCGTAAAGATAGTCGTAATATTCAGGCATAGATTGATCGTTCATGATATTGTTCAAATTTCCAATTGTGATTCCGGCATAACTGATATCTAAGGGTTCATAATTACTGTAAAACCCATTCGAAATAGGAAACCAATCAAACCTGTTCAAAAATTTATTGTCATTATTTGGTAAAACACCATTATCTGGCAATGCAGAGTTGGCTGGATTAAGCGGATTAGTACTTACGTTGTTGACGCATTGAGCAATGACTAATTCTGTGCTCAAAAGCAGCAATAGTAAAATTATATTTTTCATGTTTTTTCTTTTTTATTATTGAATTTTTCGCCCTTTATAATGGTAAGTTGGTGCTTCAATTAATGGCTTTGGGTCTAGAATTAAAATAGCTTCGCCGTTTGGTTTATTGTAAAGCATCATCTCAAACTTATATTGTTCCCACCACATTTGACGGTACATACAAGTTCCCATACTCGTGTAACTACCTGGTGAAACCGAGCCGTTTCCGTCATAATTGGATATTGTAACCCTATCTCTTGTATCTACATACATGTCAATAGTGATATCTACACTATCACTTCCGTTTTCCTCCTTCATTCGAAATACGCCCTCCAACGTAGGATTAGGTTCTGAAAATGAAGAATCAAAATTCCTATTGGTAATTACAACTGTTTTGGTAATCGAATCGTAACCATCATCGTTTGGTAAACAGATATAATTTGGCTTTTTTCGAACAACTAAAGTCACTTGAATTGTTTGACCTGTAAAATCACTAGAAAAATAACGAACAACACTCTTTGTATCTAGTATTTCATTTCCAATGTACCATTTATAAGTAGCATTATCTGCTTTTGCTGTAAACGCTATGTTTTTTTCTTTGAAAGTAGAATCCGTAATAGATCGTTTTTCCCAATCGTAGCCATAAGCATGAATTTCTTCTATATCAAACTCTGCACTCGTTTCCTTTGCACAACTACAATCCAATTCCTTCATTTCTGGCTGAACTTTCTTACAGGAGTATTGAGCTAGTAGGATGATTCCTAGGGCAATAAAAATGATTCGTTTCATGGTTTATTTGTTTTCGAGTGTTTTCATACGTTCTTCTAATTGAAGAATGTATAAAGTTAACTCTTCTACCTTTTCTAGCAACTTTCTGTTTAATTCTCCAAGATCTAATTCTCCTCTTTCTTCGTATTCTTTTGCAGAAGGGATGTTTGGTAAATGTTTGTTCGTTGTGATGTACGTTTTCAATTCATTTAGTGACATTAGCTTATAAGAAGGGTCAAAAACGTAATCAGGGATAGCTCCAAGAGTTGTTGTATATTTTCTTGCGAAAACTTCACCGTTTCCTTTTACAGCATAATTTATAACATTGTCAGAACCTCTGACGTTCATTGCTAAAGAAGTACTTACGCTAGTTTTCAAACTAAGTGCGTATTTCGTTCCTGAAGACTGAATATACAAACCATTGTCAGAGCTTGGAGCAATAATGTTCATACGAGCGTTATCAACACTATTGATATTAGAAACAAATCCTACCCAAATTCTTGAACTTGAATTTGAAAAAGACATTCCAACAGTAGAAACTCCAATTGTAAGATTCCCATTTTCTCTGTTTTCGATTGAGAAATTGTTTTCAGACATTCTTAATTCTGCACCATCTGTATTTGCCATTCCTGTAGTGGTATTTGTAAAGCCTAAGCGCATAGTTTTGCCTAAGTTTACACCTGGATTTCCAAATCTGTCTGCTGGGGTGGTGAAATCAGCCGTTCCATGTAAATGGAGATTGAAATTGGGAAGTGGAGTATTAGTCACTGTAGTAGTTGATTTTGTACCAATTCCAACAAAACCAGTTTGAGTAGTATTTGAAACTGACAAACCAGGAAAAATTGATTGTTGCCCAAACGAAATGTGTGATGCCAAACTTGAAATGGCAATAAGAAAAAGTTTTTTCATAATAGGATAAAATTAAAAGATTTATCAAACCTAAAAAAAAAAAAAAACCAGCTTTTCAAAATTTTAAGCTACTATTTTTCAACTAATTGAATAAAATAACATAGGCTTAACAAATTGTTTTTATTGGATATATTTCCTCAAAAAGAAAGTAAATTATTAAAAATGTTTGAAGTTTCAATTCATCAAAAAATTTCCTACATAAAATTATTGAATTTCCAAGATGTATCCCGACCTAATTAAATTCCCGCAAATTAAAGTAAAAAGTGCATTAACAATTAAAAAAAGATTCCTCGCCAAGCTCGGAATGACCTTTGAGTGGGGAACTTTGCGGAAATGCATCGCATTTCCGCCTACTTGCTGAACCCAAAAGTCATTCCGAATGCAATGAGGAATCTTTTTTAAACTCAATTACATTATTGACTTCGGGAAGTAAATGGGTAATTCAATTGAATTAAATGATTGCATTTTATACTTGTAAGCGTTTGTATAATTTGTTTAAAATCAACTACTATTCAGACAATTTCAACTAATTTAAAACCTCGTTTAACAATTGAGTTTTTTTTTCCACTATATTTGTCACATGCAGTCAGATTCTCGTTGGTTATTAGAAGGTCAGGAAGTACAATCAAGCGATGGCGCTTTTGTAAAATGGTATGACCACACTTATTTTATGTTGCTTCACAAAGGCAAAAAATTTCACGGTGAAATCGTAAAAGATGATTCAGAAAATAATCAATTAACTATTAAAATCAATCACCGTGTTTTTCAAGTTAAGAAACGTGGCGAATTAGATGAATTGATTGCTTCTCTGGGATTAGACGTTCCTAAAATCAAAAAACTGAAAGAATTGAAAGCGCCGATGCCTGGACGTGTTCTGAAAATTTTCGTGAAAGAAGGTGATGCAATTCAAATTGGCGACAATGTACTTTCTCTAGAAGCAATGAAAATGGAAAACATTCTCAAAGCTGAAGGAATCGGAACGGTAAGCAAAATCTGCATTGCAGAAGGAGATGTGGTAGATAAAGGAGCAGTTTTGATTGAGTTTGAATAATTTATTTGCCATTCTTTTGCTTGATCAAAAGAATCAAAAATCAAGGCTTTGAATTTCTATTTGTTCGCAAATTATTGTTATATAAATAGTTACAACTCGTAGCGAACAATTTTAACTCCTTTCTGAAACTGAAATTTTTTGAAAATGTTCTTACAGAAATTTTAAAAATTAACAGTTTCAGTTCAGTAGTCAAAACCTAGAAATTCAAGGCCGAATTAGGTTCGCTTTTATTTATCAATTAGATTTAGATTCAAGTAATATTTCTTTTTAGATTTAAATTGAATTTATTTATGTCTTTAATTTTTTGATTTTATTGGTTCTATTTTTCCTGTTTTAATGTTATGAACACAATCTATTTCTTAAAATTTATTAGGCTTTTTCTAAATTTTTAATCTACTTTTTGGCATCTTTGCGAAGATGGAAATAATTAACAGAGAATTAAGTTGGCTGTCTTTCAATGATCGCGTTTTGCAAGAAGCACTGGATGATCAAGTTCCGCTTGTTGAGCGCATGCGATTTTTAGGAATTTACTCCAATAACATGGATGAATTTTACCGCGTTCGCGTGGCAAATATCCGTCGAATGATTGCGCTAAAAAAGCAAAAAGTCGATGGATTTGAAGGTACTTCCGCTGAGCTTTACCAAGAAATCCGCGATGTTGTTATAGAGCAACAACAAAAGTTTGAATTAGCTTACAAACGCATTCTTCGTGCTTTGGTGAAAGAGAGAATTCATCACACAGATGAAAAACGAATCACACTCGCCAACAAGAAAGAATTGAGTATTTATTTCAATGAGCAACTCAAACATGCTATTTTTCCAATTATTTTAGATAAGAAAAATCCTTTCCCAAAATTGCGTGATTATGCGATTTATTTAGCAGTTAAAATCGTTGAGAAAAAAAATAAAGTGCGCTACGCATTAATCCAGATTCCAACCGATTTTTCACGTTTTTATCAATTGAAAAAAGGCGAAGATATCCGAATTATTCTCATCGATGACATTATTCGACTTTATTTAAAAGAGATTTTTTCTATTTTTGAACCTGTTGAAATTGATGCTTATACGTTCAAGTTTACACGTGATGCAGAACTCGATTTGGACGACGATTTGACGCTTTCGTTTATCGAAAAAATCGAAAAAAGTTTGAAACAACGTAAAAAAGGAATCCCTGTGCGTTTCGTTTACGATGAAAAAATGCCGAATGATTTATTAATTTATTTGTTGCATGCCTTGAACTTAAAAGCGGGTATCAACACAATTCCTGGTGGGCGTTACCACAATTTCAAGGACTTTATTTCATTTCCAGATTTCGGCCGACCAGAATTTATTTATCCAAAACAATTACCTTGTAAAGTTCCGCAATTTGAAAAGGGCAAAGGAATTATCGAAACGATTTTGAAAGAAGATGTTCTCTTGCATTTTCCGTATCAACGTTTCAGCTACATCGTCGATTTACTGCGTGAAGCGGCAATTGACCCGAAAGTAAAAGAAATAAAAATCAACATTTATAGAGTTGCGAGTAAATCAGAAATTATGAACGCCTTAATGGCAGCAGTTTTCAATGGGAAACAAGTGACTGTCATTTTTGAATTACAAGCGCGCTTCGACGAGGAGAATAATTTGTATTGGAGTGATCGTTTAAAAGAATTTGGAGCGAGAGTAATTTATGGTTTTCCAAATCTGAAAGTACATTCTAAATTGTTACAGATTAGACGAATAAAAGATACCAAAGAGCAATTTATAACGTATGTTGGTACTGGAAATTTTAATGAAAAATCTGCCAGAATCTACAGTGATTTCGCCTATTTAACTTCCCGAACGGAAGTTTCCAACGAAGTAAGTAAGGTGTTTAGATTACTAGAAAATCACATTGAACTTATTTCATTCCGCAAATTATTGGTTTCTCCGTTTAATGCAAAGCGCAGACTTATTGCCTTGATTGACAGAGAGATTTTGGCAGCTAAAAAAGGAAAAAAAGCAGGAATTAAAATCAAGCTTAATAATTTAACGGATCAAACGATGATTAACAAATTATATCAAGCGAGCCAAGCAGGTGTTAAAGTTGATATGATTATTCGTGGAATTTGTTGCTTGATTCCGGGTAAAAAAGGTTTAAGCGAAAATATCAAAGTCATCAGTATTGTCGATCGCTATTTGGAACATGCTCGCTTCTTGAAATTTGAAAACGATGGCAAACCTGAATATTTCATCACTAGTGCGGATTTTATGGAGCGCAACCTTGACAAACGCATTGAAGTGGGCGTTTTGGTTGAGTCTCCAAACGTACAAAAAGAATTAGATTTAATTTTTAATTACCAGTGGAGCGGAAGCGTTAAAGCTCGCTTAATCACAGCCGATTTCAAAAATCAATACCGACGTACAGACATTCCAACTTTCCACGCACAAGTTGAACTTTATAATTATTACAAGCGAAAAGAAGACGAAGTGTAATTTTTTATTCACTTTTCATCGAACAATTTTTAATTTTATCTTTTCTTAATTACACTAA
>Ga0247844_1004946_pt1 | contig 17492 bp, 14 predicted proteins | sample LaCtaG_FD_192421 | JGI IMG/M metagenome (GOLD analysis project Ga0247844, IMG submission 192421) | Freshwater microbial communities from meromictic Lake La Cruz, Castile-La Mancha, Spain - LaCruzMarch201714.5m_1 | ecosystem: Environmental > Aquatic > Freshwater > Lake | place: Spain: Castile-La... | reverse complement strand
CAAAGTTCAGTTCTGTGCGCGGACGGCCCACGCTTTCTATTGATTACCAAGATTCTAAAAAGTACAGCGCCTTTTTAGACATTCTTTTCGAGAACTGGTCTAGCTTAAACCTTGGCCTCCTGATGATGGGCTGGGCCGAACTGAGAGCACGTCACAAACGGCAGCAAAAAAATCGAATTTACCTTGTCGGACATCATGTTTTCTGGTGTCCTTCTGCTGCTCAGGCAGCGACCATAAATTCTTATGGCTGCCTGCTACGAATTTTGTTTTTTGTTAGGCCATCCCCAAAAATCGCTCGACTAAGGTCGTATACCACACCTGCTAAAGTGCTCTTACCAACCTACTCAGAACCCCACAAACTACTGCCATGTCCGACATCATCATTTCCGCAGACGAACTGAGCGCCATGCTCAGAGATGAAAACACCACGCCCGAAATGCTCGCGAGATATTTTGAGGTGGATGAGCTACGCAGCACGGCCTTTGACGTGAAGATGAAGCTCCGCCCCGAAGTGGTGGTGACCTACCGGCCCGGTCAAGTGGAGGTGGAGCAGTTTGGCGGCACGATCATGGATGGGGCTAATGGCTTCATGCGCTGGAGACGGAAAATGAGGTACCGCAGCCGCATTCATGACAATCCGAGTATCGTCCGCTTCGTCGCTGAGGGGGACTCCTGGTTTCAGCATCCCCTCATCACAGAGACGATAGACCATCTGATCGAAAGGCATGGCAGGGCTATCTGTAGTCTGGACGCGGCGGGTGCCACACTGGAAGCGATGATGGACGAGGACGAATACATCACCGCCATCCAGGAGGAGGGCGCAAGCGCACTGCTGCTGAGCGGTGGCGGCAATGACCTGATGGGGGACCATTTTGGCTCCTACCTGAACCAATATACGAACGGGGTGCCTGGAGAAAATGCCGCGCGCCTGCTCAATGCCGCGCTCGACGTGGACATGGAGAGGTTGTTCGGTCATTACAAAAAAATCCTCACCAGAGTGAAGAACGAGACGCCCGGCGTGAAGGTTTTTACCCACACCTATGATTATGTGAAGCCGCGCTCTGGCAGCAAAGGCAAGTGGCTAGGCAGACCGATGGAGGCGCATGGAATCACCGACCAGAGGGATAAGGAGGCGATCATTGTGGAGTTGATCAACCGTTTCGCGGAAGGGGTGGGAAAGGTCTGCCAGCAGTTTCCCGGCATCGCCTTCCAGGTGCGTTCCATAGGCTGCGTCCCCGGTGGCCAGTGGGATGATGAAATCCATCCCACGGACAGCGGTTTCCGGCCGGTGGCAGACATGTTCCAGGCGACCTTGCAGGCCCAGGGTCTGTGATGTCCTGTCATTCAGCCTAGGAGCCCCCCTTTTATGCCAACCTTCCTCATCGAAGATCGGACGCCGAGTCCAGGCACCCACGCACTGGTGATCGGGGTGAATCATTACCGCCATCTGACTGGCGGGAGCGATGCCCACAAGGCGTCCGTTTTGAAGCGCTTAGAGCAACTGGACTCTCCTGTGCCTTCCGCACTGCATTTCGCTAACTGGCTGAAGCACGACTACGTCAACACAGACGCGCCGCTGCGCTCTCTCCAAGTGCTGCTTTCCCCAGGCCCATTTGTGGATGCGAAGACCGGTGTGGAGGAGGAGGTGCAAAAGGCGGAGATGAAGGAAATTCTCGCCGCTTTCCGTGAGTGGGAAAAACTCTGCGCCGGCGTCAAAGGCAATGTCGCGATCTTTTACTTCTGCGGACACGGGTTTGAAAAAGGCTCGCAATGCTTGCTGCCGGAGGACTTCGGCAATGACAGCACGGCGGAGGAGTGGCTAACATGCATCAACTTCAACCTAACCTTTGAAGCGATGGCGCGTGTCCCGGTTGAGGCGCAGTGCTACTTCATTGATGCCTGCCGGGATGATCCTGGCAAGGAAGCCAACGTGCCCAGTCAGATCGGCCAGTCGCTAAAGAAGACTTCTTTTGCTCCCGCAATTCCGAGAGATGGCGCGGTGTACCTGGCTGCGCGTCCGGGCAGGACGGCGACTGGCATCGCCTCGGGCGTCAGCCCCTTTACCCATGCCCTAGTGGAGTGCCTGGGCCGCTATGGTGCGGGCACTACCCACCGGGAAGATGATGATGGCCCCTGGTGGGTCACCACGGACTCCCTGCGCAGCAGCCTGCTGACCTACCTGGCGCATCACGCAGTCAATGACGACATCATCTACTCCTCTGGCATGAGTAAATGCGATGTGCAGCCGCGCCAAATTCATCTCCAAGACCGTGCCGACTGCGGGGTGCTGTGCCCGGTGCGTTTCCACCCGGAGGCTGCCGCTGGGGAGGCCGAGGTGGAGTTCCGCCAAAACGGTCAGCCACTGGCCGCCTTCGAGCCGACCGTCCCCCTCCCCTGGTGCGCCCATGTCGGCATGGGAGACTGTGATTTGCAGGCGCACTTCACCAGTTATGCAGATGTCAGCCGCAAACAAACCATGTTGCCGCCGGTGCAGCAGGTGCGCTTTACCACCCAACCACGAGTGCCATGAAAACGCTGCGCCTGAGCATCGCCCATCACCTCGCCATCAGCACCCTGGCACAGGTGCCCGTGGAGATCGTCCCCCTGCACGGCAAAGGCCGCAGCACGACGCATCTGACCCCATTGGGCGGCAGCGTGGACATCCCGCTGGAGTCAGGTATCTATCTGCTGCGGGCGCGGCTGCCGAACGGGGACATGATCCAGGAGCAGGTGACTTTGCAAGAGATGGGCACCAAGGTCATCGCCGCCACTCTGCAAATCGCACAGGAGGTATCCCCTAATGAGACCGCTGCCTGGGCTTATGTGCTGCAGCAGCCCTCACGCTTCGCCCGCAGCAGGCATGAGTCACGCTCTTTCCGAGGAGTGGTACCAGTGACAGATAGCCTGCCCAAGATAGGTTTCTGGGAGCGACTGGCCGAGCAGAGTGGCAGTGCCGTCTGGAATCAACTGCCCGACGTGATCTCCACTTCCCGTACACAGCCTTATTATAACAGCAATGCCCTAGCCGAATACGAGGTGGATGCCCCGCATGAGCATCAGGTCTATCTGGCCACGCCCGGTCCCGCAGGACACCGCGAGCCTTGCCTCACCCGCATACCGCCCTCCTCTGGACGCGGCAGCCGCCTCCTCCTCTACCAAGATCCCGATGGCGCTGACCCTGATGACATGTGGGATATTCGTTTTGACACCGGTAATGAGGCTGCCATGACCCTCTGGGGCTTCATGGCAGGAGATGATCTCAATTCAGCACGCATGGTCGGCAGCGCCTTTATGGACGAAGCCGTGGGCATGATGCAGGCGAAGCAGCGCGACTACACCAACGCCATCATCGCCGCCTATTTCCTGCTAAAAGCCGCCAATTGGAGTGATGACGAACTGTCTGTCGGCAGCGTGAAAATCAAGACCCTGCGCTCCTGGCTAGGAAATTTGAGTGCCTGGTTCCCCGCGCAGCCAGACGGGGCCATCATCCGCGGAGCCGCACTGTTGGACCAAGGGCACGGCCAGGAGGCCAAGAATGAGTTCCTCACCGCAGCACAGCGCGGTCTCCCCTGCTTCGCCCTCGGCCTGCGTACCCTGGCAGACGGCCTGCGCTATGTGCAGTCTGTCGAGGGGGTCGGCGAAGATGCGCGGGTGGACGCCACACTCCGCGAGGTGGACGCCTGGCTCACCGCCTCTGTCAAAGACAGCCCACTGACCAGCGTGCGCACGATCTCAAAAAACGGGCACATGACACCCCGCGCCATTCCAGCCATCGCTCCTAAAAACGACACGATGGAGAAAGAAGTCCCGCTTTATCGGTACCGATGAAGTGGATGCCATAGATGGCAACCTGATCAGATTCCCACCCAAACGACCAGACACATGAAACTCAGCGACACTCTCGAAAAGACCATCAGCGACTTCTGCGGCAACGGTTTCACCAATGCTGCGGAGAATCATTGCTCCCACTTCGTCTGCCATGTGCTGGAGGTGGATGCAGGCTACGACTGCAAAACACATACCGGAAAGAAACAGCCAGGTTCCTGCCTACGGGTGCAAGAGTTGTTCGATGCTTGCCCGCAGGTAGGCCTGTTTGCAGACGCCCCCGGAATCCCTTGCATCGCCTTTGTGACCGCCAAGAACAATGTGGATCTGCCCGGTCACAAGATGCGCAACGTGCCACAGAAGCATGTCGGCATTTACGATGGCACCCACATCTACCACTACTCAAACACGCAGGACAAGGTGGTGCGGCAGACTCCCAAAGACTTCTTGGATAGGTTTCAGGCCGTCTATTCTGGCGACCAGGCACTTTTCTTTGGCACCATGCCGCCAGGGGCACGGCTGCCAGATAGCGAGCAGGCAGCAGGTGCCGCAGCACCCGGAACCACCCCAGTCGCCACCTCTCCTGCCGCTCTCAGCCAGCCGTTGGTACAAGTGCGCAGTGTCACGGCAGGCGGTAGGACAGACTACTTTGCGAAGGTTGAAGGAGGGGCTGAATTCTATGTCGCGCGCGGCACGCGCTACCAGAACTATCGTGGGCTGCACCAGACTGGCAGCCAGCTATACGGCCCAAAGTACAGCGCGCAGGATTTCACCAGCCTGTATGGCACAGCCGCCGCCATGATCGGCGTCATCGCTGCCGGGGAGAGCAGCGGCTACTTCAACCGCCTGAACAGCTATGACCGCGCCGCCTACACCTTCGGCTTCTTCCAGCTCGCAGCGCACACGCCGAATGACAACCTCATCCTCCTGTTCCGCAGTCTCGCTGCGGGGAACCAGGCGTTTCAGCGGCTGTTCCCAGACCTCTCGCTGCGGGAGGGCAAACTGCACCGCCAGATTGACAGCGCGCATTTCGTGAACCTGGAAAAAGAGTACGCACGTCCAGGTCATCCGAGTGAACTGAATCTGAAGGACTTCATGACCTATCTGAACCCCGATCTTTCGACCGTGGACGATGTCGAACTGAACGTGTCCGCCCGGCTCGTCAGTCTGGCTAACAACGAACCGGACTTCAATGCCGTGCAGGCAAAAGTCGCGGCTGAGATCACCATGAAAAAGCTACGCCTGCGTTACGAACCCTGGTATAACCTGGATGGGCAATCCGACCTGATCTGCACCGCCATCGCAGACATCCATCATCAAGGCCGGGGCACCAAAACCCAGGTCCGCCAGGCACTCGCCCAAGGCACGGTGACGCAGAAGCTCACAGCCCTCTGCAACATAGGCGCTGACAGCTACGCCAGCCGCTGCCAGACCCTCCGCACAGCGCTGCGAACCGCCAAAGAGGCCGGACTGCTCGGTGTCTCGGTCTTTGATCGTGCCAGTGGCCTCTTCCGCCCATCAGCAGGCTGGCCCGCATAAAGGCCCGCATTGTAGTTCCGGCATCAGCCAGTCCAGGGTAGCCCAACGCCGTATTACCGGCGCACTTCCAGCTTGTGACTGCGTGCTAGCTTTTCATCATCCAGGTATCTCATGCTCCGCTTCACCCTTCTTGGCTTTCCTGTTGGTATTCACTGGATGTTCTGGGTCTCAATGGCCCTGCTCGGCGGGGCTACGAGTTCCAATACGCCGGAGGCCATGCAGGCGCTGCTGGGCTGGATCGTCGTCGGCTTCCTCTCCATCCTCATCCATGAACTGGGCCATGCGCTGACCATGCGCCACTACGGCGACCGGCAGGTCGGCATCATCCTTTACGGCTTCGGCGGCCAGGCGCAGGGCAGCCGCCATTTGACGCGGCAAGAGAGCTTCTGGGTCAGTGCCGCCGGCCCCTTCACCCAGATCGCAGCCGCCGTGGTGCTCTGGTGGCTGACGGACCTGTGGACGCCCGACCAGGCGTTGCTGCGCTACATGCTGCGCGCCTTCATCAATATCAGCCTGTTCTGGGCCGTGCTAAACCTCCTGCCCATCTACCCGCTGGATGGCGGCCACATTTCCATGTCCCTTTTCGGCCCCATGCGCCTGCGGCAGGCGCTGATCCTCAGCCTGGTCTGCGCGGTCGGCATGGCTGTGTTTGCTCTCAACCACTTTGGCCTCATCAGCGTCCTGTTCTTCGGCATGTTCGCCTTCAACAACTGGAAGCAGCTCCAGGGCCAGCCACAGGTGCCCTGGATGATGGGGCGCTGATTGCTCCCTCCCTCCTTCACCCTTCCCTCTAAGCCTGTCATGCACTACCTCGACGACCTCCTCACCTGCCTGCGATTTCCCAGCGTCTCCACTGACTCGAAACACCGCTCCGATGTCCGCGCCTGCGCAGACTGGCTGGTGGCAAAGCTGACCGGCATGGGCCTGGCCACCACGCTGCATGAGACACCCGGCCATCCTGTCATCATCGCCAAAAACCGGCACCTCCCCGGTCGCCGCACTGTCCTGCTCTACGGTCACTACGACGTGCAGCCCGTCGAGCCTTTGGCCGAGTGGCACTCCCCGCCCTTCGAGCCGACCATCCGCAATGGCCGCATCTACTGCCGTGGTGCCACGGATAACAAAGGCCAACTCATCGCTCATGTCTCCGGCATTGCCGCGACCCTCGTGCAGCACGCCGACCTGCCGGTGAACCTCACACTCCTGTTCGAGGGCGAGGAAGAAATCGGCAGCCCGAACTTGAAACCCTTCCTGGAGGCTCATCGCGATGAACTGGCCTGCGATGTCGTCGCCATTTCCGACACCGGCATGGTCGCCCCTGGAGTCGGCACCTTCACCTACGGCCTGCGCGGCATCGCCTGCATGGAGGCAAAAGTTCATGGTCCCACCATAGACCTGCACTCCGGCATCTTTGGCGGCGCGGTGGCCAACCCCGCCACCATCGCCGCACGCCTCGCCGCCTGCCTGCATGATGCGGAGGGGAAAGTGCTCATCCCAGGCTTTTATGATGCCGTGCAGCCGCTCCAGGACTGGGAGCGCAGCGCCTGGGCCAGCCTGGGCGATGGCGATGCCGAGACCCTCGCGCTCACCGGTTCCCCCGCGCTTTTTGGCGAGCCGGGCTACACCGAACGCGAACGCCGGTGGGCACGTCCCACCGCCGAGGTCAACGGCATCGGCGGCGGCTATCAGGGCGAGGGATCAAAGACGGTCATCCCTCGCGAAGCCTTCGTGAAGTTCTCCTTCCGCCTCGTTCCTGACCAGGATCCAGAACAAATCCTCGACTTCGCCGAGGCCCACCTGCGCGCCCATGCGCCGGAGGCCGTGCGTCTCGCCATCCTTCGCGGTCACACCGGCCACGCCTACCTCATGGACCCGCATTCACCACTGGGTCAGGCCGCCCGACGCGCATTGGAAAAAACCTTCGGCGGCCAGGTGGCCCTCATCCGGGAAGGCGGCAGCATCCCCATCGTCCACGCCTTCAAAGACGTACTCAATGCGGACACCCTGCTGCTTGGCCTGGCCCTGCCTGACTGCCAAGCGCACGCCCCAAATGAGAACTTCCCCATCGCCAATTTCGAGGCCGGCATCCGCCTGAATCAGACCCTCTTAACCGAGCTGGGCGAGTAAATTCCGGCTTGGACCTACCAACCGAGAACAACATCTCCATGCCATCAGACATCCTTGCCCAGCTCGCCGCCGCTTATCCCGGACGTGATATCTCCGATGTCCAGGTGCGCACCGGCGGCCTTATTTACGTCCATACCAATCGCGGCATCGAGATCGCCGAATCCTTCGGCATCCAAGACGCCGCCGCCGTAGCCCGTCTGGCCGAGGCACTCTACACCCGCCAGTCGCTCGAAGTTTGGTCAGACACCAGCACCGCCATCACCGCAGAGCGTATGTGGGAGCTGGTGCGCACGCGCCGCGTCATTGACTTCAGTTGCGCTGAGGGCGCGCTCGGCTCCCCCGTACGAATGCGCGTGCAAGTCCACCTCAGCGAGCACGGCCTCGGCGTCACCTGCCGCTGGCTACGTGCCGCCATCGCCCAGCTTGAGACCCTGGGCATTGACCCCCTCTTCGCCGACAGCCTGCGGGAACTGATACAGCGCCGCTTTGGCCTCGGCCTGCTCACCGGTCCCACCGGCTCTGGCAAGTCCACCACTCTCGCCGCCCTACTCGACTGGGTGCGGCGCAGCTTCTCCAAGTACATCGTCACCATTGAGGATCCTATCGAATACCGCTACGACACCACGATGGAATATCCCAACCAGCCCGGCGTTCACATCCCCAGCCCCTCCCTCGTCACCCAGCAGGAGGTGGGAAAGCACACCCTCTCCTACTAGACCGGCCACTTTGTCCTCTCCACCCTGCACACCCGAGGTGCCGTAAAGACCGTGGACCGCATCCTCGAATTCTTCCCCAATGAGCAGCAGGGCGGCATCCTCCACCGGCCTCAGCGAGACCCTCACCTTCGTTCTTTCCCAGGGGCTCCTCACCGGCTTCAGTGGCCGCGTCCTCGTCACCGAATACCTGCAAAACACTAGCGAGGCCGTCTCCGCCGGGATGCGCGCCTACGATGGCAGCGCCACCTCCCTGGCCGATGCCCTCCGCTACAAGGGCAACCTTCGCTGGGACCAGTCCCTGATCAACCTCTACCGCGCCGGTCATCGGTCATATCTCTGAGGACGTCTTCAACTCCAACCTCATGGACTGAGACGCCCTGTCCTGAAAGAGCTTTTCACCCCATCCCGTTAGCTCCACGCTCATGTCCCGTCTTTGTTCCATCTTGCTGCTCGCCTCCATCACCCTCGCCGCTTCGGCGCAGGACACGGAGTTCTTTGAAAAGCGCATCCGTCCTCTGCTGCTGGAGCACTGCCAGGAATGTCACTGTGCGGACAAGCAGAAAGGCAACCTCCGTCTCGACCACAAAGCGGGCTGGTTGACCGGCGGCGACTCCGGACCCGCCCTTGTCCCCGGCAAAGCCGCCGATAGCCTCCTCTGGAAAGCCGTCAGCTACACCGACCGCGACCTGAAGATGCCGCCGAAAAAAAAGCTCTCCGCCGCGCAGCTCGCTGATCTACAGACCTGGATCGAAGGCGGTGCCCCCGACCCGCGCGATACCCCGCCCGGTGCCGAGAAGCAGGGCAGGCAGCCCAAGGCCGACGCCAGCTTCTGGTCCTTCCAGCCCCCCGTCGCCAAGCCCCCGCCGCCTGTCAAAAACACCGCCTGGCCTGTCAATGACATTGACCGCTTCATCCTGGCAAAGCTGGAGTCCGCCAGCCTCACACCCGCGCCGGACGCAGATGCAGCCACCATGGCGCGCAGACTCTCCTTTGACCTCACCGGCCTGCCCCCCACCGACTCACAACTCACAACTCTCAACTCTCAACTCTCAACCATAGACACCCTCCTCGCCTCTCCCGCCTTCGCCGAACGCTGGGCCTCCCACTTCCTCGACATGGCGCGCTTTGCCGAGTCCTCTGGCGGCGGCCGCTCCCTTCCCTTCAAGGACGCCTGGCGCTACCGCGACTACATCATCGAGTCCATCCGCGATGACGTACCGCTCGACCGCATGATCCTCGAAATGATCGCCGGCGATCTCCTTCCCCATGCCACTGCCGCCCAGCGCCGCCGCCAGCTCACTGCCACCGGCTTCCTCGCGCTCGGCCCCACCAACTACGAGGAGCAGGACAAGCAGATGCTGCGCATGGACATCGTGGACGAGCAGCTCGACACCCTCGGCAAGTCCTTCCTAGGCATGACCATCGGGTGCGCCCGCTGCCACGACCACAAGTTCGACCCCATCCCCACCCGCGACTACTACGCCCTCGCCGGCATCCTCCGCAGCACGCGCACTCTGAAAAACTACACCGACAACGTCGCCCACTGGATAGACAGCCCGCTCCCCTTTGAGGGCGATACCGAGACCCGAATGCAGGCCCACGAGAAGCAGATCGCCGCCCTCCAACGGCAGATCAGCACTCTCAAAGACGAACTGCGCGACCTCGGCAGCACCTCCCTACGCCAGCGCAAGAACATTACCCCCCGCGACCTCCCTGGCATCGTCTTGGACGACACCGAAGCACAAAAAGTTGGCGAGTGGAAGTCCAGCAACCGCTACCCCCCTTTCATTGGCGGCGGCTACGTTCATGACCTCAACGTAGGCCGTGGCGAAAAGACCATCTCCTTTGCGCCAAAGCTCCCCGTCGCCGGACGCTACGAGGTCCGCGTCGCCTACAGCGCCGGTCCTGGCCGCGCAGAACGCATCCCCGCCACCATCTTCCATGCCGATGGCGAAGACCTCGTCTATTTCAAGCAGGCCACCGAGAGCCTCGAAGGTCTTCAGTTCACCACCCTCGGCACCTACCGCTTCGAGACCACCGGGCAAAACTTCGTCCTCATCTCCAATGCCGGGGCCGAGGGCTACGTCACCGTGGACGCCGTCCAGTTCCTCCCTGCCGATGCCGACATGCCGGACATGCCCGCTCTGACCGCTAGCAAGGGCGAGTCCGATCTGAAAAAGCGCATGGCCGATCTGCAAAAGCAGCTCAAACAGCTCCAGAAACAAGGCCCCTCCCGCCCCGAGGCCATGACCGTGGCCGATGACGCGCAGCCCGAGGACGCCCGCATCCACATCCGCGGCAGCACCCGCAACCTCGGCGCGCCCGCCCCGCGCGGCTTCCTCCAGGTCACCATGAAACCCGGCACCTCACCTGCCATCCCCGCCGGGCAGAGCGGGCGCCTCCAGCTCGCCCAATGGATCACCAGCCGGGACAATCCCCTCACCGCCCGCGTCTTCGTCAACCGCGTCTGGCACTGGCTCTACGGTGTCGGCATCGTCCGCACCACCGACAACTTCGGCAGCACAGGCGAGCCGCCCTCCCACCCCGAACTCCTCGACCATCTGGCCGTAAAATTCATGGCCGACGGCTGGTCTTTGAAAATGCTCGTCCGCGAGATGGTCCTCAGCCGCACCTACCGGCAGTCTTCAGTTCTCAACTCTCAACCCTCTCCCGACCCCGACAACCGTCTCCTCAGCCACATGAACCGCAAGCGCCTCGACGCCGAATGCATCCGTGATGCTATGCTAGCCGCCGCAGGCACCCTCGACACCCGTTTCGGCGGCCCCAACATCGGCGATGCCAAAGCCGTGGACGCCAACGACCAGACCGTGCAGAACCTCGAATACGGCTACGCCTTTGCCGACAGCCGCCGCAGCCTTTACGCCGCCGCCTTTCGCAACGTCCGCCACCCGCTGTTCGAGGTCTTCGACTTTGCCGACATCAACCAGCCCATCGCCCAGCGCACCACCAGCACCGTCGCCACCCAGGCTCTATTCCTGATGAACAATCCCCAGGTCATCGCCCAGGCCCGCGCCGCTGCCACCCGCGTCCTCCAGGCCGCCACGGACACCTCGCAGCGCCTCCAGCACGCCTGGCGCAACTCCCTCTGCCGTCCACCCACCGCCAAGGAGGCCGAAATCGCCCGCGACTACCTTGAAGCCACCATCTCCGGCAACATCACCCCGGAGGAACTGCGCGACACCTGGTCCCGCCTCATCCAGACCCTCTGGGCCACCCCCGAGTTCCGTTTCATCCAGTAGCCGGCACCAAACAGCGGTGCGGTAATCCCCACATCTTGCAGTGCCGCGTGCAAATGTTGGCGCAGGATGCGATTCATGGTTGGAACATATTCAGGGTGGCTTGATTTCCACCCGCGCCTTCTTGAGCGCTTCCTCCAGCGCGGCCTTATCTGTCTTTGATGCGTCTATCATGGCAATGACACGGCCTTCCTTGAAGCTGGCGGTGGCTTGTTCGACGCCTTCGACCTTCATGACGATGTTGTAGGCGGCGAGGGAGCAGCCGATGCAATCGAGGCCGATGATGGCGATCTCGATGCGGGTGAGCTGGTCGGCGGGAATGGGCGGGGTCGTTTTGAAGCCGAAACCACGGGCGCTGAGCAACTGGCGCACCTGATCGGCGGAGAAGGTTTTGGGGTCGTAGGCGAAGGTGGCTTCGGCTTTCGAGTAATCGAGGCTGATGAGCTTTACTTCGGGCTTGTCCTGCATGGCTTGGCGAAACTCGGCCTCGCGCTCGCGGCAGCAGAGGCCTGTGATGCGGTGGGTGATCTCCTGCGGCTCCGCCGCTGCGGCGGACATCACACTGAGGAGGAGCAGGATGAGGAGGCGGGCGTTCATTTGGTTTGGAACAGCGGGCTTTGCACCAGTTCATGAATCAGTGTGCGGATGCCGCCGCCACGTTTTTCGGTGCGTTGGACGATGGCGGTGATGGCGGCGCGGTCGCTGAAGGCGATGGCGCGGCCCGTGGCATAGACGGCGAGTTGTTCGGCGAGGTTTTTCAGCAACGCGACGTAGTCGGCGGCGAGCAGGGATTGGAATTCGGCGATGCCGCTGAACGTGCGCTCATCGGGCAATGTGCCGCTGGCATCCACTGGCGGGCCGAGCTTGAAGCTGATGCCGATGAAGGGATCAATGCTTCCGCGTGGGGCAGTGTCGCCAGTGCCGATGGAGCGGTAGCGGTCGCGTTGGCCGCCGATGACATCGAAGGACTCCAACGCGAAGCCGGGCGGGTCCATCTTGGCATGGCATCCGGCGCAGGAGGCATCGGCGCGGTGTTTATCGAGCTGCTCACGGATGGTGGTCGCTCCCTGCACATCGGGCTCCACGGCGGGGATGTTCGGCGGCGGTGGTTCGGGCGGCTGGCCGAGGAGACGGTCCATGACGAAGGCCCCACGCACGACGGGCGAGGTGGTGGTGCCGTTGGCGGTGACTTTCAAAACAGCGGCCTGCGTGAGGAAGCCGCCGCGTGGGCTGCCAGCGGGCAATTTCACGCGCCGGATCGCGGCACCGCTCACGCCGGGGATGCCGTAATGCACCGCGAGCTTTTCATTGAGCATGGCGAAGTCGGAGCGCACGAGATGACTGGCATCAAGGTTCTGTTCGATGAGTTCGCGGAAGTAGGCGCGCGATTCGGCTACCATGCTGTCCTGCAAATACGGACTGAATTCGGGATACAGCTTCTTGTCGGGATCATTGGCGGCGATGAGACGCAGCTTGAGCCACTGGCCGAGGAAGTCTTCGATGAAACGCTGTGACTTCGCGTCTTTGAGCATGCGCTCGACTTGTTCGCGCAGCATCTTGGGGTCATGCAGTTTGTTGCTGGCGGCGAGCTGTGTGAGCGCGGCGTCAGGCGGCGAATTCCAGAGGAAATAGGCGAGGCGGTTTGCCAGCGCGTGCGCGTCGAGCTTCCCCGCAGGCTCAATGTGATAAAGAAAGTCCGGCGAGCATAACGCGGCGCGATAGGCCCAGCGCATGGCGGCTTCGAAGCAGTCGCCAGCCTGCAAGCGCCCGGCCACTTTCGCGACGTAATCTTGGCGCACCGCCTCATCCACGGGACGACGAAATGCTTTGGGCAAGAAGTCGGCGAGCAGACGATCCGCATCGGCGAGCGGCCAGGCGCTGGCGACCGTCCACTGGCTGGACGTGGGATCGGGTTTATACACGACGCCGCTGATTTCCTGCTTCAAAACGGGCCGTCGTGGCGCTTGCGTTCCTGCGGGGAGCTGCGTGGGTTTGAACTCGGCGAAGGGCAGGTTGCCGAACAAGGTGCGATGACCCGGCGGCGGCCACACGTCGTGGATGGGGCCTTCGATCTCCAGCCAGTCGCTGGCGATGCCGGGGCCTGTGAAGGCCATGGCGCGGCCTTTGCGCGTGTAGTTCACCACCGGCGCGAGCGAGGCGGTATTGAAACCGATGGTGTCTTTGAAGTTCAGCCACGCCTCGATTTCATGCACCTGGGCGTTTAGCGACGGTGCATCGTAATAGCCGAGGACGTAGCTCGGGTGCTGGCCACCGCGCCCGTTTTCCTGCAACTGGATGACATCGAGCCGCGCAGCCTCGGTGCCGCGTGAGGGCAGCACTTTGCCCTGATCCCACTGGTAGCTCCAAAAGCTCGCGCGCAGCCGGTATTTGCCGGGATAGAGCGCGGCGAAGCTGCGGAACGCGGGCTTGAACGATTCATCCTCGCTGCGGAAGACGCCGACGCTGCTGCCTTTCTCAAAACAGTCCACGATGACGCGATCATGCTCGCCGTGGCCGATGTGCATGTGCTCGCCGGAAGGCAGGAAGTCGGGATCGGGCTGTTTGTCGCGCAGCATCACCGCGTCGCCGTTCATCACGATGAGCGTCACATGACGGGCCAGTGACAGGCGTTGTTTATAGACCGTGGGCGGCGTGGGACTGGTGGCGATGGCCATGTCCAGCGCAGCATCCGCCGCCTCGACATACTTCGCCAAGTTCACATGCGAGATGTCCAGCGCGTCGCTGTTTTTATCAAAGCCATGCGCCATGCCGTCCGCAGGCAGGCTGTCCTTCAAGCGAATGCCATTGAGGCTCAACAAATCGCGCACAGTGTGCTCATACTCGCTGCGGGTGAGGCGACGCAAGGCGGTGCGGCCCTCGGCGTCCAGACGAGCGCGGTCGGCGGCGGTGAGTGACTGCTGTAGCCATACGGTGACGGCCTTGAGGTCGGTGGCAGGCGGCCGCTCCTGCTTTTTCGGCGGCATCTCGCCAGACTCTATGCGGTCGTGGATTTTCACCCAACGGGCGAAGGTTTCGGCATCGCCAAAGTCATGTTTGAGCGCGGTGAGGTCGAGGTTGCCTTTGCGCGTGTCGGCGTCATGGCACTCGATGCAGTGAGCTTCGAGGAAGGCGGACGGCTCCACCGCCATGATGGAGCGGACGCCGAGGAGAAGCAGGAAAACAGGAGCGCACTTCATGGAGGAAAGGACTGTGTTCACACCAGCTCCAGTCCCTTCATCGTCCCGCTCGACGTGGAAAACGCATCCGCCTCGATCCCGAGCCGTTGCAGCATGGAGACATACAGATTGCTCAGCGGGTAGTTGTTCTTCGTGTCGAAGGCGAGGTGCTGGCCGTGCTTGAAGCCGCCGCCAGCGAGCAGCACGGGCAGGTTCACATTGCTGTGCGAGTTCGCGCTGCCCATCGGCGTGCCGTAGAGCACCATCGTGCGGTCGAGCAGCGACTGGCCTTCCTCCTGCGTGCTGTTGAGCACATTGAGGAAGCCGTTGAGCGCATCGAACTGCCGCTCCTCATGGCCGCGCAGTTCATCCAGCACCTCGGGACGGTTGCCGTGGTGGGTGATGTTGTGGATGACCACCGTGTCAATGAACAGCGTGATGAGCCGCGTGGAGTCCGTCTCCAGTGCGAGCTTCATCACGTCAAACATCAGCCGCATCTTCGCCACGAACTCGCGGTTGTCCTCAATGTCGGTGGGTGCTTCTGCCTTGATCGCAGGCTTCGGTTTGTATTCCCACTCCTCCGCGCTGTGCAGGCGCTGCTCCAGCTCGCGGACAGAAGTGAAATACTGGTCCATGCGCTGCTGGTCGGACTTCGAGAGTGTCTTGTTCAGCCGCTTTGACTGCTCACCCACGAAGTCCATCATGCTGCGGCCCTGGCGTAGCGCTTCCACATTCGCCTCCACCTCACTGGCCTGACCTTGCACAAAGAGCTTCTGGAACAACTTGCGCGGACTGCGCTCCGCCGGGATCGGCGCACCGCTGCGCGTGAAGCTCAACGTCTGCCCGCCCTCGCTCGTCATCGCCAGCGAGAGCGAGGGATAACGAGTTGCATTGCCAATCTGCTCCGCCGCGAGCTGATCCAGTGACACACCATTGCGGAAGCCACCGCGCTCGGGATGCGGTGTGCCGGTGAGGAAGCATTTCTCCGCCGCATGAGCGCCGGTGACGCCCGGCAGGCTTACACCGGAAAAAACCGTCATGTTTTGGCGATGCGCCGCCAGTCGCTCCAGATAAGGCGTGAGCGCAAAGTCAGCACCCGCTTTCTCCGGGAAGAAAAACTGCGGCATGATGCCCATGTTCGTCTCGACGGCAACCATGCGGCGTGGAATAGCACTCGCTGATGCAGCCGCCTTTGCCGCCGCACCGAAGACCGGTTGCATGGCTTCGAGGAATGGCAGCGCGAGGGTGATGCCAGAGCCGCGCAGGAAGGTGCGACGGGACAGGGCGGGCGTGGCGATGTGAGTGGTCATGCGCGGCCCAAACTACGGGCTTCGCTGACGAAATCATTCGCTCAGCGAGCAGCAGCGGGAAGGCACATTTCCAGTTTGCTGATGCTGATGCCGCCTTCATCGGCGGTGACGCTCAAGGTGCCGCTTTTGAAGTCATAGGCGCGCATGGTGAAGGCGTGCGCGTCGTTGACGAAGCACTCTATTACCGTGCCGAGCACGAACGCTTCGATGGTCACGGGCTGATCGCGCGGAATAGGCATGGCGCGCTCAAAGGTGTGCAGCGGGCCGCGCAGTTCGGTGGTTTGATGCTTCAAATCAATGACGAGTGTGCAGCCGCCGCCCGATGGGCCTTGATCGCGGAAGCGCAGTTGCAATCGGCCAATCGCGTTGGGTTTCGCGGTAAAGCGCAGGCGATAATCCGGCGGAGCAGGGAACGCAGCGGAGACGATGCCGGCTTTGCCCGTGTGCACGCCATCTGCGAATGCCCATGTTCCGGCGCGTGCCTCGTAGTCTGGCTTGTCCTTCTGCAACGACTATGACGGCGGGCCGAATGCCTTTTCGAGTTCCGCGACAGGCCGCATATGTAGCTCGGCCTTTGCATCGGCATAGACTTCGCGCGGCAGGCACATGGTGCCGCCCCAGTTCTGCTCACCGTAGTGCGAGGGGAGACTTGGGTGCGAGCGATGCCTTGGTTATGTGCGAGCCGCACCGTGCCCGCGTGCAGCCGCGCCTTGGGTGCGTGCGAGGCCGGGCCTTGTCCCGTGCCAGCCGCCCCTGGGCGCGTGCGAGTTCACCCTTGGGCCATGTCAATGGCACCTTGGGTGGGTGCAAGACGACCCTTGGCCTGTGCTAGCCTGGGCCTGTGTGTGTGCAAGATGACCCTTCGCCTTTGTCAGCCTGAGCCTGGGTGTGTGCGAGATGGCCCTGGGTGTGTGCAAGATGGCCCCAAGGCGCGTGCGAATTCACCCTTGGGCGTGTGTCAGAAGGGCCTGGTAATCAACGATTGACGCCAAAACCAGCCCACCACCCCTCCCTTGCCCCTGCTTCTGCTCATTCAGCCCCGGCTGCGTCGCCATAGTCCCGACAGCGCGAGTCGTCACTTCGGGAGCAACCCACTCGTGGAAGCCTGGTAGCCATATCCACCACCAGACCGCCGGACTTGTCGCGGAAGCCGACGTTCACTCCGCCGCCGGTAGCAGGGGCAATCCCAGCTCCTTCAGGAAGGCATTATGTTTTCCGGTTGCCGTTTTGATACCATTCTCAATCTCCACCAGCGCACCATGCGTCCTGGCTGTTGAGCGTGACGATGGTGGAGAGGATGTCGGAAATCTGCTGCGGGGTGTAAAACTCGCCCGCCTTCTTGCCGGACCCGGCGGCAAACTGGCCGATCAGGTATTCATAAGCATCGCCCAGCGCGTCGATGTCCGTGGAGAACTCATTAGACTTGTTCTCGGATAAGAAACGGGATGAACGCGGGCAGAAGGTGGCGCTGACTCCTGTCTTCAGGATGGGTTGCAGGCCCGCGAGGCCAGGTGGTGATTCCACAAGCCAGCGCTAACCACG
>Ga0247844_1004943_pt1 | contig 17496 bp, 38 predicted proteins | sample LaCtaG_FD_192421 | JGI IMG/M metagenome (GOLD analysis project Ga0247844, IMG submission 192421) | Freshwater microbial communities from meromictic Lake La Cruz, Castile-La Mancha, Spain - LaCruzMarch201714.5m_1 | ecosystem: Environmental > Aquatic > Freshwater > Lake | place: Spain: Castile-La... | reverse complement strand
GCGACAAATAAATATTGACTAAACATCAGGCTAACGATATACTCCTTTCATCAAGAACGGAGAGTAAGCGATGACCGAGATCGAGAAGCTGCAGAAGCTGTTGCAGGAGGTCCGTCAGATCGCAGAACAGGCCGTGGGGCTGGACGACGACAACTGCCGCGACGGCCTGCGGGAGATCATCTCGCTGATACCTGCAACGCGTTGCAAAAAGCGCGGGGGGCGCTGACATGATCTCGCTGAAGCCCATCCAGACCGGCGATGCCTGCTACCTGCAGGACCATCACAACCGACCGGGGGAGTGCATCATCACCGTCACCATGACGGACGGCTGCAACACGCCGTCGCTGGCACGGCAGGCGATCCTCGACGCGCTGGATGAGAGCGACCGCGTGCCGGAAAGCCGGGTCGATGCTGCCGTGGTGGATGCGCTGGCACTGTGGTCCACGCAGATGTGGCTGAATGCCCAGGGCGATCTGCCGCCGGCCACCGACCGCGACACCTGCGGGGAGGACGAGGACCGCTACCTCGACTGCCACATCCTGGCCACATGGCCCGATGAAGGGGAGTGCTGACATGCCGAAGATCATGAAAATCGTGCGACAGATCACCGTCTACTGCACGGAGGATGATGCCGACCGGGTGCGGGCCATGGACCTGCAGGAGTTGCACGAAGAAGTAAACGACGGGCTGTCCATCGGCGGCCCGTTGACGGAGGTCTCCTGCGAGAGGATTGAGGGCGAGGCCCTGCGAGAGGGGTTGCTGGATATCGGCAACGACGGCGAATTCTTCAGCCACATGGACGACGAGGAGGAGTGCTGACATGGCCGACTACTACCGCAAGGGGATCAACGCCGTCTGCCCGAACGGCAAGGTGCGCAAGGTCCAGGCGAGGCACTACTGGGACGGCCGCCGCGACTGTCTGGCTGCCGACACGTTTTTCTCGGTGCCGGCCTCGATCCGCTACCGGGGCAAGCACATCACCGGCTACGTGACGGGCAACGAGGACGCACCTGCCGAGGCCGGCGGGCTGGAGTTCCGCCCGCACACCGACAGCCCCTGGCCTACCGAAATCGCGGGGAGCGTGACATGCTGAACAACGGGGATATGGTGGTGTGCATCTGCCGCACACCCCGCGCCGATGTGGAATACACGGCGACGGTGCTGGAGGTGCAAAGCTGGCGGGTGAAGGTGCGTCCGCTCGATCCGCCGACGCTCTATATGAGCGACCGCGCCCGCTGGCTGCGGCAGGATCGCGTGAAGATCGCGGGGAAGGGCTGATGGATCGCTTCGTCGTGGCCAGCTACAGCACGCCCCCGATGCGGGCGATCACCGGCTACTGCATCATGGACGTGATAGAACTCAAGACCGTGGCGCGCTATGCTGCTGCCGAGCATGGCCTGGACAAAGCCTACTTCCTGGCGGGCGAGGATGCTGCCGCGCGAAATCGCGGGGCCGCGTGATGCTGGCGAAAGGGAACTACCTCACCCGCAATGGCAGGGTTGCTGTGGTGACCCATCAGGCGTTTGCGGATGAGAAGTCCGTCCACCCGTTGCGGGGCTTTGTGCTGACGCCGGCTGGACCTGATCGTGCGTCATGGACTGCGGGAGGTCTATTCGTGCCGGGGGAGTCGAGCGACTACGACCTGACCCACCGGCTGGTCGCGGTGCCGCTTGCCGAAAATCGCGGGGCAGAGAAGTGACAGAGGAAGAACGGCGAGCCCTCCGCCGAGGGTGGGGCTTTGTGGCCAGCCAGAGTTTGCTGGTGTTCCCCTCCTCTGTGTCGGGGCTGGCGGCGGTCGCCATACGCGATGCTGAACACGTGCAACCCGACGACACCATGCCGGGCCGGATGGTGCATCTGACTGCTGCCCAGCTACGGGCGGTAGCAGAGCACATGCTGCGGATCGCGGCGAAGCTGGATGGTGTCCCGGTGCCGGTGGAACAACGTGGTCGGCTGAAGGATCGTCTGACCAGGGTGCTGCCCACGAAAAAGCGCGGGCGACAGATAAACCTTGACTAAAGATCAGGCTAACGATATACTCCCTTCATCAAGAGGAGAGCAGGCAATGGCGACCAGGGCCAAAACGATGATCGAGTTGCCGTGGACACGCGAAGACACGGACGCTGCCGCCCGCGAGGGGTGGTGCGTGTGTGCGGTGGACCATGACGGTCACGCGCCGTGGGAGGTTTCCCGCATCGACGATGTTGAGATGGCCGCCGAGGAGATGGGTTTTCCAGTGCCGCAACTGGAAGGTGACGACGTGGCGGCTGAGTTGTTCCGTGCAGCGTATGCGCGGGGCGAGTCGCACGCGCTGAAGCTGTATGAGTTTCTGCGGGAGCAGGCTCAGCAGGAGTTCGCCCACTGGAATATGGGCGAGTGGCTGCGGGCCTGAGCCAGTGCAACGCGTTGCAAATTCGCGAGGAGAGTGAGATGCCGACGAACGCAAGCCAGATGTTCCACCCACTGGACAAGAGCCAGAAGGCGGAGTTCTACCGGGCACACGATGTGCTGATGGCACGGATGAACGCCTTCCGGTCCATGCAGGACGGACCCAACCCGATCACCGAGCACGAGTTCCGTCTGCTGCAGGAGAAGCGACCGGAGCGGTGGGCCGGTTTCAGCTACATCTCGCCTACCGGCGGGGAGAACTACCGATGACCCTGGACATGCTGGACTTCAATGCCGACCGGGAGAGGCGGATCGTGGACCCGCAGGATGGAGGGCGCGTGCATACCAAGCCCCGAATGGCTGCGGACGGCGTGGTCCTCTACGTGGTGGACAAGACCGATGAGGCGCTGGTCCAACTGACGCTGGAAGAAGCGGAGCAGATCGCTGCTGACCTGCTGGCACAGGTGGCCTACGTGCGGGACCGCATGAAAAATCGCGGGGCCTGAGCGATAGTTATTGACGAAACATCGTCATAACGCTATACTCCACCCATAGAGACAGGAGAGCACGCCATGGGCCAATATGTCATCCTCGCGCAGATCAAGACGGACATGCCCCGGCCGGATTTCGTGGAGACGCTGCAGTTCGCGTTCGACGGCGGCGCTGCTGGCTGGTTCCAGACGCGGCTCATGCCGGGCGGGTTCGAGGTAGCCTTCCTGCGGGACAGCGGGGAGGACATTGCTGCGGGAGCGCGATGCACCGTGGAGCAGTTGGCGCTGGAGATCGAGGAAGCCGACGCGCCTCCGGAGGACACCATCGACGTGGCGCTGGCCTCGTTCGCTGCCGACATTCGTCGCACGGGCTGGATACCTTTTCCGCCGACAGCCTAGCTGAACCATGCAACGCGTTGCAAAAATCGCGGGGCCGAGGAATAGGAGAGAAGATGAACTACCGCTGGACAGCCACCATCCACTACCGGACGGATGCGGGGGAGCTACTGGTGCAGCATGATCTGCGGGAGATCGAAGAACTCCACATGCTGGTGGAGAGAGGCCCCCACTGGGACACGATCAGCCGGATCGAGATTGTTCGTGCTGGATACACCAGGGACGGCGGGCCTGACTTCACCGTCGAGGCTGCTGCCAAGCTGTAAAATCGCGGGGCCGGGGAAATAGGAGAGAGAAGATGATAACCCCAGGAGACTACCGGACAAGGGACGGGAGAACCGCTACCGTCACCCGAACCAAGGGGAGGACGCTGTATCCGGTCAAAGGCACGATCATGAGCCCTACCGGAGAACCCCTCTACCGTAGCTGGACCACCACCGGACACTATCTGCCGGAGGGTGAACACGCAGACGATCTGATCACCTACGAACACCTGCGGGACGAGAATTCGCGGCGCTACTGAAAATCGCGGGGCAGAAGAAAGACAGGGAGAGAACATGAAACCCATAGGGAGATACCTGACTGCAGGAGGGCTAGAGGCTGAGATCGTATGGACGGTGCCCTCGGCTCTCTTCCCACTGCAGGGACATGTGCTGATCCCACTGAAGAAGGGAGGCTACCGGAAACAGGATTGTCAGTGGACGTCGCTGGGTAGGTTCAAGCTGCTGCGGACACACAAACTCGATCTTGCCGGACCCTCTTTGCCGGTCCTTCGGACCTCGGAAGCACGTTGAAGACCCTGCTAGGCAGATCGTTCGGCATCGAACAGTTCGATATCTAATAGTTCGCTGCCGAAGAATGTATATTTCTTGACCAAAAAAGCGTGTCGTAAGGCTACTGCAGCACTTTTTACACCCCTCTTGCCGGCCCTCTTCGGACCCCTACCGGCCCCATATAGAGGTTTTTGGTGCAAATTATCGCTTGACGAAGGCCGATCAGTTAGGCTATAAAGGGTCCACACGGAGCGAGGAGGCCCACATGCGATGAATTCAGGCGGCGGACGCACCCGAGGGGCTATCTGCTGCACAACCCCAGCACCGCCCACTGCTAGAGCTTCGCACGGCTTCGCTGCCGGAGTGACCTCTGGGGTGGGCGGATTGCTGAGAATACCCTTTTCGCTGGAGACCATCCATGTCGCTGCGGACAATTTCCCGTTTCCTGCGCGCTGGCCCTGGTGGGATGAAGTGTCCTTGCTGCTACCCGATCAAGGGCACGAAGGCTCGCCGCCGCAAAGTGCGTGCTGCGCATCGCCGGCTGGGTAAGGAGGTGCTGCGGAGCCAACTGCAGGCCGAGTGACCCTTGCTGGCCTAACGGATCGGTTTCGGCAGTTGCTGGAAATTCCGTGCAACGCGTTGCAAAATACTTCTTGCCAAAGGCGATCCGTTAGGCTATAAAGGGGCATCAAGAGGGAGCAAGGGCCATGGCCAACGTCGGTTTGAAAACGAAGTCGATCACGGCGGGCGATCCCCGCCTCACCGCCGCCCGCAAGGGTTGGGAGGATGGCCGGCTGCAGGCCCCGTTCGACTACGCGTTCGTGGACCGCTGCAAGGAGGAGGACGGGCAGAACTACGAGATCAACCGGATGAGCGCGATCGCGCTGCGGGAGAACGGTCTGCCGGTGCCGGCCTGGAATTCCATGTCGATGGTGCCGACGCAGGTGCTGTGCGCCAAGAAGCTGGCGATGGGGTTCAACCGCCGCGACCGCGACAGCGGCGTGGGTGGCTACTGGCCGGTGAAGGCCGATCGTGAACGTGCTGCAGGGAGGGTGTAGGACCTGCGGGAGAAATCCTGCAACGCGTTGCAAAATAGTTCTTGCCAAACGCTATCCTACAGGGTATAACCAATACATCGAAACGGGGCGGCCTGCCCCACCAAAGCGGAGAAATCCCGATGACCAAGTTCCTTTCCAACGTCGCGCTCATCAGCCGGGTGGACGGTGCGATGAGCCTGCTGGCCCAGGGCTACCGCCAGTCGATCCGCCAGCGCACCCGCAAGGTCATGCAGGAGTTCCCCGATCTGCGCATGCTGGTGGTGGGCGGCTACATGCAGTCCTTCTACCGGCTCGATGCCGATGGGCTCCACGAGCGGGTGATCGAGGGTGACCTGCCGATGACGGCGCTCGACGTGATCGACCTGTGCAAGCACTACGGGACCAACTTCCCGGCGCACCCCTTCGAGGTGACGTCCCGCGTGCCGGCGCCGGTGGCGGAGAACACCGATGCTGCGCTGATGGCGGGCATCCCCACGGTGGGCGAGGATGCGCCCGAGGGGAGCGTGCTGCTGGTCCCCAACGACAGCCCGGTGGGCTACGAAATCCGGCCGGCTGCCGGTGACAGCGAGGTGGGGGCCTAGTCCCCACTGAATTCGCGGGGGATCGGAAACGGTCCCCCGATCCGCTGCCGGAACACAGGAGAGAGACATGAAGCCTGCTGAAGCTGTCGCACTGATGAATGGCGTGCAGGAGGCACTGGACCTCGTCGCTGCCGGCTACCTCGTCCGCATCGAGGCTGCTGCCAAGGAGGTGCTGCAAGCCAGCCCCAAGCTGGATCGCTTCGAGATGATCATGGGCACGGTGGTGTTCCGCGCTGCGGAGGGATACGTGATCTACGGCCTCAAGGGCGCTGCGGCGCAGGTGCTGCGGGTGGGAGAGGACTACACCGAGCACTTCGGCTCGCCGGGTATCGTGCTGCGGAGGGAGGGGGCGTGAGAGTCTTCCGCCTGCTGTTCCTGATCCTGCAACGCGTTGCAAAATAGTTCTTGACGAAAGGGATCACAGAGGGTATATTGCACGCATAGAGAGAGGGGGTGCCCGATGACAGTCCAGACCTACTTCGCCTACGGGAGCAACCTCCACAAAGCCCAGATGAAGCGCCGCTGCCCGGACTCGGTGCCGCTGGAGCGGCTGAGCATCAAGAACTGGAAACTGGTGTTTCGCGGGGTCGCTGACATCGTGCCGCAGCCAGACTCGATACTGAACGGTGCGCTCTACCGGGTGAGCCCCAAGGACATCGCGGCGCTGGACCGCTACGAGGGGATCAAGAGTGGCCTCTACCGCCGCATCACTTTCAAGATCGCGGGCGCCGGAACCGCGTTCGCCTACGTGATGAACGATGACGACGTGGCGCTGCCGACGATGGACTACTACCGGATCATCTGGGAGGGCTACTCCAACTGGGGGATCAGGAAGGACTCGCTGAAGAAGGCCCTACGGGAGACCGCCGAGGATTTGGTCCCGGGCCTGCTGAAGCCGGTGCTGCGGGACTACGCGGCGGCGGTTTCCCTCTAGCTGCAACAGGAGAGAACGATGGACGCCCAGAGCATTTTCGACACCGTCTGCCGCCACCTGATCATCCAGGGCCAGCGTGCTGCCACCAGCACTGGGGCCTGCCGCTACCGGGCCAAGGACCACGAGGGGGTCGTGCTGAAGTGCGCGGTGGGGGTGCTGATCCCCGATGCCGAATACCAGCCGTGGATGGACGACACCGGCCCGATCACCTCGGTGCTGAACCGGGCGCGGGAAACCCCACGGCACATGACCCCGACCCTGGCGCTGCTGGACCCGCACGAGAAGGTGCTGCTGCGACTGCAGGAGACCCACGATGACGATGACTGGGGTGAGGACAATATGTTCCTGCGCCTCGGTCTGCGGGGCATCGCCCCGCAGTTCGGGCTGAGTATCGACGTCCTCGTCGCTGCGGAGAAGGAGAAGGGCTTGCCCGTGCTGGCGGGGGAGTAGTAGGCCAGAGCCTGCGGGAAGGAGAATTTGCAACGCGTTGCACTTTCTTGTTGACCAAACATGTAGGTGGTAGTAAGATACCTACATCAAACAGGAGGTTCCCATGACCCAGCCCTTCACCCACCCCGCCGCCCTCGCATTCTGCGATCTCCGCGCCGCCGCGCGAAACGACGAGAACTCCGGCGCCCTGACGGTGCTGAACGCGGCGCTGGCCAACGCGTGGGACCACGAGAATGCGTCCATGCTGGAGAGCGTGGAGACGCTGACGGTGCGAGCCTACCACATGATCTACAAGCTGGATGTCATGCAGGCGGGCCTGCGGACGCTGGATCGCTGGTTCGCCGAGCACGACTACTACCGCCAGCAGATGGCGGAAGCCGCCGACGCAGGGAGGGGCTGAGATATGGCCCTGTAGCTGACGGAGCCCGTTCCTAGGGTCAACTCGGGGGAGGTGCTGCAAGGCATCTCCCTCTCTTTTTGGGCTAAGCCCAGGTGCTGCCGTGCTGCAACCCGTTGCAAAATCGCGGGACCGAATACCACTGCAGCCGGAGTGGATATATCTCCCTCCACCCTACTGAGGGAAACCCGCTTGCAGGAATGGCCACGATCTGCGGGAAGAACCAAACCCTTGCGGGACTACCGGACATACTGCAAGAGGTTGCCGCAGCCGGAGAGGACTTCGACCCCCACTGCACTACTGAAATCGTCCGGCCCTGCCGCAGATCGCCGACCCTGCCGACCCTGCGGAAACCGCTGGCCCCGCTGACGCCACTGCGGGAATTGCCGCCTGCTGCGGAAAACCATGCTGCAGCGCAGCACGCTGCGGGAAGTTCCACGCTGCAACAGCGTGAATTGCTGCATCGCAGCAAAGAAACCACGTCGAGCGTGCGTGTATTTGTGCATCGCATCATGACATATCATTTGCGCACTAATCCGATTAACTCGTTTGCGCATCAATCCTGATAACTCGTTTGCGTAACAAGCCGTTCTGTCTGAAAACGGAACGTGCAACGCGTTGCAAATATGAATTGACGAAAGCCATGCGTAGCACGCTACCCTGCCCTTCGCTCTAGGTGGGATTGACTTAAAATCTGCGCATTCTAAATCTTGGGCACCGCAACGGACAAAGCGGGGCGGGTGGAACATGTCCACCACGCAATCAACCTTGGAAGGCTAAGACAATGCGCAAGTTCGGAATTGAGATCGAGTTCAACGAAACCGACAGCAACGGGCGGACCGTTCCCATGGAAACCATTATCTCCGCGTTGAACGCGGCAGGCATTCCGTCGGTTCGCGAGGGATCGCGGTTCGATCCTCATGGCACCGCTTGGAACATGAAGACGGACGGTTCGTGTGGCTATGAACTGGTTTCGCCTGCGCTCACCATGGATGACGCGGCGAACCTCATCCCGCTCGCATGCAACGCGTTGCGCACCCTGGATTTGCGCACGGATAGCCGTTGCGGTTTGCACGTGCATATTTCCGGCTTCGGCAACGCACCCATGCATACCCTGCGCAATGTCGCGCGGCGTATCGTGAATTTCGAGGATACGCTTGACTTGATCCAACCCCGTGCTCGTCGTGGCAATGCTTCGCAATATTGCCGTTCAAACATGCTCGCCCATGGTGCGAACAATGTAGAAGCTAATGCTTCCATTTGGAGCAAGGTTCATCTGTGCAAGTCTTACGCGGCGTTGATCGAGCTTTTCAACCCTATTACTTATCGTTGTGAAGAAAACTCGCGCCGTTATCACAAGCTTAACCTTCTCAATCTCAATAACGCGGACGAGAATAAGCGCACCATGGAAGTTCGGCACGGGGCGGGTAGCATCAACCCGGAAACTATCGTGCATTGGGTGCGCTTCCTTGACGCTTTCGTGAACGTGGCCATGGAGCAAGAGCGCCTGTGGCGTCGCCCATCCGACACTGAGGAAACGCAGGCTGTGCGCTTCAAGAAAATGACTCGTGGCGTTCCGGCGACGACGGCCAAGTATCTCCGGCGCATGGCAACGGCAAACAATGGTGGCATTGATCCCTTCGCCTAGCCTGCCCATGGAAGGCCCTAGGATCGCCACCTAGGGCCTTCTAGCATTCCTCTGGTATGTGGATAGCAGCGCAGCACAAGAGCCCCTAGGCGACGCTCCCATGCGCTAACACAATGTCATAACACACGCTAACAGACTATCATCCTAGAGGGGCCAGGTTAAAAATCCTGGCATCTTTTTTGGCAGCCACTGCAGCGTAGGACGAGTCCGAGTCTGACCAAAACATTGTTTCGATACTACTCTTTGTTCGTCAGTAAGGGCCTGAGTCTGACCAAAATATTGCTTCGATTACACGCTTTTTTGGTCAAAAATGATGAGAAATCGTTGAAAAACCTCAAAAAACGTCAAAAAACCTCTCAAAACAGGGAAAGCCTTTAATAAGAGGCTCACCAAAGGGGAGAGTCTTTAATAAGGGGTTTGCAACTCGTTGCACTGAGCTTGCGAAGTCTCGCACGGGGGTCCGAGGGGTTCACGAGGGGGTCGAGACGAGATCGAGAAGGGGTAAGGGGGTGAAGGGGGGAGTTTCCTCATATGCACTTTGAGCAGGGACGGGCCAGGGGGTCACATGCCTAGGGGACCTGAAAAATTCGGGGGGTCTCGATACTACGCATTTTTTGTCATTGACAACCCGCCCTCTCGCCTTTATGGTGGGCTACAGATGTTAAGGGGCTTCGAGACCACATGGCCAAGCTACCCAAGAGGATGCCAGTGGCGCTACTCGTGCAACGAGTTGCAAAAGCCCAAGGCATCACTGGCCAGGAGGCAAGCGTGCCCTTTCCGGTGCACGTCAGGGACGGACGGACAGAGCGGTTTAGGGATCATGTGCGCTCGTCGAAGCGCGCTACCCAAGGTGCGGTCACCATCGACGTGAAGAGGACGGGCGTGCCTGTCCCTTTGGGGCATCGTATTCGGCACGTGACCTCCGGTCGTCAGGGCTGGATTTTGGGGCGGGATGACGTGGGCACGACGCACATGGGTCCGGTCTACCTCGTGTTGACCGATGTGGGGCAGAGGGTTTGGTGGAAACAGGAGAGGTGCGAGGTGTTTGTCGAAGCGTCCTCCCCGGCGGAGAAAGGGAACGAGGTTCCGCGTCCGGTGCGGGGTTTGGCGGAATTGCTCGGGGATGCGGAGATGTCAGCGCACGAGCGGATTACGAAGCTGAGAGAGGAAGGGAAGCTGAAACCATGAAAGGGACGCGAGCGTGAGCGAGGAAGATTTTGCACGGAGTGAGGGCTTGGAGCGGGGCATCTCCGCCCTGAAGGATGATCTGTCGCGAGTGGAGGGAGAGCGGGACGCGCTTCGGGCGCAGATCGTCTGGGGGTTCTACGAGAACGAGCATCCCGAATACACCCAGGGAGAAGCGGGGGCGCATGAATTGACGTCGCCGATCACGGCGGTGGAGGCGAACGGGATGGTGGCGACGATCGTCGGGCTGCAGGGGGTGGCGGAGCAGATGCTGCACTGGATCGAGGAAAGTCGGATGTCTGACCGGTCGGAGTTGTTTGCCAAGGGCTACAACGCGGCCCTGGATGACGTGAAAGAAAAGCTGAAGGGCTGCGGGTATGCGCGCGTGAAGGATGTGCGCGCATGAGCGAGAACTTTCGACTGTGCCCGGCCTGTCGCAAGAGCGGGTTCGGGCGCACGAAGGCGGCGGATGGACGGCCGATGTTCGTGTGCCAGGGGTGTGACCACCGATGGACGAGTGGAACGTCCGGGGCGCCCTACCTGGGGTGCGAGCAGTCTGACGTGAAAGGGAAGAGGACGTGAAAGACGACTACGTGACACGACTGGCGGTGCTGGAGGCTCTTGAGGCGGACGTGCGGGAGTGGGTGAAACCTAGCGGACAGGGCGTGGATAACGGGTTCTGGATACGTCGCGTGCGTGCGCGCCTCGCCGTCCTCGACGCCCTCCAGCGCGATCCCGAGCCGGCGGAGGACTCGAACGCCTGGATGCAAGGAGCGCCCGTGCGCGACGTGCCGCTGCGCACCAACGGATCGGTGACCGGGTGGGACAACCACATCCCACCCTTTCTGCCGGGAGAAATTCCGTTCGATCTGTGCTGACTGAAAAATGCAACGCGTTGCAAAAGGGGAAGACACAATGCCCGATACCTACGAAATGCCGAGACATGGCTGGACCTGCTTCCACTGCGGCGAGACCTTCAGGACGCCCGGGAGTGCCCGGCAGCATTTCGGAAGCGATCCACTGAAGGACCCCGCGTGCAGGATCAAGGTGGGCGAGGAGCGCGGGCTGGTGGCAGAAATTCGCCGCCTGGAAGCCAAACTGGGTGCCTATCGCAGCGAGACGCACGAGGACCAGACGCGATGGCATGCCCAGGCAGCGGACCACCGTCGTGCGTTGGTGCAGGCCGAGCAGAAAGGCTACGACAAGGGCTTGCGAGATCGCTACGTCGACCTGTATCGGTTGTCGCATGCAGCCCGCGCGCTGGTGAAGGACTCCACCGACACCAACAAAACGATCGTGCGGAACCTGTTGTGCGACATAGGCCATCTTGTGCCCCCCGAACAATGCAACGCGTTGCAAGCGGAGAAGACCATATGAACGCACTCGACTGGCGCAAGCCCGAGACCCATCCGAACGATAGCGACGAGGTGATCCTGTTGACCTCGATGCACGGTATCTCACAGGGGCGACGTGTTCCGCACGACGGTGATCCTGGTTACATGATGGGGGACGGACTGGCATTTGTTCGGCCCGAGGACGTCCTGGCGTGGGCGCCGATGGTGGACCTGCCCACTTTTCTCAAGCCCATCGTCCTGACCGGTCTGGTGCCTGCGGCTGGCGGCGGGGTCAAGCTGGTGGCCGATCTGCCTCCCGACTCGCCCATGGAGGATGAAGGAGAAGTGGGAGAGGAGCCCTACAGCCCTCCGCGCAGGCCAGGAAGGCCCTGACAACTCGACTGGACTACAACACTAGGCGGCAGTATCTTCGGTTCACCCAATAGGAGACCGCACATGTCGAGCCTCGTATTCAACGCCAACGCTGTCATCGCGGACAGTGGTCCGCTGCAGGGTGCCCTGATTGTGGCTGGGCTGACTTTGCAGGTGGCACACCAGACCCTTTCCTCGCTGCAGGGCAGCCTGGGCGAGGACGTCATCGTCGCCTTCCCCGAGGGGGCCGATCTCGATGCTGTCGTCGATGCCTTCGTCGAACAAGGGATCGTGGCCGAGCTTGTCGACGACGAGGAGGAGTAGGGCAGTTGCCCTCCCTTCTCGGCATGGTGCGGGCACTTTGTCCGGCGTGCGACCCACACCACCAGGGCTGGGTGCGAACGCCGGACCCTGCTGGGCAGGCCGACTATTCGCGGTGCCCCACCTGCAACCCATTGCCGGTTGTCCACCCCTCCGTCGAGGAGTGGGAACAGCGCGCCGCACTGGCGATCCTGAACGCCGCTCGCACCAGACTTCAGATCGTCCCCACCACATGGGACGAGGTGCCAGCCGCCACCAAAACACTCTACTTGCGGCTGGTGAGGGCCGTGATCGGGGAGATCGGGCTGTGACTGTCTACGTCGACGACATGCATGCGACCGAGATGGGTCGCTACGGCCGGCTCAAAATGAGCCACATGATCTCGGACACCGAGGAAGAACTGCACGCCATGGCCGACAGGATCGGTGTGGCGCGGCGCTGGTTCCAAGGTGACCACTACGACATCGCCATGACCAAGCGCGCCCTCGCTGTCCAGTTCGGTGCAGTGGAAGTCGCCATGCGCGATATGGCGCTGATGTCGTATGACCGGCGGCGAGACCCAAAGGCACCTCTTCTGACCCCGGCTGCCGGCCGGTTCAAGATCGCCCAGGCGATCGCGACGCATGTGCGGACGCGGAAGTGAAGCTGCGCTGCGGTGACAGCGTTTTCCATCGACTGACTACAGTCACATATACCGTGGCCTGGGCCGAGAACTGCTGGTTGGGTGTCATTGGGCACGAAGCGACCTTGTTGGTCGCGGCGGAGTGCGAAATCAACCGCCGCGTGCCGGACAGCGAGCACCAGATGCACGTCATGGCTTGGCGCAGCAGCACGGGCCACTCCTGGCGAGAAAAAGTCCTGCGCCTGTATGGAGATGCCCATGAATGATCATCCCGCCCCGATAAGTAGGCAGCCGGACGAGGCGCTTCCGGTGTGCCTGCGTTTTTTCACCAGCTACCCAACCTACCAACGCATCCTGTTCTGCTACCCAGACGGACGCGGCGATACGGCACAGTGCTGGGTGGCAGTTCGGGCGATCGAGTGGGACGTCGCGCCGGGCCAGGAGACGGCGAAGTGGCTGCTGCGCGGCCTGGACCTCTACCAAATCGAGGAACGGCTGTTCGTCATGGAAGACATGCGGGACGTTTCCCTGACCATTTGATGCAACGCGTTGCAAGGATCACTGACATGACTACCAAGGTGAGTGGGCGGTTCGAGTTCGTGCTGAAGGAAGACGTTGACCCTTCCGCGCCCGAAAATCTGATCACGCCGCTGTATGCCGCGTTCGCGTCGATCGCGCAGCCCGCAACGCTCATTGTGCATGATCTGGACTACGGCGAAGAAGAGGCATGACCCCTATCGTTATTTTATCGTCAACGGATCAATAAAAATTATTTCGCCGTAGATATTTCGTCAGTTTCTATCCGTAGACTCTTTACCCGTCCTGGAACGTTTTGCTATACTCCTGTGTGAAGACGGTCCTCTTTAGGTCCAATTTATCTCAAAATTCTTCGAAATTCGCACCGGGAGCAAAAAAGAAGATGAAAGTGCAAATAGCTCGCGTTAACGCTCACGACACTCTGCCCCTCCCGTCCTATGAGACCGCTGGCGCCAGCGGCATGGATTTGCGGGCGGTCCTCGGCGGCGAAGTCTGGGTGCCAGCCGGCGACAAGAGGACAATCCCCACCGGCATCCGTGTCGCGGTGCCGCCGGGATACGAAATACAGGTGCGGCCCCGATCGGGCTTGGCGGCCAAACACATGGTTACCGTGCTGAACACGCCGGGCACCATCGACAGCGACTACCGGGGCGAGATCAAGGTGATCCTGGCCAACCTGTCGTCGGCTCCGTTCAAGGTCAACCACGGGGATCGGATCGCGCAGATGGTGCTCTGCCCGGTGGTGCACATGGAACTGGAAATGGTGGAAGACCTGCCCGAGACGGCACGCGGTGCCGGTGGCTTCGGCTCCACCGGCGCACAGTGAGGACACGGTGATCCAAGTTGATGCGCTCGCCGTCGTCTCCGTTCTGCTCCTAGCCGTATACCTGTTTGCTGGCCACCAGTCCTGGCGGCTGGTAAATATCGTCGGCGCACAGGAGGACGCCATCCAGGCCAGCTACCGCGCCGGCAAGGTGCCATGGCTGATCTATGTCCCGTTCCTTCTTCTCTGGCCTCTCCTGCTCCTCGCAGGGCAGGTTCTCAACGCAATCTCCAGCAGCGCCACTACGGCGCAGACCAAGAGGTAAGCCATGCAGTTCGTTCGCCCACAGGTTTTCCGCATCGCCAGAACCGAGATCGAGCGGGAGGGCCTGGACGCCTTCCTTGACGCCGTGGGCGCCCCGGAGTGGGAGACCGACGCGGAGGCTGACGCGGACAAACTATCCGAGGTCGCCGGCAGATTCTGCTACAAATCGTTCGGGACCGAACTGAACCCCAACATCACCAAGGTGCGCGAGGGCAACAAGCCCTACATCGGAAATGTGTTGAGGCAGCAGCACGGATCGGTGTTCGAGCACCCCACCGTCAGCTTCGCGATCCTGGGTGTCAGCCGCATCTTCACCCACGAGTTGGTCCGCCACCGCGTGGGCACGGCCTTCAGCCAGGAAAGCCTGCGCTTCGTGCGCCTGGACAAGCTGATGGCCTACTTCCCCGAGGTCGGCTTCGGCTACGACACCATGCTGAAGCTGTGGGACAGCCTGACCGACGAGGGCAAGGACCGCGCCAGGGCAATCCACGCGCCCCTGACCGTTCCAGGCAAGTCTCCGACACCCGACGACGAGGTGCGCAATCTGTTCGCCCGGCACATGGCGGAGGACCTTCGGCGCGAGATGAAGCGAGTCTTTGAGGACGCCGAGAAGGTGCAGAAGAACCTCGCCAAGTCGCTCTATCTCGATCACTGCACCAGCTTCGAGGTGAAGAAGAAGATCACCTCAGCCATGCGCCGTATGGCTCCCGAGGGCCTGGGCACGGGGATCATCTACTCCAACAACCACCGCACCATGCGCGACGTGATCCAGAAGCGCACCAGCCGCCATGCCGAGGAGGAGATCAGGGTGGTGTTCGCCCGTATCTTCGAACTGGCCAACGAAGTCGCTCCGGCCATCTACCAAGACGCGCGCGTCGGCATCTGGGATGGGCTCCCCGAGATTGAATTCGAGACCTCCCGGGTATAGGATCGAGTTGCTGCGGCGCGAGGGTAAGGACCTCGGCCCAAGACGCATGCGGACGCTGGCAGGTTTTGCCGAGTAGGGGACCAGCAGAATACGACGGGGTTGCCCGTCTCCGGCGCTATAACTCGGTGTAGGGGTTGGGGCTGCTTCATGCGCGCTGTAGGCCCCCCGTGTCGGAACAGCAGGGGCCAGGGGTAGGATCGCCCATCTATCAACCGGCCCACGCCGAGACCGACCCGCAGCAGGCAACGTGTTGCACGGAAACCTCCCCGTGCAACACGTTGCATCGGGCGTCCAGACCAGTTATAGGATAGGCTTGACGTGTAGCCATCCGAGGACGATGGAATGGCCGGGGTTTACGACATCGCTTTCGGCCGAGGAGAAACACTGCTCCGCACGTTCACCGTGGCGCTGAGCAGCAACGCATCGCCGATTGATTACTCGGGCTACACCGCACTGATGCACGTCCGCCGCGACCCCGCCGACCGGGCCACGCCCTTGCTGGTCGCTGGCACGGCGAACGGACGCCTCACCGTGACCGGGGACGACTTCAACACGTGGACCCTGCTGGTCCCGAAGTCGGTCACCGCAACCCTGCCTGTGGGCAATTTCTACTACGACATCCTGCTGACCGACCCGGCCGGGAACGACATCATCTTCCTGGGCGGCCGGTTTTCCGTCCTGCCGGTGGTGACGCGGCCATGACCGACTACAACATCATCATCTCCGGGGCACCGGTTGACGTCACCGTTTCAGATGAAAAAGGCGCGACATCCGTGGTGGTGTCCCACGTCCAGTCATCTGCGGGCAATCTCTACGGCCTGGGCGACGTCGACGTCACGGGGCTGCAGGATGGCCACCTGCTGGTCTACAACAGCACCACTTCGAAGTGGCAGGCCACCAGCACATTGCGTGAGTCGCTTGTCGACGGAGGAAATTTCTGATGGCCAACACCGTGCGGATCAAGCGCCGCGCTTCCGGCGGCGGGGCAGGGGCTCCGACCTCGCTGGAGAACGCCGAACTGGCGTTCAACGAGCAAACGGCGATCCTCTACTACGGCACCGGCACTGGTGGCGCTGGGGGCTCGGCAACGTCGATCATCCCCATCGGGGGCACGGGGGCGTTCCAGGCCCTGGACGCCGATCTGACAGCGATCCTGGGCCTGTCCAGCACCGGTATCGCGGTGCGCACGGCGACCGACACCTGGGCGCAGCGCACGATCGCAGGCACCTCCGGCCGGGTGACGATGACCAACGGCGACGGTGTGTCCGGCAACCCCACCGTAGACCTCGCATCGGGCGTCGCCACCCCCGGCACCTACACCAAGGTCACGGTGGACACCTACGGCCGGGTCACCACGACCGCCACGGCGTCCCTGTCGGACCTCTCGGCGCCGACCGCAGCTTTCAGCTTCGGCAGCCAGCGGCTGACCAACCTCGCTGATCCTGCCAGCGCACAGGACGCGGCGACGCGGGCCTACGTCGACAGCCTCGTCCAGGGCCTCGATCCCAGGGCGAGTGTGCGGGTCGCCACCACGGCCAACATCACCCTGTCCGGCACGCAGACCATCGACGGCGTCGCCGTCGTGGCAGCCGATCGTGTGCTGGTGAAGAACCAGACCGCGCCGGCAGAGAATGGCATCTACCTGTGCGCGGCGGGCGCGTGGACCCGCGCCGCCGATATGGACGTCTGGGCCGAGGTGCCTGGGGCCTACTGCTTTGTCGAGGAGGGCACAGCCGGCGCCGACATCGGCTACGTCTGCACTTCCAATGCCGGCGGCACGCTGAACACCACGGCGATCACCTGGGTGCAGTTCAACGGTGCGGGCTCCTACACCGCCGGCACGGGCCTGACGCTGACCGGCAGTCAGTTTTCCATCGACACTGCCTACGTCGGCCAGACCTCAATCACCACGCTCGGCACGATCGCCACTGGCACATGGTCCGCCACCGCGATTGCCGTGGCCAAGGGCGGCACCGGTGCCACCGATCAGGCAG
>Ga0247844_1004939_pt1 | contig 17501 bp, 12 predicted proteins | sample LaCtaG_FD_192421 | JGI IMG/M metagenome (GOLD analysis project Ga0247844, IMG submission 192421) | Freshwater microbial communities from meromictic Lake La Cruz, Castile-La Mancha, Spain - LaCruzMarch201714.5m_1 | ecosystem: Environmental > Aquatic > Freshwater > Lake | place: Spain: Castile-La... | reverse complement strand
TTATTATTTCCTGTTTTGTGTACATATTTATCATGTCTATATAACGTAATTTGTATCACGTTATCATAATTATACTGGTACACTTTTCAGTTAATAGGTGGTATACTTTTCAATTAATATAAACACCAGATGGGTCAATTTACAGTTTATTTGCAATAAACAGTAAAAATATAGTATAATCCGTGCTTTTAATTCAACAATAAATACTACTTTCGCATACATTTTTTTCACAAAAGATATCTATATGGCCAAACTTTCTGCATTAGCAATGCAGTTGAAAGATAACTTCGGTTTCGACAAGTTCAAGGGAAACCAAGAAGTGATTATTCAAAACGTGCTAGACGGCAAAGACACATTCGTGTTGATGCCGACTGGTGGAGGTAAATCTTTGTGCTATCAACTCCCATCGCTCATGATGGAAGGTACAGCCATCGTTATTTCTCCGTTGATTGCGTTGATGAAAAATCAGGTGGATGCAATGCGCAATTTTAGCGAAGAGGATGGAATAGCACATTTTATCAATTCGTCATTATCCAAACAAGCGATTGATTTAGTGAAGGGTGATATTTTGTCTGGAAAAACAAAGTTACTTTATGTTGCACCAGAATCACTTACCAAAGAAGAGAATATTGAGTTTCTCAAAAAACTCAAAATTTCTTTCTATGCTGTTGACGAAGCGCATTGTATTTCAGAATGGGGTCATGATTTCCGTCCTGAATATCGTCGCATTCGCCCAATCATCAATGATATTGGTGCTGCTCCGCTTATAGCGCTTACAGCAACTGCTACACCAAAAGTACAACATGATATTCAGAAAAATTTAGGAATGCTGAATGCGACGGTATATAAATCGTCGTTCAACCGTGCAAATCTATATTATGAAGTTCGTCCGAAAACGAATGATGTAGACAAAGATATAATTAAGTATATTCGCTCACAATCAGGTAAATCAGGTATTATTTACTGTCTAAGTAGACGAAAGGTAGAAGAATTATCCGAAACACTTCGAATGAATGGCGTTTCTGTACTTCCATATCATGCTGGTATGGAAACTGCTATGCGGAGTGAAAATCAAGATAGCTTCTTGATGGAAAAAGTGGATGTTATAGTTGCAACAATTGCTTTTGGTATGGGGATTGACAAGCCCGATGTACGTTATGTACTTCATTATGACATGCCCAAAAGCTTAGAAGGATATTATCAAGAAACGGGACGCGGTGGGCGTGATGGTGGTGAAGGCCAATGCATTGCATACTACGCTTATAAAGATTTAGATAAATTACGCAAATTTATGCAAGGCAAACCCGTTGCTGAGCAAGAAATTGGCAATCAATTATTATTGGAAACACAAGCTTATGCAGAATCTTCTATTTGTAGACGCAAAATGCTTCTCCATTATTTTGGAGAAGAATACATGGAAGAAAACTGCGGCTGTTGTGATAACTGTATGAAACCACGAAAATTTGTAGAAGGACAAGAATTATTGTCCTTGGTATTAGAAACCATTTTGGTTGTAAAAGAAAAGTTTAAAGCTGAGCACATTGTCGATATTTTAAAAGGCAACGAAACTTCGGCAGTAAAATCCTATCAACACGATGTACTTGAGAACTTCAGTTCAGCATCCGATGAAGATGATCGTATGCTACATGCCGTGATACGTCAGGCAATGATTGCGGGATTCATCTCCAAAGATATTGAAACTTATGGCGTACTACGTGTTACATCTAAAGGTAAGGCTTATTTAAAAAAACCGCAACCATTCCCAATCGTAAAAGACAAAGAATTTGACGAAGACGATGAAGATGCAAGTGTAAAAAGCGGTGGTGGCACTTGTGCAGCCGATGATGTGCTATTTTCTATTCTAAAAGATTTAAGAAAAAAACTTTCGAAAAAATTAGAAGTTCCACCTTTTGTGATCTTCCAGGATCCGTCATTGGAAGCAATGGCTACCAGTTACCCTATTACAATGGACGAATTGCAAAATATTCCAGGAGTAGGAGCAGGTAAAGCGAAACGTTACGGCGAAGAGTTTTTAAAAGTCATCAAAGAATATGTCAAGGAAAACGAAATCATACGTCCCGAAGATTTAAGGGTACGTACAGTTGCTAATAAATCGAAACTAAAAGTATCCATTATTCAGGCCATTGACCGCAAAATTGCCTTGGACGACATTGCGCTTTCAAAGGGACTTGATATTAGCGAGTTGTTAGATGAAATTGAAGCCATTGTTTATTCAGGAACTAAAATTAATATCGATTATTTTTTGGACGAGATAATGGATGTGGATCATATTGACGAAATTTTCGATTATTTCAATACTGCTGAAACGGATAAAATTGAACCAGCTTTGAATGTGCTTGGAGAAAATGATTTTGATGAAACAGAAATCAGATTGGTTAGAATCAAATTTTTATCCGAAATAGGAAATTAGGAACTGGTTATTTTCAAAAATACAAATAAAAAAACGTCGAAAGAGTAATGTCTTTTGACGTTTTTTTTTATCAATAATCAACCCTTGTAAATAATATACGGTCATATTTGAAGTAAATAAAATTATTTAATTCAAATATCATATATTATCAATACATTTTTACAAAAGTTCCAATTTAATTGCTATTTTTGTGAAGTAAAAAAACAAATGCCGTAATCAACATGAAAACGCCAAAATTTGCATTTAATCTGTACACTTTTTACCGTGATGGATTTAAAAACATGACTGTTGGAAAAACCCTCTGGTTAATAATATTTATCAAACTCTTTATTATGTTCGTGGTGTTGAGGATATTCTTTTTCCCCAATTACTTGAATTCAAACTTTAATAGTGAAGAGGGTAAATCAAATCACGTACGACAAGCATTAATTGAAAATTCAAATTAACAAAATACTTTATTAATTTAATACTTGAAAAGATTATGGATTTATTAGATGTAACTTTAGTGAATTGGTCACGTGCACAATTTGCCATGACTGCAATGTACCATTGGCTTTTTGTTCCACTCACCTTGGGTTTAGGTGTTATTATGTGTGTGATGGAAAGCTTGTATGTGAAAACAGGAAATGAAGCATGGAAAAAAGCAACTCAGTTTTGGATGACGCTTTTTGGAGTAAATTTTGCGATTGGTGTAGCTACCGGAATTATTCTCGAGTTTCAGTTTGGGACCAATTGGTCTAACTACAGCTGGTTTGTGGGTGATATTTTTGGTGCCCCGTTGGCAATCGAAGCAATATTTGCCTTCTTTATGGAAGCTACTTTTATTTCTATCATGTTTTTTGGCTGGAACAAAGTAGGTAAGAAGTTTCACTTGGCTTCAACTTGGTTAACTGTTTTTGGAGCTACACTTTCAGCTTTATGGATTTTAGTTGCCAATGCATGGATGCAATATCCTGTAGGAATGGAATTTAATCCTGACACGGTAAGAAATGAAATGATTGATTTCTGGAGTATTTTGTTGTCACCAGTAGCCATAAACAAATTTCTACATACTGTTTTATCCGGTTGGGTAATGGGTGCATTATTTGTTACAGGAGTGAGTGCATGGTTTTTGTTAAAAAAACGTCAAGTCGATTTTGCATTAAAAAGTATGATGGTAGGTGCTATTTTTGGTATTGTATCTTCATTATTGGTTGCTTTCACTGGTGATGGTTCTGCATATAATGTAACGCAACGTCAACCCATGAAATTAGCTGCCATGGAAGGTCTTTACGAAGGAAAAGCTGGTGCAGGTTTGGTGGCATTTGGTATTCTTAATCCAAACAAGAAATCATATAATGATAATGAAAACCCTTACCTGTTCAAAATTGAAATTCCATACATGCTTTCAATGTTGGGCTTTAGAGATATAAATGCTTTCGTTCCTGGAATAAAAAACGTTATAGATGGTGGTTATCCTACTCCAAATGGTTCAGTACCATTATCATTTGCCGAAAAACAAACTCGCGGGAAAGCGGCTATTCAATCATTGGCCAATTACCAGCTAGCAGTTACGGCCAAAGATACGGCAGCTGCAACCTTGCATAAAGCGCAATTAAAAGCAAATTACGACCAGTTTGGTTATGGTTATTTGGAAAGTCCCGAAAAATTGATACCTAATGTACCAACGGTTTTCTATTCATTTCATATAATGGTGATTTTGGGAATGTATTTTATCCTTTTATTTTCGTTGCTAGTTTACACCTCCTATAAAAAGAAAATTGAAACCTCAAATTGGTTATTGAAGGCAAGTTTATGGAGTATTCCACTGGGTTATATCGCTGGAGAATTGGGTTGGGCAGTTGCTGAAGTAGGCCGTCAACCATGGGCTATTCAAGATGTACTGCCTTTACAAGCAGCTATTTCGAGTATATCGTCCGATTCGGTTAAGATTACTTTTTTCCTTTTCTTGATTCTTTTTACTGCTTTGTTAGTGGCAGAAATTCGTATAATGCTTAATCAAATCAAAAAAGGACCAGAGGAAGCATAAGTATATTTGCTTTTAAACTCTTCAATTTTTCAATAACTTATAAAATTCAATATTATGATTACATACTCATTTCTACAACACTACTGGTGGTTTTTAATATCATTGCTTGGTGGTCTTTTGGCATTTTTACTATTTATACAAGGTGGTCAAACCATGTTATTCTCATTGTCAAAAACAGAAGATGAACGACGTTTATTGGTGAATGTACTTGGTCGTAAGTGGGAATTCACTTTTACTACATTGGTTACGTTTGGTGGCGCTTTCTTTGCTTCGTTTCCTTTGTTTTATTCTACCAGTTTTGGTGGAGCGTATTGGGTGTGGATGGCCATTCTATTTTGCTTCATTATTCAAGCTGTTTCTTATGAATTCCAGAGCAAACCAGGGAATGTTTATGGAGCAAAAACATATCGTTCATTCCTTTATATCAATGGACTTTTAGCAACTTTCTTAATCGGTGTGGCCATTGCAACTTTTTTCACAGGTTCTGATTTTGCCGTGAACAAAGGAAACATAACCAATCAGTTGGCTCCAGTTATTAGCCAATGGCAAAATCCATGGAATGGACTGGAAGCTTTGTTGAACCTAAGGAATTTATCGCTTGGATTGGCTGTTTTCTTTTTGTCGCGCACTCAAGCCTTGTTGTTTTTTATCAATAGATTAAACCACCCAGAAATGGAAAAACGTTCCAGAAAAAACTTATGGTTCAACGCACTTCCATTTGTTGTGTTTTTTCTTACTTTCGTAATCTGGACACTTTTTTCTGAAGGTTTTGCCGTTGATTCTGCAACAGGAATTGTTTCAATGGAAAAATACAAATACTTTACCAACTTAATTGAAATGCCAATCATTTTAGGCTTATTCTTATTGGGCGTAGTTTTAGTATTGTTTGGAATTGGTGGAAGTTTGGTTTCAGAGAAATTCAAAAGTGGTATTTGGTTTTCAGGTGTGGGAACGGTTTTGACGGTTTGCAGCATGTTTTTGATAGTTGGTTACAACAATACAGCATTTTATCCAGCTACTCCAAGTCTACAAAGCTCATTGACTATTTTCAATGCTTCTTCAAGTTTTTACACTTTGAAGGCTATGTCTATAGTTTCACTGTTTATTCCGGTTGTTCTTGGATATATATTTTATACCTGGAATGCAATGGAGAAAAAAAGAACTGATATTGATGATATAAATAATGATCATCATGCTTATTGATATTATTAGATAGAAATTGAAAAAGGCTGTAATTCCTGTGAATTACAGCCTTTTTTATAACCGCTAATCAAAGATTATAATTTTAATGCCAATCTCAAAGCTTTGTATCCTGCGGGACTAGTTTTAATTTGCATTCCATTTTTCAATGAAATCAATTGATTTTGTTTTTCATAAAGTTCTATCCGTGATATCATTTCAACATTTACAATACACGACCTATGCACTCTAACAAACTGGTTTTCGGGTAAATGTTCCTCAAAAAACTTCATGGTTTGTTCTTTCAAATACTTTCCATTCCTTGTGAAAATCTGAACATAATCTCCATCTGCTTGTAAAAAGAGTATTTCTACAACCAATATCACGTGAATTTTTGTTCCTGATTTTACTGCAATGCGTTCCAATAATTCAGATTGATTATTGCTTGCTGATTTAATGTCTTCTAATGGAAGTGCATTATCAATCTTTTCACTTTCATTATCTGTACCTAATAATTCTATCCGAAACAATTGAATGATAAGCAAATAAATCAGTAATCCGATAAATACACGGATTGGTAAAAAGGGTATTAAGCGTAAAGCTAAATCATTTCCGAATAGCCAATAAAATAAGGCAAAACCTATGGCTAACCAAATTGATAAACTAAGTAAGCCTAATGCGATGTGATTTAGTAATCTTTGGAAGACTGTTAATGCCATAAAATTTCCGTACTTGAATACACTCCACAGAAAAGTGGCGATTATTCCCAACAGCAAACCATGAAACAAACTATCCACAAGGATTTGCCAAAATGGAATTGGAAGTAGCCAATAGAAGCTATATGCTTGCAATAAGGTATAAACTACCAATAATAGTCCAAATTGTATGATTTTAGATGTACTTCCCAGAAACTGCTGTAACATTCATTTTTCAATTAGAAACTATTAGCAATCAATAAAAAACTCAACATAATACATTAATTTCTGATTTCCCCACCACCAAATACACATGACCCGGTGATAACTAATTTGCGAGTTGCATCACTTGGTTCTTTCGGCATTCTATTGTCCTTAAATCCACCAAACACAGCATCTAGATGTGTTTCGACCAACCAATCGGCAGGAACAAAAATAGTTATTCCACCAAACACAGCATTCACATCCAACCTGGTTTCACCAACAGGCAAATTTGTTCTCCGCAAATCTAATGACAGCCCTCCAAACACCGCATTTAGTTCGCCTCCTTTAAATTCAGGATCTAGTACAATGTGTTCGCCACTACCAAAGACACTATTCTTTGAAAAACCATCTGGATTATATTCCCATTTTTCATACTTGTGGTTACGATGAGAGTGACGATTCATTTTGCGTTCCCATGATTCAAAACCCCAATCAGGTCTAAAAATGCGTTGCAATAAAATTACAATTCCAGCACCAATGAGCAGTAATGGCCAATAAATATGAATAAATTGCTCATTGATTACAGGAAAAACCTTTGGGATTATAAAAAAGCCTCCCACGAAAATAAGAATAACCCCTGGAATAAGTCGCCTTTTCGAAAGGTTCATCAATCCGATAAATATCAGTAACATTTGCCACGAAAAAATAACACTTTTAAGTGGAAATGGAATAAGTCCAAAATTAAATGCAAGGAATAAAACACCTACTAGCATTAATAATATTCCAAAGCCAAGTCCCTTGTTGCGACCAGTTGGGTAAGAATCTTTCATTTCTGTTTCCATAATAATATTGTTTTAAAAATTTATTTGGCAAAGATACGGGTAAGCAGTACTACAAAACAAGACAAAATCGATGAACCAACCTTATTTTCCCGACCAATCAACTTTAAATATCGATTGATAAATCATTGTCGATGCTGTTTGTTGAAATTTAAGACATCTTCTGAGAAGCAATAAAGTGTATTTTAAAGGTATAGAAATCAAAAAGGTGTTCCAATATGAAACACCTTTCTTATAATTTCGTTCAAAGAGAAATCTTATTTTATTCCCATTTTTTTTGGATAGCTTTTGGAATTGCATCTTTGTGTACTAAAATATCTATGGTTTTATGTTTTACAAATGATTCGCTTGCATACCAGATTCCTTTATATTTACTGTCTGTTCCCCATGAATTTTTTACCAAATAATACTTGGTCCCATTCATATCTTTGGCTGTACCATAGATAATCATTCCGTGATCATCCGTTGTTTGCAAATTATCAAACGATGTCTGACGGATTTCAGGAGTAACTTTTATCTCAGGTTGAGGTGCCTGTTTACTGTAGATTTTAGATTCCATGTCTTTTTGCGAAATTCCTAACCAATGGGCTTGATCCGAACCTGGCAAATTGTCAATCTTGATTTCTGGATTAACTGCAATTCCTTTTCTGTTAAATCCTTTTTCGCTCACATCCGATGCCCAAGCAATTGTAAAACCATTGTCAATGGCATTATCGAAAACGCTGATAAATTCATCCAACGGTAAATTGTAGGATTCTTCCCAACGCCAGTTATCTGGTATTTCGATAATAAATTTGCTGTAATACGGGTGATGCGTAAATGAAGTCAACGACACGTAATCATCCATGTTTAAGCCCAATGACTTTACATATGATAAAGGCGTTTGAGTTTTGCCATCCACTTTAAATTCATTTGGATACTCACCCAAATACGCATCAAGAATGCCATCGAAACCCTTTAGCCAAACTGTAGATAGTTTTTTGTTGGGGTTAGAAGTAATCACTTTCATGTATGCTTTTGTTAGTGCATCAAGTTCGCCATGACGGTGTTTGTCCTCACCATAGTGAAGTCCAGTCATTTCTGAATCGGGAACAATGCCATAGTTTTTAAGCACATAAGCCACATCGCCAAACGAACCTCCCTCGGCGAAATTGCTTGTTCCATACATCCGAACATGTTTAACTGCTTTGTCAGTATATGAATGATGCACCACGAACATTTCGGACAAATCCACTTCTGGTTTTCCCATTCGTAACAATTCGGCTTCAAAGAATCCCAAAGCTGAAAAGCTCCAGCAAGTGCCTGAGCTGGCTTGGTTCTTCACTGACGTAATTTTATTTTCTTTGACAATTGTAAATTTAAAGCTGTCGACAACTGCAGTGTCTTTTTGCGCCGATGCTGCTAAAGATACTAGGGACAATGCTATAATGATAAAAAGTTTGTTCATAAAATTGAAGAGAAAAACCCCTAGTCCGCCAGCTGGCGGAGAATTAAGTTAGTATTGTTTTTTTTTATTTTTAAATTATTTCATGACAAGACATGTCAAATAGACTTGCCTATTTCCCCGCCAGCTGGCGGGGAAATAGGGGTCATTATTTTACCGGAATATTTTCCAAGGTTGCCAATAGGAAATCCCAGAATTTAGACACCGTGGCAATATTCACTTTCTCATCAGGAGAATGAGGAAAACGTATGGTTGGACCAAATGAAATCATGTCCATTTTTGGATAATGAGTTCCAAGAATGCCACATTCCAAACCTGCATGAATAATCATAACTTTAGGTGTAATATTATATTTGTTTTCATACACTTTGGTCATTTCTTTCAAAATTGGGGAGTCAAGATTTGGTTTCCAGCCCGGATACCCGCCAACCATATCAACTTTTGCTCCAGCTAGCGAGAATACACTTTGTACCATTGATGCCAATTCTTCTTTGCGCGATTCTACAGAACTGCGAATGAGCGAACGAATTATAATTGTGCTACCATCAGATTTGATGATTGCCAAATTGTTAGACGTTTCCACAACGGTTGGTAATTCAGGGATAAATCGCTCCACACCATTAGGGCAAGCTATTACACCGTTTATCAAATCATCTTGTACTTCTTCGGGAATCAAACCCGTTGGTAGTCCAATCTGTTCTACTTCAAACGAGATATTCTCTTCTACTGACTTGTATTCTTCAATAAATAATTCCTCACATTCATGTACAAATTCAATCACATCGTCCACTCCTTCTTCGGGAACAGTAATTATGGCAAAAGCTTCGCGGGGAATTGCATTGCGCAAACTTCCACCATCAATGCTAGCCAACCGTACTTCAAATTCTGCAACAGCTTCTTTCAAAAAGCGGAACATTAGTTTATTCGCATTGGCACGTTGTAAATGAATATCAACGCCCGAGTGACCACCTTTAAGGCCAGTTAGCGAAATTTTCAATGCCACATCTCCTTCTTCGATTTCGACTTCTTTGTAACGGAAAGTGATGTCGGCATCTATTCCGCCAGCACAACCCACATATAATTCTCCTTCATCTTCCGAGTCCATATTGATAAGAATATCACCCTGTAAGAAATTTGGTTGCAGGCCAAAGGCTCCAAACATACCCGTTTCTTCGTCTGCAGTCACCAACATTTCAATAGCTGGATGGTGTATATCATTTGATTGTAGAATAGACATTGCGGCAGCCAAACCAATGCCATTGTCAGCTCCCAAAGTGGTATCATGAGCCGTAACCCATTCACCATCAATGTATGCATCTATCGGGTCAGTTTGAAAATTATGTGCAACATTGCTGTTTTTCTGCGGTACCATGTCCATGTGCGCTTGCAGAATTACCCCTTTTCTGTCTTCCATTCCAGGAGTTGCAGGTTTGCGAACCAGCACGTTGCCAATTTCGTCACGAAGTGTTTCCAATCCCAATGATTTACCGAAATTTTCTAGAAAAGCACCAATTTCTTCTTTTTTATGCGAAGGGCGAGGAACCTGTGTGAGTGAGTAAAAGTTTTGCCAAATTGCTTTTGGCTCTAATTGACGAATGTCGTTAGCGGTCATTATTATTTGTTTTAGATTTTGAATATATAATTTACTGTCACTTAAAAGTCACTGGATATGATTGTTATTGGATTGAATTCTTGAATTTATTCAACAAATAAATTTACCTAGATATTGAATATTTATACAAACCATACAGTGTGCAAATATCAACATTTTATTTGGAATAAAGGTTCATATCGTTGTTATTTTTATAATATTGGGAATGTAAATATTCAATTGGTGTTTTCTTAAACATTTAAGCACCTTTTGCCCGGTATTCTATAAATTATTTTTGAAGTGTCAACTTTCAATTATATATAGCAGATTGAAATAATTTTTAAAATTATTGTCGTCCAAATATACTATTTGCCTTATTATGTGCAGTTTACAATTAGAGAAATAATTCTGTAATTAGTCACTTAAAAACAATGAAAATTGAAATATATTTGGTAATTTTGTGGTCAAATTGAAACCTTAAAAACAGGGCTGCTTCAAACCTCGAAAAAGCAGATTAAACTGTTTATTATTAGCACGATATATGGTTTTTGATAATGCATTAGAATAATCCGTTGTATGGATTCTAAATAGAAAAATGTAATTTAACTCACAATATGAAACAGACTTTTAAATTTGTAACTGCTGAAGAAGCTGCAAGCTACGTTAATGACGGCGACATTGTTGGATTCAGCGGATTTACGCCAGCAGGATGTCCCAAAGAAGTTCCCACAGCTATTGCCAAACGGGCAGAAGCATATCATGCAGAGGGAAAAGAATTCAAAATCGGTGTGTACACAGGTGCTTCTACCGGTGATTCTTTAGACGGTGCTTTGGCTCGTGCCAATGCCATTTTGTTCCGCACGCCGTATCAATCTAACAAGGATTTGCGTGGTGCATTAAATGGAGATCGCGCTCCTTATTTCGATATGCATTTGTCTTCTTTGGCACCGCATTTGCGTTTTGGATTTATGCCGAAACCAAAATTTGCCGTTATCGAAGTTTGCGATTTTACCGCAGATGGCGAATTAGTATTAACTACAGGCGTTGGTATTTCTCCAACCATTGCCAATCTTGCCGATTATATTATTCTGGAATGGAATCACAATCATCCAAAGGAATTGCGTGGTTTCCATGACATTTTCGAACCGTTAGATCCTCCTCACCGTTTACCAATGACTTTGTTGACACCTTCGGATAGAATGGGTGTTCCTGTGGTAAAAGTTGACCCGTCTAAAATCCTTTGTGTAGTAGAAACCTACCGCGATGATGAAGTGGGTGGCTTTACTCCAACTGATGACGTTACTGATAAAATTGGTAATAATGTAGCCAACTTCTTGGCAGCTGAAATTAAATCGGGTCGTATACCTAAAGAATTTTTACCAATCCAGTCGGGTGTAGGTAACATTGCCAATGCGGTTATGGCTTCATTGGGAAAAAATGCTGATATACCAGTTTTTGAAATGTACACCGAGGTAATTCAAGATTCAGTGATTGAATTGTTGCGCAACGGTAAAATTAAGTTCGCAAGCGGTTGCTCGTTAACTATCACAACACCAGTACTGAAAGAGCTTTACAAAGACTTGGAATTCTTCCGTGATAAAATCGTTCTTCGTCCACAAGAAATGTCGAATAGTCCTGAATTGGCACGTCGCTTGGGATTAATTACGATCAATACTGCTTTGGAAGCTGATATTTTTGGTAATGTAAACAGCACACACGTGTTGGGGTCTAAAATGATGAATGGAATTGGTGGTTCAGCCGACTTTACGCGCAGTGCCTACATTTCAATCTTCACCACACCTTCAACAGCAAAAAAGGGACTCATCAGTGCTATTGTACCAATGGTGTCGCATGTTGACCAAAACGAACACTCGGTAAATATCCTTATCACCGAACATGGCGTGGCCGATTTACGTGGTAAATCACCAATTCAGCGTGCGGAAGAGATTATTGAAAACTGCGTTGCGCCAGAGTACAAACAAATACTTACCGATTATCTGGCTTTGTCTGGTCCTTGCCATACACCAACTGATTTGCATGCCTGCTTTGGAATGCATACTCAATTCATGAAAACGGGTAGTATGTTGGGAACCAACTGGGAAGATTATAAATAGGTCAATAAGCCCCCTAACCCCCGAAGGGGGAATAAAGAGAGGTTTGTAAGTTTATAATCAATCTCCTAATGCGTCCTATAAGTGCCAATCAATATGCTGAAAAGCTTATCGATTGGCACTTTTTTTTGTCTGTTGAATAATTGAATGTTTCTAACCGCTTGAAACGGTTGGACGCCGCATTTAGACACACACCGTGCGTCTCTACAATGCCTTCCGAACCGCCTGCAACAATGGCTCGGCAGAAATATCCACACCTACGCTGTTGTGCATCCATATTTGAGGAACGATGCGCCCTTGGGTGTACATACGCTGCATTTCATCGGCCATTGATTTTCCTTTCATTTGGCCTTCCACCTGAAAACTGATTAAATGCCCGATGGGATAATTGGACAAATACAGCGGATTGTCAATCATGTGTGAATAAATAGCCAAAATGGTTTCATCTTTTCCTCCCATAATTCCTGCATAATAAGTATTCCATATTTCCTTCGATTTGGCAATGACAGCATCCTTCAATTCAGCTGCAGTAGCATTCGGGTGGGCATACATCCATTCCCAGGTGGCAATGTCCAGCAAAGCTACACCCATGATTTCGTAGCACGACCAAAAATCATCCAGCGCCAAATTATTCTCTACATCTACGTTATTGTTTTTAAAGCCAAGCAATTCAAGGTCGCGTTTTTGGAACACGAACGCAACAGCCTCTGTAAAAGCGGTATTTGGTACGCCGTTCAGCATCCAATAATCCACATAATTCATGGTAATGGTTTGCTCGGTGTTGTGTCCAAATTCGTGAACGGCAATGTTGTAGCCCTTGTAATCCATGCCCGATGGAGCAATGCGAGTACGCAGGTGCGCATAATCGTTGCGCATCACTGCACCCGAAGCATGACCAGAACCACGTGCCGGATCAACTTTTACCAACGACGCAATTTGTGTAGCTTTCTCGGCCGACCAACCTAGTTTTTGTAATATGTTTGGCAAATCCGCTTCCATAGCTTTAGGATTCGGGTATTTCTTTGAAGTAATCGCGTTTAATTCCGCTTCCGATATGTCAGGTTTCGACTTAAAACCATTGTACCAAATGTCATACGGACGCAGATTTCGTCCCAACCTTTTTTGAATCAGTGCAGCCACCTTTTTTGCTTCCGGCGAAGTGAGTAAGCCTTTGAACAAAGTTTCCACATCCTGTTGTGGAATCTCCACATATCCTTCAAAGTTTCGTACCAATGCATTGGGGAGTTGTGGTGTGTAGGCATCCAACCCTTTAATTGCATTGTAAGTACTAAGTAAAACTTCGTACCGTTTGTTGTTCTCCGATTTTGCTGCCAAGGGTTTTCCATCTGCCAATAGCACATTCGTCACCGGATTCCAATTGTATTTTTCATTATCAATCACGTCGGCTGGAATGGACTGGTCGATAATCCGTTTCATCACCGAATAAATCAGTTCCTGTTTTTCCTTTCCACGCTTTTTATCTGCATAATCCGATTTGAGTTCGTCGCGCAATCCCCAGTGGCTTATCAACTTCATATCCGTAGAAAAAAGCTTTTCACCTTTATCGTTTTGCAACTTGCCCATACAGATATTATAACCCGAAATGTACGCATCGGCAGAAGCCAGTGTTTGTGACATGTTTTGGAGTACATCCGACGGAATTCGGGTGGTAAACCTATCACCCATGCGAGCATACGCCCATTGTTTGCGTGTCCACTGTTTGCCAAGTTTCGTTTTTTCTGCCAACGAATAATATGGGAAATTCAGTGCCGCCATAAATGCTATTTTATTGGCAAAAAGATCTTCGTCCAAGTGCGTACTAATATCGTAACCACCAAAAATTTCATCCACAGGTGTTATTTCCGAACCAGTAAGCTGCACCGGCTCTTTCAGTTGCAAATCAATTTTGTGATAGTAACCGCTGATAATTTCAAGGTTTCGCTGTAGTTTTCCGAACAATGTATCCAATTGCATTTCATCCACCACAAAACTGTTTTTGCAAAATGTCTTGAAATCCTCGGGCGTACCATCTTCCTTGCGCCACAAACCAGCCACCTGTGCCACACCACGCTCTACACGAAAGCGCGAAGTTTCCCCTACATTAGCCACAATGGACTTGGCCACATTATCAGCCCATGCCGCATCTATATAAATATTCTCTTTCATGGTGCTGGAAGTTGTTGAATTGGGAGTTACGGCAAGTAGCGAGAATGAGTAACAGAGTACTGATAATACAGAAATTAATTTAGTTTTCATGGGTGTTTATTTATTTTAAAATTGTAGAGACGCACCTCGTGCGTCTCTATATCATTAGCCTACAATACAAATCATTGAATTTTATGTGATTTATTATATGTGCAACTTTTATATTCTGCCTAGCAAATTATCAACTATACGCGCACGCCCTTTGTCTCTACAAATCACGACTTGCATCTAATTAATCAACGTACAATCAATACAGCACCTTTACATTCTCAGTGCCCACTCGTATCAAATATAATCCATGCATTGGCAAACCGAAATCTAATGTAGTTGAATTCAGCTTTTGGCTGAAGACAGCAATTCCTTGTAGTGAATAAACAACCAGCGTTTCTCCTAATGTTGCACCGCTTACTTCGATAAGTCCGTTTTGAACATTCACTTTTAAATTTGAACTGCTGTACGATGATAAACCTGAAGCAAATCCTTCCACTATATTGCTAAATCCTTTCCATTGAAATGCTGATGCATACAAACTTTTGGAACCTACCGGTACATGTAAAACGCAAGTTGTTGTATCTACGCCTTTAAACACCTCCTTGGAATCATTTCCAGACGTAATAGAATTTAAATCAACCGGTACAGCAGGATATGCATTTATACTTTTTAGACCTGTACAACCTGTAAACATACCCGAACGAATGGTTCTGACAGATGCCGGGATTGTAACAGTCGTTAAACTTGTGCAATTCATGAAAACACTCGACCTAACATAAGTGACCGTGGAGGGAATTACATAACTGCTACCCACTTTTGATGGAGGGTAATAAATGATTGTTGACAATCCTTTATTAAACAGCACCCCATCCACACTCTCATTGTATAGATTTGCCGGATCTACCGTCACGGATTTCATCCCTGTACAATCATAAAATGGATTGTTATTCAAAAAAGTAACTGACGCAGGGATAAATACCGATGTTAAGCCATTGCACTGTGCAAAAGTAGCGTGAGTCATATACACTACAGACGTAGGAATGCTTATTGAAGTTAGATTTTGACAATAGCTAAAAGCATAAGCGCCTATCGTATCTACAGCACTAGAAATGCTATAACTAACTTCCGGCTTTCCCGCAGGATAGGTCAACAGCGTGGATTTATCTTTGTTGTAAAGAACTCCTGCCTCACTATAATAATGTGTATTGGCTGCATTTGCATTGATATCTGTAAGTGCTGTACATCCAAAAAACACATAATTTCCTATTTTCTTCACAGATGCCGGAATGCCAATAGTGGATAATTTTAAGCAGCCCCAAAATGCACCATCACCTATCGTATCCAACGATGCTGGAATTATAATTGCATTTAAGCTATAACAACTCATGAACCCCCAGCTTTCTATTGAAGTCACTGACGTTGGAATAGAAACCGATGTTAAACCCCCGGAAAGCGCAAAAGCATACGTGCCAATCGCTGTAACCGAATAGTTTACTGCGTTGTAAGACACTGAAGCTGGAATGGTTACATCGCCCGCATAGCTGTTGGCATTGTTAGTGGCAACAGTAACTGCAACCGTGAAAGGAGCAGTGGAGTGGGTGATGTCATAATAGATGCCACCTACTGCAAAATCGTAGGCCCATGTACTTAATGATGAACAAAGTACTGCAAATAGTAAAATCATTTTTTTCATTGCATTGTTGTCAGTGATTATGGTGCTGACGCCGCACTTTTAAAAAAACACATTGTTAATTTGTGAAAGTCTTTCTTCATTTTTTGGTTGTAGATATAATGCTCAATTGTACCTTTTGTACATTAACGAATAACCTACGGTGAAATTCGACGATTATAATTTGCTTCACAATTTTTTTTAATTAGACCTACGCCTTGCGTCTCTGCACGAATTACTGTTTTTCAAATTCTATGATACACTTCTTCGAAAGGAATTCTCATTCTGTCGCCCCAAACTCCTTTTTCATCTCTTATTCCGCACGAAACAATCATGTTGATTTCTACCCCATAAGGCAATTTCAATATGCTTTTTACTTTTCTGCCATCAAAACCTTCCATCGGGCAAGTGTCATACTTTTTATTGGCCATTGCCAACATAAATGTTTGCGCTGCCAAAGCACAGGTTTTATGAACCACCACCCTCATGTCGTTTTCAGAAACTTGGTACGTGATGGGTCTGAAAATCCCAACAATGTTGACCAAGATTTGTCGGACAAACCCTAAAATTCCCCCAAAGCGGGTATATAAAAAGGGCATTACTTTTCCGTAATACAGTTTCCAGGTTTTGATTCTCTTCTCGTGTTTCTCTGCCGGGCTGTTTTTCTGAACATTTTGAGTCTCCAACGCCATCATTTTCTTTGCTCTTTTTCCGTGCAAATCCTGTCGGGTTACAAATACCACCATTTGTTGGGCGGTGGTAGCTGCTGATTGACCTAAACAGGCAACAGAAAGTTCCTTTAATGTTTCCGAATCCGTGATGTGATAAAATTCCCAAAGTTGCATGTTGGAGCTGTTGGGAGCCAAAGTGGCCAGTTCTATACAATGCTTCACTTTCTCGGCATCTATCGCAAGGTTTTTGTAGTGTCTTACTGATCGTCTGTAATTTATTACTTCTTCAAAAGTCATTTTAGTTTTGTTTATTTGTTATTTATGCGAATCAGTATTTAAAAAATTAGATAAATGAAAGCCATAGACATTTTGCCAAACAAATGAATAAGTAATCCGGCAGTTGATCTGACTTTCATCGCTCTTTGAATTTTTGTTTTTTCAT
>Ga0247844_1004936_pt1 | contig 17508 bp, 12 predicted proteins | sample LaCtaG_FD_192421 | JGI IMG/M metagenome (GOLD analysis project Ga0247844, IMG submission 192421) | Freshwater microbial communities from meromictic Lake La Cruz, Castile-La Mancha, Spain - LaCruzMarch201714.5m_1 | ecosystem: Environmental > Aquatic > Freshwater > Lake | place: Spain: Castile-La... | reverse complement strand
ATGTGTTAGCCAAATCCTTTGCCTCTTCTACTGTAAAGTTACCTGTAATTTGAGAATCGCCTCCAGATATTTCTGTGTTTACACGAGGGAAAGAATAAATGTAACCATCCAATGAAATAGCTATTGATTTACCAATATTATCTTTGGTCATTCTTGCCCAAGTTTTTGTTCCTTCGGCATTCATGCTCATGCTCACATTTGCGTATGCAGAAGTTTGGCTAAAATCGGCACGGGCATCAGTAATTACATCACCTGCAAGTGGAGCGCGTCCATCTCTGTTAGTTACTTTTATAGCCACAAGTTGGAAAACTTCACCTTTGTTATCAATGGCTTTTACAGTCCATCTTAGACCTAAATCGCGTGGTAAAATTTCTTTAACTTGTTTTGTTGCAAAGTACTGATTGATTTTGGCAGTATCCTTGCTAAGTGCCATACCTACTACCGGACCGCTAGCAGCATTTGGATCTACTTGAAGTATTGCGAATAATGGGTTTTCTTTTCTGCTTTGCTCTAACATTTTTGTAGAGTCATTTACAGCGGTGGTTTTAGCACCTTTTTTGCTAAGTGCAGCCTTCAAACTATCGGCAGCGTTAGTAGCTTTTGCAATTGGTGCTTTGTCTGCTGCTTTAACAGTAGTATCAGCTTTTGCAGCAACTGTTTTTCCAGCATTTGCTTGTAAAGTGGCTAACACTTTATTTGCTTCTGCAATATTTGTGTAAATATCACTAAGTTCATAAGTTTCCCAAAACTCAAGATTTGCCGAACCTTGTAACAGTTTTCTAACACGTTCTGGTTCTTTAATACCTGGTAGTTCAATTAAGATACGACCAGTATTGCCCAATTTTTGGATGTTTGGTTGAACCACACCAAAGCGGTCGATACGAGTACGTAATACGTTAAAAGAGTTGCTAATAGCACCTTCTATTTGAACTTTAAGCACTTTAATAACTTCGCTGTTTGATGTTGTTAAAGAGATTTGCTCTTTCAATTCAAAGGTGCTAAAGATAGTTGCCAGTTTGCCTTGTGGGTCAATTTCTGTGTAAGCTTGCTCAAACAAATCGATGTATTGTAACTGACTGTTTGTTTTTTGACGCTCAGTAGCCAAAGCAATGGCTTTGTTAAAGTTTTCCGAAGTGTTATAATCAGATAGTGAGCGTAAAATGTCCGCTACCGATACTTCTAAGGTAACATTCATGCCTCCTTTAAGGTCGAGACCAAGATTAATCTCTTTTTCGCGACACTCTTTCAAAGTATATCCCAACCAGACCTTCTCACTCGAAACAGAGTCTAAGTAGTTGTACTCCTTTAACTTATTACCACCTGCATATTCCACAGCTTTACTATTGTACCTGCTGGTAACTACACTAAATGAAAGGTAAAACAAACACACCAAGGTGAGTAATACTGCAAAAATCCTGACAAGTCCTTTGTTTTGCATGAGAATTTTTATTTTAAATATTAAAGATTAATTATTCAATTTTTTTCGGACTGCAAATATAGCATTTTTTTTTATTACTTACATAAAAACATTGAAATCAGCCCACTATTTGAGCAAAAATGATTACAAATTTTTAATATCAATCGGTGTTTTGTAATATTTAAGTAATAATTGAGGATTTATACTCACAGCAAGAAGTCCGAAAGCTGCTTTTTAAATTGAATTTTTCTGAAAAGTTTAAGTGCATTTTCAGTCGTAATGATGTCAATTTCCTCGGGATGGGTTTTGTAAACCAATGCTAATTTGTCGCAAATTAATTTTATGTACGAACTTTCGTTACGTTTACCCCTATGAGGTGTGGGTGTCAAATAGGGTGAATCGGTTTCCAAAAGTATGTGTTCAAGTTCTATATGCTCCAGTACCTGGGCCAATCCCGAATTTTTAAATGTCACAATGCCATTGATGCCCAATTTAAATCCGCCAAAATCAATAATTTCTTTGGCTTCGTCTACACTTCCGGTAAAGCTATGAAACACGCCCTCCAAACCTTTGTTTTTAAATGCATCAAGCAATGTCATTGTTTCTCTAAAGGAATCTCTAACGTGGATTATCACTGGCAATTTGTATGCTAATGCCCATTCAATTTGTTGAGCAAATGCTATTTTTTGCTCTTCGAAATATGTTTTGTCCCAATGTAAATCAATTCCTATTTCGCCTAATGCAATATAATTGGGGTTATCCAGTTCGGATTTTACCCATTTTAGTTCTGTTTCAAAATCGGCATCAATACTTGTTGGATGTATTCCAATACAAGGGTAACAGTAATTTGGGTGTTGCGCCACTAACTCTAATAAACGTGGTAGTGAATCCTTGTCTACATTTGGCAAAATAATGTGTTCAACGCCAGCGGATTTTGCACTTTGAATAACATAATCACTATCAGCATCAAATTCTTCGGAATAAATATGCGAATGTGTATCTATCATTTTGGTTCAAGTATTTTAGTGTTTAAAAATTATTAATTCTAAATGTGAACGTACCCATTAAAGACAAAAGCGCCGAACTGCAATGCAATTCAACGCTTTATAATTATGTAATTACTCCCACTCTATTGTTGCAGGAGGTTTAGAGCTGATGTCATAAACCACGCGGTTGACACCTTTTACTTTATTGATGATTTCGTTGGACATTTTTGCCAAGAAATCATACGGCAGTTGAGCCCAGTCGGCAGTCATTGCGTCGGTAGATGTAACTGCCCGTAACGCCACAGCATTCTCGTATGTTCTTTCATCGCCCATTACTCCTACAGATTGTACAGGCAATAAAATTACACCGGCTTGCCATACAGAGTCGTACAAGTTCCACTCGCGCAATCCATTGATAAAAATATCATCTGCCTCTTGCAAAATGCGCACTTTATCTTCGGTGATGTCTCCAAGAATGCGAACCGCCAAGCCTGGTCCAGGAAATGGTTGACGTTTAATTAAATGGTGCATCATGCCCAACTCAGTACCCACTCTACGAACCTCGTCCTTAAAGAGTAAACGGAGTGGTTCACATAGTTTCAACTTCATTTTTTCAGGCAGACCGCCCACATTGTGGTGCGATTTTATTACAGTTCCTGTAATGGAAAGCGATTCAATAATATCAGGATAAATAGTACCTTGCGCCAACCATTTTACATCTTCTATTTTATGTGCCTCTTTGTCAAATACATCAATAAATCCAGCACCAATAATTTTGCGTTTTTTCTCTGGATCAGAAACGCCTTCGAGCTCTTTGTAAAAATACTCCTTGGCATTAACGCCTATTACGTTAAGTCCCAAATGCTCATAATCACTCATCACATTTTCAAACTCATTTTTGCGCAATAAACCATGATCCACAAAAATACAAGTTAGATTTTTGCCGATGGCTTTGTTCAATAATACCGCTGCTACCGAAGAATCTACACCTCCCGATAAACCTAAAAGTACCTTGTCATTGCCCAATTGTGCTTTTAATTCGGCCACAGTGCTCTCAATAAATGAAGCCGGCGACCAATCTTTTGTACATCCGCAGATGTCCAAAAAGTTCTCTAACAATTGTGTGCCATCCAGTGTATGAAAAACCTCAGGGTGAAACTGAACGCCCCATGTTTTTTCGCCCTCTATTTTATATGCTGCCAATTCCACATCATCTGTACTGGCTATTTTTTTGAAATTATCAGGAATTTTGGTAATGCTATCTCCATGCGACATCCATATTTGCGAACCTAACATTACATCGGTAAACAACTCGTCAGTGCTATCTATAAATGATAAATTGGCACGGCCATATTCGCGTGTTCCTGCCGACTCCACATTACCACCAGTAGTATATGCCAAAAATTGTGCACCATAACAAATTCCTAACACAGGAAATTTGCCACGTATTGCACTCAAATCAGCTTTAAATGCGGTAGGATCGTATACAGAGTATGGACTTCCTGAAAGTATAACTCCCTTAATACCATCGGTTTCAGCAGGAAATTTGTTGTATGGAACAATCTCGCAATATTCATTTAATTCGCGCAAACGACGGCCAATTAACTGTGTGGTTTGGGAGCCAAAATCAAGAATAATAATTTTTTCGTGCATGTGTTTTTAGAATAATCGTTTAACTATATAAAATGCTGTGCAAAAGTACTAAAAAACTATGCTTTGTACAATAGTTTGGACGCCCTGCAATTATTGAAACAAAAAAAACGTGCAGCATTGTACGTGGATGAATAGTATTTTAACGTGTCCTTTTTTTTATCTAACTTTGCTATTCCATTTATTCACCATCAAGTTGTTGAATAAAAAACCCTATTTTACCCCAAACACTTTTTAATGAAAAAACAAACTTCCCTATTTTTTATACTAACAGGACTTTTTGGCATGTTTCATTTGCATGCACAAACTATTGAACCACCACGATTAGTTATTGGTATCGTAATTGATGGCTTTCAGCAAAAACATATAGATTTGCTTTGGAATTATTTGAACCCTGGAGGTTTCAAACAAATTATTGAAAAGGGCGTTAATTGCAAAAATGTGAATTATAATATTGTTTCGGCAGGTAATGCGGCTGACATTGCCAACATTATGACTGGAACAACACCTTATTATAATGGTATTGCAGGAAATAATTATTATGGACGAAAAGAATACGAAGTGATTAAAATTATACAAGATGAAAATCAGGTAGGAATTGGTACAAAGGAAACCTATTCGGCGCATCATTTAACGTCTAGCACTATTGCGGATGAGTTAGTTATGGCAAATCCTAACAAATCAAAGGTTTATGCTGTGGCCATTAATCCCGAAGATGCTATAATGCTGGGGGGACATACTGCTAAAAATGTGGCATGGATAGATGATGTAGCCAATAAATGGGTTACTACTGGCTACTACACCAATGGATTATCGGAATGGGCAGACAGAATGAATACTACCGGCGAGTTTAGAAATTTTGTAGATCGTAGTTGGACTCCACTTTTCGCTATTAACACCTATCTAAATTTACCTGCTAAAGAGGATAAAAAAAATGGGTTTCAGTATTATCCAAGTAGTAGAAAAAACAAAAGCTCTAATTCCACCATACTTAAAAACACACCCTGGGCCAACACTTTAGTAGCCGAACTGGGTGCGAAAATAATCACCGAAGAGAATCTCGGTACTGATAATACCCCAGATATGGTGTTATTTCAGTTCACAGTAAAATCTCCTGCCGAAAAAACTTCAGCGCTACAATCTGCAGAAAAGGAAGACCTTTATTATCGACTTGACAGAGACATTGAAAGTCTACTCAGAAGAATCGATATTAAAGTAGGGCTTGATAAAACGCTGGTTTTTGTAGTTGCTAATCAAACAGATTTACATTCGCCTACGCAACTGGGCGATAACAAAATACCGTCCGGTTATTTCAATGCGCATAGATCCATGGCATTGTTGAGCAATTATCTGGTAGCACTTTACGGCCCCGAAAGATGGGTAGATAGTTATTATGGAAAAAACATCTACCTAAACCGACAACGAATAGAGGCTAAAAAAATCAATATCAATGACATTCAAAATACAGTGGCAAAATTTATGTTGGAATTTGAAGGCATACAAGCTTCATATACCTCTTCGCAAATATTGAATGTGACTGGAAATGGGAATAGCGAAATTGTAAAAATTCAAAACTCTACAAACAAAAAAAATGCTGGTGATGTTATTTTTACACTTCAGCCTGGTTGGATAGAGGTAGATGATAAAAATAATGCGGTAGGAGAATCCAATGCCATTAAATCTACCACGCCACTCTATTTTTATGGCTGGCAAATAGAGCATAAAACTATAGAAGACAACTATCAAACCATAGACATCGCACCTACTTTGGCGCAGATAATGGGAATATCTACACCCAATGCAAGCATAGGAAAGCCCATTAAAGATTTGCTTAAAAAACAAGAGTAATAGAAAGTTAATCTCAACAACCATACTGTAGTTCAAATAAATGTTATAAACTACAAGTGTAAAATTTAAATTTTTGCAATCCTCTCTCTATTACCATTTTCACTTGTTCCCCTCTCCTTTTGGAGAGGGGCTGGGGGTGAGGCTGGGCTAGGGGGTTTAATATCATAATAATGAAATACAATTTTGACGAAATAATTGACCGCAAAAATACACAAGCAGTTAAATTAGAGAGATGTAACGCCCTCTTTGGCACTGAAGATGTATTGCCATTGTGGGTGGCCGATATGGATTTTAGAACACCCGATTTTATCCTGAACGCCATCAAAGAGCGATTGGAACACCCAATTCTTGGCTATTCTATGTTGCCAAAAAATTTCTTTGACCTAACCAAAAACTGGATTGAAAGTCATCACCAATGGGAGCTTCAAAAACAATGGATTGGATTTCTGCCAGGAATTGTTCCTGGTCTTTCATTTGGTATTCAAACATTTAGTAATATAGGCGACGAGGTAATCATACAGCCACCTGTATATTACCCATTTATTGATGTGGTAAGAAAAAACAATCGGCAATTGGTTTATAACCAGTTGAAGTTAGTTGATGGAAAATATGAAATGGATTTTGATGATTTGGAAAGTAAAATTACCAGTAAAACAAAACTATTAATCTTATGCAATCCTCACAACCCAGGCGGACGTGTTTGGAGTAAAGAAACTCTGATACAACTTGCCAATATTTGCTCAAAACATAATATCACAGTTATTTCGGACGAAATTCACTCCGATATGGTGCACAATGGATTTACTCATACGCCTTTTGCCTCGGTGTCCGAAACGGCAGCCAATATCAGTGTGACCTTTATGGCTCCAAGCAAAACATTCAACATGCCAGCCTTAATTACGGCATCATATATTATTCCCAATGCCGAACTAAGAGCTTCGTTTGCATATTTTTTGGAAAAATCGGACTTAACTGGCGGTAATGTGTTGGGCTATGCTGCTACTGTGGCCGCCTACCAATATGGCGAACAGTGGCGGACGGAAATGTTGCAATACGTACAAAAAAATATTGATTATGTAATGGAATTTATGCATCAGAACATTCCACAAATTACACCAATGTTGCCCGAAGCATCATTCTTAATCTGGCTGAATTGCAAAAATTTAGGAATGGAAACAGATGATTTACACAAATTTGTTGCAGAAAAAGCAGGACTAGGACTCAATAAAGGTTCAATTTTTGGGCCTGGTGGCGAATATCATTTACGCATCAATGTGGCTTGTCCGCACGCTGTAATTGTACAAGCCATGCAGCAATTACAAGGTGCAATAAACAATATAGTTAATAATTAGTATGAGTATTGCACCTGAATGGCAAAGCGTGTTAAGCCCCGAGTTTAGCAAGCCATATTATAAGGAACTGATGGAATTTGTAGAACAAGAATACAGATTGAAAACTATTTTTCCACCAAAAGAAGAAGTTTTTAATGCATTTAATGCTTGTTGTTACAAAGATGTAAAGGTGGTAATTATTGGGCAAGATCCATATCATGGTGCAGGTCAAGCACATGGTTTGTGTTTTTCGGTTAATGATGGCGTGAAATTTCCACCCTCACTTGTAAATATTTTCAAAGAAATAGAGCGTGATTTGCAGCAAGCTAAACCTGCAAGTGGCAATTTGACCCGATGGGCGCAGCAGGGAGTTCTGCTACTCAACGCCACACTCACAGTACAAGCACATCATGCAGGTGCTCATCAAGGAAAAGGCTGGGAAGAGTTTACTGACTCTGTAATACAGCATCTTAGTACAGAAAAAGAACATCTTGTATTTATGCTTTGGGGAAGTTATGCTCAAAAAAAAGGTGCAGTAATAGATAGATCCAAACATCTGGTATTACAATCTGCACATCCATCACCACTATCTGCTTACAAAGGTTTTATTGGCAACGGTCATTTTTCTGAAACCAATAAATATTTACAGCAGCACCAAATTAGGGAGATAAATTGGTAAAAAAATAGTTTAAATTAATGTGCTTGTTTCTTTTCGTGTGAATTTGTCGACTTATAATCAATTATTTAGCGCAATCTCCAATTCTCTTGTTCTTTTCCTGCCTGCCATGTCAGTAATCGCTAAATAGTAGTCACACTTTACAAAAGTGCGTCAATAGGGACGGGATTGTTATTTTAAGTCAAAAGCATAAAAGTAATCAATTGTTTTTTTTGTATTCTCGTTGTCTATCCATCCAGTTTCTTGATGGCTAATGTCAATCATTTCTTGGGTACTAGCGTTTCTAAACTTATCACAAACTGATTGAAGAATTTCAATTTCTACTCCAGAAAATAATGAACCGTCAAATTGTTTTCCAACAGCAGGAACAAATTGTTCGCCAATAATTTCATCGGTGAATGCAATATTCTTAATGTCAACGATTTCGTTATTAGCAATATATTCATATAAACTTTGGAAATTATTGGGTACTGGACCCATTTGTATCGCTTTATAGCTTACCCCACTCATTGAAAATCCAGTTTGTTTGAAATGACGAAAATCTGCATAAAATAGCAATTTATTCAGCTTCGTTTTCATTGGGCTGAGTTCCTGACTGAAAAACAATACCATTTCAGCAAATTTATCCAAACTCGGTTTTACAAATCCAGTGAACGTATTTGCCTGTTTTTCAACAAACAAATAGTTTTCAATGGATAATTTTATTTTTTCGTTTTTCAACTCATGTAAAATTTTTTCTATTCTAGTATTTGTTTTATCGAGCAGCTTTCCATCAATGGCTTTACTCAGAGAAATCAATTTTCGGAATTCGTGTGGATCGGCAGATAGTTGAATCAATCTGGCGTTCGACTCACTTGGAATTTCACCTGCTTCATAATTGCGATAACTGTTTGCTCCAAAGCCTAATACATCCGACATTTTCACAGCCGACAGTTCATACTTTTCTCGTATAGATTTAATTTCGGCAGGGAACGGAATCAAGTATTTTGCGCGATATTGGTTTTGCAATTGTTGGTAATTAAGTTCTGCAAGATGCTCGTCCTCGAACTGCTCGCCTGTTTCATCACATTTATATGCATGAAAACAAACTTTGAATTTTTCTTTTCTAAAACTCAGTTGCCTCCATTCATTTTGAATGGACATATCTTTACCTGTAAATGGACTTTTCATGATTTCTTTTTTTTGAAAGGATAAACGATAGAATGTTCTGCCACGTGAAAGGATATACAAATTGCCTGACTGCTCGGGTGTCCCATGCTTATTTTAATGTAAATTTCTTTCCCTTTTACTATTTTACCAAACACCCACATTGGCAAGATACCATGCATTTTTTCTTCAAGTGGACCTTGGTAGTAATCTTCGGGAATGAGTTGTGCAATTATTTCTTTTCGTTGGTTAGGGGGTATTTCTAAGTCGTGCAAGGATTGTGCATTTTTCGACCGGTCATCTAGTATCATTATACCCCACATCCCAATTTTGAAACTTAGTTCCTTGAGATATTGCTCTACATCGTCTTTAGTTGTTGCCATACATTATTATTAGTGCAAAGATATGCAATGTTTATCAATTTGAAACTATAAGGTTGTATTTTCACTATATATTAACTGATTGTACAACTTATAAGTGATTTCAGATTTTGCTTTTCCTGATGATTTATCCTCGTAAACTTCCCATTCAATCCGAAAAGCGCTGCTTTATTGCTATTAAGGCAAAGAGCAGTTTTTTTTTCAACTATATCCAACTAAAAAACGAATATATCTGTAACTAATCTCATATTCAATCACTTCTGATTTAATTATTTTGAGATAATTTAATTCAGTTATTGTTTGAATGTCATTACTGAAAACTCTTGATAACTAATTGAATCCGACATCCCACAAATCATTATAAGGTTCTGAAATATCTCTTAAATCGTGACCAATAGTAATAAAACAAGTTCTTAATAGTTGCAAAAAAGAGCAAAGAATCAGGTTCACCTACTCTTTGCTCTTTTTTTTATTTTTGAGATAATTGAAACTTCTCTACATTTTTTTCAGTACAAAAGCTGTTCTTGCTGGTATGTACAATTTTAACCACTCTCTACCAAGTAGACCTACAGTATCTAAACTTGTTTGATAAATTAAACTGTTATCTACCAAATCAAAACCACCAAACTGAGAGTCATCGGAGTTTAAAACAATTTTATATTTACCATTATTAGCCAAAATACCGTAATCGGCAAATGACTGTACGCCATTGAAATTGTATACAAAAATTAGATCTCCACGCTCATAAGCCAATACTTGGTCATCCTCTTTGGACCACAACTGATGCACTTTGGTTAAATTAAATTCTTTAACTGAATGTATCAATTCTATCATTGCTTTGTCAAAAGCACCAAGGGCGTGATATAGCGTATCATCATTGTCAACCAAACCCCACTGACGACGTGCATATTTATGCGACCAGTCGTTGCCTTCTCTTGGGAAATCAATCCATTCTGGATGACCGTATTCATTACCCATGAAGTTCAAATACCCGCCATTCATAGTAGTAGATGTGATCAAACGAATCATTTTGTGTAATGCCAAACCCCTGTCTACCACCAGCGTAGAGTTTCCTTTTTGCATGTGCCAATACATCTCAGCATCAATTAGTCGGAAAATAATTGTTTTGTCCCCTACCAAGGCTTGGTCGTGACTTTCGGCATAGCTTATTGTTTTTTCATCGGCACGGCGGTTTGTTAGTTCCCAAAAAATGCGGTTAACATTCCAATCTTCATCTTTTTCCTCTTTGATCATCTTGATCCAGAAATCTGGAATACCCATTGCCATACGGTAATCAAAACCAATACCACCATCGTTCACTTTAGATGCCAATCCGGGCATTCCGCTCACTTCCTCTGCAATTGTTATTGCATGAGGATTTACCTGATGAATCAATTTATTTGCCAAAGTAAGATAACAAATTGCATCTCCATCTTGGTTCAGATTGTAGTAAGAATCATAACCATTGAAATCCTCGCCCAAACCATGACTTCGGTACAACATTGACGTAACGCCATCAAAGCGGAATCCATCAAAATGATATTCATCTAACCAAAATTTACAGTTGGACAAAAGAAAGTGGAGTACGGATGGTTTAGCATAATCAAAACAAAGTGAATCCCAGGCTACATGCTCTCTGCGATGTCCACCATGAAAATACTGATATGGTGTGCCATCAAATCGGCCAAGACCTTCCACCTCATTTTTTACAGCATGTGAATGTACAAGATCCATAATTACTGCTATGCCCATTCCGTGTGCTTCGTCAATCAGCAATTTCAGCTCCTCTGGCGTGCCAAAACGAGACGATGCAGCAAAGAAACTAGACACGTGGTAGCCAAAAGAGCCATAATATGGATGCTCCTGAATGGCCATTATTTGAATACAGTTATAGCCCGCAAGAGCTACACGAGGTAAAATCTCTTTTCTAAACTCTTCGTAGGTAGAAACATTTTCTTGTTCACTAGACATGCCTATGTGGCATTCGTAAATCAATAAAGGTTCGGTTTTAGGGATAAAATTGGGATGTTTAAATGCGTATGGCAACATCGGACACCACACTTGAGCACTGAAAATTTTTGTTTCATCATCTTGAATCACCCTGCGAGCCCAAGCAGGAATACGTTCGCCACTGCCACCTTCCCATTCTACCAATAATTTGTACAATTGAGTATGAACCAATGCAAATTCAGGCATTTTAATTTCCCAAACGCCGTTGCGCATTTTAGTAAGTTGATAATCCTGTCTGCGCTCCCAATTATTGAAATCTCCAACTAAATAAATTGCTGTAGCATTTGGCGCCCATTCTCTGAAGACCCATCCATCAGTAGTTCTATGAAGTCCAAAATACAAATAACCAGTAGCAAAATCAGATAAACTTTTGCCTTCTGCTACCAATTTGCTCTCTACACTTTGAAAATAGCTGAAACGTCCGTTAATAGCATCTTCGTAAGGAGCTAACCACGAATCGGATTCAATAATACCAAGTTTGTCCATACAATCAATCATTTTTTTTCGGTTTAATGGTCACATTCACATTCAAAATAATTCAACTATTCATTTGATTACGCTTTTTACATGATCAAAAAAATAACTAAACCCCTAAAAATGATGTTTAACCTAAACACTTTCTAAGCAAAAGGATGAAAGCTTTTAACCAGAAAGCAGTAATTATAATTCAAATTAATATAATAATTAAAAATTGCAAATCGAAAATAATAGCTTTGAAGCACTAAATTATTAAGCTAAAATTTTTACAATAATTTTTTTGTGGGAACCCTCAGCTATGCCTGGTTGGTGACCATCTTCTGGAAAAAATATTGCAAATTCTAGTGGAAGTACTTCCAATAAATTGCTGGCTTTATCGGCAAAAAATGTAATATCTTTGGCTTCGTTGTATGGCTCTAGCGCATTACATAATTTGTCACCTGCTATCCAACCCATTGTTTCTTTAGCCGTTACTGGCACTTGAATGTCAATATACATATTGTGAGTTTCCATTTTTGCCTCCTCTACTGTTTTTCCAGTAATTTCTACAATATTTACTATAAGGTTTGTGCCATCAAGTTCAATTTTTCCAACAGGTAAGGCCACTAAATCTGTAGTAGTAAGAAAATCAAAAGCTTGTTTAAAGCGTGGGTGTACAGAAACATATTTATCTGCATTTTTTAAACTATCAAGTATCATACGAAAAATGGTTAAAGGTTTATATTGTAATTATTCAACTTCATCTACAGTATAGTTCAAAAAACTATTGAAAGGGTGCGCTAAACTGAAAACATGTGTGATTTGATTTAACAAATCGTCGGAGTTCAGCATTTCGGGGCTTAATTTATAATCTACCAAATAATGTTTCAATTTAAGTAGTTCGGCAAATTCAAAATCTTTTGGAAAACCTCGTGGTACAGTTTTCAATTTATCATTGTCTAAAAAACTTGTAAAATACTGCTCAAAACTAGGATTAAAACGTATTGAATTAAACTCTTCAATGTTATCATAAACACTTTGCCTAAGAGCTTTTAATACATTGGGTTCTGGACACCAAACCCCTGAGCCCAAAAAAGAACCATCAGGATCCAGGTGCAAGTAATATCCAGCCCGCTTACTTTTTCTACCACCTGCCGAAGCAATATAAACTCCAAAATGTGTTTTATATGGCGTTTTGTCGTTGGCAAAGCGTGTATCCCGATAAATTCTAAAAACACAATCTTTAACGTCTACATTTTTAATGTCTTCGTCAAATTTTGAAATTTCTACTATCAGTTTTGCGGCAAATTGTTCAAATTCTAAGCGCACTTTATCGTACCAGCTTTTGTTGTCTGCAAACCAAGTTCTATTATTATTGATTTTCAGCTCATTAAGAAATAAAATAATATTATTCATTTGCTTAATTATATTTAGATTACAAATATAGGCGAAAAAATTTAACTATAAATGTTTTACAAGCATATTTTTAACAGTACATTTTTAATTATAGAAAATTGATTACTTTTGTAGTCAATAAAATATCACATTCCAGCCAATAAATAAATGTTTAAGCTAAATGTTTGAACAGGCTGGGTTAGAGGGCAAAATTATAAACAGATGAAACACCCATGTCCAAACCAAAAAACAGGACACCCAAGGAGATGATTCTATTTTTACAAACCTCTCTCTGTCCCCCCTTTGGGGGCTAGGGGGCTTAATTATAAACAGATGAAAAATAAAATCAATGGTTTATTGGAAGAAATAAACCAATTTAAGGCAGCAAATCTCGAAGAATTAGAAGCATTACGCATAAAATACCTTAGCAAAAAAGGTGAAGTTACTGCACTTTTTAATGATTTTAGAAATGTGGCCAATGAAGAAAAACGTGAGGTGGGTCAGCTGCTTAACGATTTGAAAAATGCGGCACAAGATAAAATAAATCTATTAAAAGAGGAATTTGGTAATTTAAACCAAAATACTGAGAAAACTGATATTTCCAGAAGTGCAGATCCTATCAAATTGGGTACAAGGCACCCACTCTCGTTGGTAAAACACGAGATAATTAATATATTTTCGCGCATTGGATTTACCATTGAAGAGGGTCCCGAGATTGAGGACGACTGGCATGTATTTGGCGCACTTAACTTTGCACCTGAGCACCCGGCGCGTGATATGCAAGATACATTCTTTATTGAGCAAAATCCAGATATACTTTTGCGCACGCACACCTCGTCGGTACAATCGCACATCATGGCGCAACAAAAACCGCCAATCCGCAAATTGTTTCCAGGGCGCGTATACCGCAATGAGGCAATTTCCTACCGAGCGCACTGCTTCTTTCATCAAGTAGAGGGTTTGTATATCGACAAAGATGTTTCATTTGCCGACCTAAAACAAGCTTTGATGTATTTTGCCAAAGAAATGTTTGGTGCCGAAACCGAAATCAGACTGCGTCCATCTTATTTCCCTTTCACCGAACCAAGTGCCGAAATGGATATTTCCTGTAACCTCTGCGGTGGTAAAGGTTGTCCGTTTTGCAAACACACGGGCTGGGTAGAAATTTTAGGTTGCGGTATGGTAGATCCAAATGTGCTTGAAAATTGTGGAATCGATTCTACAATTTACTCTGGTTACGCATTTGGAATGGGAGTAGAACGTATTACCAATCTGAAATATCAAGTAAAAGATTTGCGTCTATTTTCCGAAAACGATGTCCGTTTTTTGGAGCAATTTGATTCGGCAAACTAAAATTACTCCACAATCTTAAATTAAACCCGTATCAGCTATTTGTTGGTACGGGTTATTTATTTACTCACAATTGGAATATTTAAACGCAAAAATGAGTTAAAAGTGGAAACAAATGCTTAAATTTACGAACGATATCCTTCTGGTAATATGTTTGAAATTACTTTTTGTTATATTTGAAATCATTTTACAAAAACAATCCTATATTATTTCACCGCTTACACCTTATGAAGCATAACAATAGAACAAAAACATTACAGTCTGTAAACAGAGATATTAGCTGGATGTACTTCAACCGTAGAATAATGGATGAAGCAGCCAATGGAGAAATTCCATTACTTGAGAGACTCAAATTTCTGGGTATTTATTCTAGTAATTTGGACGAGTTTTTTAAAGTGCGTGTAGCTACACTCCGACGAATGATTGAAATTGAGGAAAGTGTAAAAACGGTAAAATCGGACTCTAAAACCGTTCTCAAAGCAATATTAAAACTGAACGAGACCTATTCCAAGGAATTTGAACATCTGTTTTACCATTTGTTGACCGAGTTAGAAAAAGAAAACATCTTTTTTATAAACGAAACCCAACTGAACGAAGAACAAACCGAATTTGTAGATACTTTTTACAAAGATGTGTTGATGAATACGCTCTTCCCAATACTCGTTTCGAGAATGAGCGAAGAGCCAAAACTAAATGATGATAGTACCTATCTGGTAATTAAAATAAAGTTCAAAGATCCCAAAAAGCACAAAAAAGAGTATGCTATTGTAGAAATTCCTACCGCAGACCTTTCTCGTTTTTTGGTTATTCCCAAAGATGGAAATAAAACATGTATTATGTTTATGGACGACGTAATACGTTATTGTTTGCCACGCATTTTTGCATCTTTAAATTTTGATAGTTACGAGGCTTACAATATCAAATTTACCCGCGATGCCGAAATGGATTTTGAAAACACGGCCTACGAAGGTGTGCTCGAAAAAGTGTCCAAAGGGCTCAAAAGCCGTAAAACTGGCGACCCGATAAGATTTGTGTACGATAGAGACATTCCCAAAGATGTACTCCGATTCACCGAAAAACTGCTGAAAATTGAAAAGCACGATGCCCACATTGGCGGTGCTAGGTACCATAATTTAAAGGATTTAATATCATTTCCTAAAATTAAACGCCCAGATCTGAAATTTGAAGCACAACCTGCAGTTCCCATTACTGCTTTCGAAAAATCATCGAGCTTAATAGCGCTTGTCCGAACCAAAGATCAATACGCCCATTACCCTTATCATAGTTTCGACTATTTTATTCAACTATTGCGCGAGGCGGCTATTTGCCCCGAAGTAAAAGAGATTAAAATTAGCATTTACCGACTTGCCAAAAACTCCAAAGTGATAAAAGCACTAATTTGTGCTGCCATGAATGGTAAAAAAGTGACTGCATCGGTAGAACTTTTGGCGCGTTTTGATGAATCGTCGAACATCAATTGGGCCAAGAAAATGCAAGATGCTGGCATCAAAGTTATTTTTGGAGTTGATGGTCTGAAAGTACACTCCAAATTGGCACACATTACCACTAGAACTGGAAGTATTGCTTGTATTGGTACAGGTAATTTCCACGAGGGAACTGCAAGTGTTTATACGGACTTTACACTTCTGACAGCAAAAAAAACCATTGTAGACGAAGTAGAAGCAGTATTTAATTTCCTTGAGCAACCTTATCTAAACCCTACATTTAAGGAGTTAATTGTATCGCCTATTAACATGCGCAAAAAAATATTTGCACTCATAAAAAGAGAAACTGATAATGCTCTAAAAGGCTTGCCAGCATATATTTATTGCAAAATAAATCATATTGTAGACGAAAAAATTATCGAAAAACTATATCAAGCATCCAATGCTGGGGTAATAATTAAACTTTTGGTGCGTGGAAATTGTTCTCTTGTTACTGGCGTACCATTTCAAAGTGAAAACATTACTGCCATCGGTATTATAGATAGATACCTTGAACATTCTAGGATAATGATTTTTGCAAATGGTGGCAATGAACAGTATTTTATTGGATCGGCCGATTGGATGGAACGAAACTTGGATAGAAGAATAGAGGTTTATACACCAGTGTACGATGCTGATATTAAAAAGCAATTAAAGAAAACCATAGAATACGGTTTACGAGACAACTCAAAAGGACGAATAGTAGATGGTTCGGGCAAAAATGAAATACTACAAACGCCTGATAATACTCCATTTAGGTCCCAAAAAGAGTTATATGACTCCTATCTAAATAAATATAATAGCGAAATTGTATTGTAAACTACAATCAATGCCTTAAAAATTGGGCAAGAAATTTTTGCTATAAATAATCACATTTATTCACTTTCATAAAATAATAAAACATGGAAAGCGTCAAATTTGCGGCCATAGACATTGGTTCTAATGCCGTTAGACTTTTAATAATGAGTGTAATGCCCAACGATTCGTCGGAAACATACACCAAGCAGTTGATGATTCGCTTTCCGTTACGTTTGGGGCAGGAGTCATTCATGTCGGGCAAAATACCCGAAGAGAAAGCAACTCAGTTACTGCGCATCATGAAAGCTTTTAAACATCTTATAAAAGCCTACGAGGTAAACTCATATAGAGCATGTGCAACTTCGGCCATGCGGGATGCCAAAAACTCCAAAGAGATAGTAAAGGAAATAAAAAAGGAGACTGATTTGAAAATAGAAATCATTGATGGACAAGAGGAGTCGATGATTATTTACGAAAGTCATTTTGCGGATAAATTAATCAAATCGCACAATTATATTTTTGTGGATGTGGGTGGAGGTAGTACCGAAATTAGTGTTATTTCTAATGGAGAACTGATACAA
>Ga0247844_1004935_pt1 | contig 17508 bp, 13 predicted proteins | sample LaCtaG_FD_192421 | JGI IMG/M metagenome (GOLD analysis project Ga0247844, IMG submission 192421) | Freshwater microbial communities from meromictic Lake La Cruz, Castile-La Mancha, Spain - LaCruzMarch201714.5m_1 | ecosystem: Environmental > Aquatic > Freshwater > Lake | place: Spain: Castile-La... | reverse complement strand
GCCGCATTCTTCAGCGGCTCGGGCAAACACTTTGATATCGGCCACATTCGGCGCCAGTTTGATGATCAGCGGCTTTTGCGTCTTTGCTCGAACGGCATCAACAACCGTCCGGAAAAGATTCACATCGGTTCCGTAGAGTGCCCCGCCCTCCTTTACGTTCGGACAGGAGACATTGACTTCGAGCGCACCAATCCGCGCCTGTTCGTTGAAAATCTCCGCGACACGGCTGTAGTCTTCGACCGTTTTTCCCCAGATGTTGACGATGATCGGCACACGGTAGTTTTCGAAGAACGGCAGATATTTTTTGACGAAGCCCTGCGCACCGGGACCGGGCAAGCCGATGGCGTTAAGCATGCCGCCAGATGTTTCAAAAGTGCGCGGCGTAGAATTGCCGACGTGCGGTTCCGTACAGATGCCTTTGACAGTGATCGCGCCGAGGCGGTCAAGATCGACGAGGTCGGCATATTCCGGGCCGTAGCCGAACGTGCCGGAGGCGACCGTCACCGGATTTTTCATTTCCAGCGAACCGATTTTTACACGCATGTCCGGTTTTTTATTCATCCCAGAGAATCTCCCGTGCTTCGAAAACCGGTCCGTCTTTACAGCAGCGCGCCCACTCCCATCCATCGGCGGTTTTCCGCTTGATGACACAGGTAAGACAAGCGCCGACACCGCAGGCCATGTTGCGGTCCATGGAAAGCCAGGCTGTCAGGCCATTCCTGATGGCGCGGTCGCCGACCGCTTTAAGCATGGCGTTTGGCCCGCAGGCGAAAAGTTCCAAGGCTTGAATATTCTTCTGTTCCGCAATCCACGGATCAAGCGCGGCAGTGACGAGACCTTTTTGTCCGAGAGAGCCGTCGTCGGTAGTGACACGAACATCCCAGCCGAGTGCTTTAAACTCGTCGACGCACAGAATATCAATCGCAGTGCGCCCGCCAAAAAAGGCGATGCCCTTAATCGGCAACTTTGCGGCCTGCAAATAGAGCGCCGCATTGCCGTAACCGCCTGCGACCAACACCGGTGTTTTTGTATCTTTTCCTATCGTTGGGAAACCAGTGCCGAGCGGGCCGAGCAGATTAACTTCTTCACCTTCGCGCACCGAGCAAAGTGCGGCAGTGCCTTTGCCAACGGATTTATAAAGGATGGAAAGGCCTTTACCATCCGCTTTAAAAACGCTGAAGGGACGGCGTAAAACGGCGTCCGCCAGACGTGGTACGCGCAGATGAACAAACTGCCCCGGCTGCACGAGCGGGCCGACGACGGGAGATGAAAGTTTGAGCAGGCGGTAGTCGCCCTGAAAGGTGCGGTGTTCGATTACGGTGGTGTTTTCCTGTGTCATCGGGCGCAGATTGTGCGAGGTTTCAAATGCGAGGTCAAACGCATTCCGCCCGCAGCGACCGATCAAAACTGTACGGCAGATCTCTGTCGGCGCTCCTTAAGCTCGCGCCGGTAGTCGGCCAGAAAAGCCACGATTCCGAGATGTCGATTAGCGCTGGCCAGATCAAGAACAGTCTGGCCAGAAGATAACTTAGCATCGATATTCGCACCGTTTCGCGCCAACTTTTCAAAGATATCCGCCTGACCTTCCTGTGCAGCCAGCAACAACGGAGTGCGCCCCTCGGCATCGCAGATCTCAAGTTCAGCCCCCTTAAGGAGCAATAGCGTGACCACATCGAGTTGGTGGCCGCGCACCGCATAGTGCAAAGGCGTCAGGCCGTATCGATCCTGCGCATTGACATTTACACCGTGATCTATCAGCAGACGAACGACTTCTTCGCGGGCACGGGTAACAGCGAAGTGCAGTGCGTTTGCGCCAGCATCTGTACGAATATTCAAATCGGCACCGCGTTCAATCAGAATATTGAGCATGGTGAGATTTCCGGCACGAACGGCGCAGAAAAAGTAATCTTCTCCAGCGCCTGAATGATCATCCTTGAGAGCTCCGGCCGAAACCAGCCGTTCAATCGCCGGACTGTTGGCCTGTATGGCAAGGTAGAGCGGCGTAGCTTTGTCGGCGTTGCGAAGCTGAAAATCGGCACCGGCCGCAAGCAACCGCTCAACCAGCCGAAGATCGCTCTGCTGAACAGCGAGATGCAACGCCGTGTTACCTCTCTGTCCTGCCAGATTAATATTCGCGCCGGAAGCCAACAACAGCTCTGTGGCCATCAGTTTCCCTTTCTGAACAGCACGCATCAGCGGCGACAGACCGCCTTCATCAAGTGCATTGACATCGGCTCCAGCAGCCATGTTTTTTTGAATAATCTCAAGATTGCCTGCTGCGGCAGCACTATGAAGCGTCGGCCCCGGGCGCATATCCATCCAGCACAATCCGACAAAAATCCCCAGAGCAACCGTAAAAACAGAAATCGAGAAATAGGCCTTCTTCAAAATATAAATCCTCCGCGTCTTTGCCGCACAGCAGAGAGATTAATCTTTTCCGAGAAAGCCAAATATCAGGAGCTGCCCTGAAAGCCTTGTGGGGGTTTGTCCTACAAAATATCAGCGGGGTTCTTTATTTTTTATCAAGAATCCACTGAACAGCCCGCTGCACCAGTTCGGTTGAGTTGTGCGCGTCAAGCTTCGTCTTGATGCGGGCGCGATAGGTCTCGATTGTTTTGACACTCAGGTGCATCGATTCGGCGATATCCGCCGTACTCTGCCCCTTACCGATCATCTCAAAAACCGCCAGCTCGCGATCACTAAGGCTGACGATCGGGTCGCTGCCGGGCTCGACCTGCCGCACCGTTTGCATGATCTTCTGCTTAACTGCTTCACTGGCATAGACCCCGCCGTCCAGCACACAACGAACAGCTTCGATCAGCCGACCGGGGTGCTCGCTTTTACTGACATAGCCGGCAGCACCAACACGCAGAACCCGTTCCGCATAGAGCAATTCATCCTGCATGGAAAGTACCAGCATTTTTATTTTTGAAAACTGCGCGGCAATATCTTTAACCAGCTCAAGCCCCGAGTCATTGCCCAGCGACAAGTCAATCAGAACAAGATGCGGGGTTGTTTTGGTACACAGACTCAGCGCTTCTACACGGCCGGTTGCCTCGCCGCAAACGGAGAAATCGGGTTCGCGCTCAATAAAATTGCGGAGACCTTGCCGAATAAACGCATGGTCATCGACAATTAGAATTTTTTTCTTCGCGCTGCTGGGACTTGTTACGCTCATGCGGCGTATACTGCCGAATTTTAGATTAATTACAACGTCTCATTTCACACATTGAGCAACTTAAATCCGGTAGTTGCATCGAACCGGCGAACAGCAGATGTGTTCAGCAATTCGACAAGAATCACTTCCAGTATATGCCACACTTTTACACCACGCCGTACACACCCGGTAATGGTCTGTTCCTCGCGTCCGCAGGCCAAGTGCATGTGCAAAACCGGCACACCGGTTTCGTCAGGAAAAAGCGTTCCGGTTCCCGTGACTTCATAGACGTTATCGAGCGTGGTTTCCATTGGCACAATTTTTTCAGAACGCCCGTCCGCCGGGCCGGTAATCAGACAGCTACCGACATCTACACCGCCGACGACGGTCAGATGTGCTGCGCGGATTCCCTGTTCCGTCGCGAAACGCTCAATGGCTTCGTGTAGAATATCGCCATCTTCCAGACGGATGATAAAGGTGCGCCCAGTCTGCGCTTCAGAAAATTTCATTGCCCACGCTCCTCTGCTTTGACCGCGTTCCAAACCACGTCGAGTTCTTCGAGCGAACATTTTTCTATTTCGCGACTCTCATCGTGCAGACGTTTTTCCAGACTTTGGAAACGGCGCATGAATTTGGCGATATTTTCATTAAGCAGATCCTCGGACTCATGGCCGAGATAACGACTGAGGTTTACCGTCGAAAAAAGCAGATCGCCCAGTTCTTCACGAATAGCGGCAGCATCTTTCTGCGCCATCGCCTCTTTCACTTCAGCCAGCTCTTCTTCAAGTTTGGCGATCACTCCGCCGATTTCATCCCACTCGAAGCCGGCGCGCGCGACACGCTTCTGTACCAGGTACGCCTTGGCCAGTGCCGGCAAATGGCGAGGAATACCTTCCACCAGCGAACGCGGATTGTCGGCACTCTTCTCCGTCTTCTTGATTTTCTCCCAGTTGCGTAACACTTCGCCGGACGTGTCGGCCTGCACATCGCCAAAAACGTGCGGATGACGCCGGACCAGTTTGTCGGCAATTCCGCTAACAACATCGTCGAAATTGAATTCCCCGGCTTCGGCGCATATCTGCGCTTGAAAAACGACTTGTAGTAGCAGGTCACCCAGCTCCCCGCGTAGTTCAGCACGGTCGCCACTTTCGATGGCGTCGATCACTTCATAGGTTTCTTCAATCAGATTGGATTTGAGCGAATCAAGCGTCTGCTCACGATCCCATGGGCAGCCGCCCGGTTCGCGCAATTTGCGCATAATGCCCAGCAACCGGTCGATCGATGTTTCTTTCATGTCCTCTCCTGAATAAAAAAGGCTGAACACGATGGTTCAGCCTCTGCACTGTAAGAAGGATATGCGCGCTACCGGCGGCTGACCAGCTCCAGCAGTTCTTTAGCCGACATACTGCCAAGCGTATCGAGCACAACCTTTGCTCCGGTGAAGTCTTCAAAGGCTGTATAGGCGTCCGGCAGTGCAATAGCTGTAGCCCCGGCTGTCAGCGCACCTTTGCAGGCGGCGCGGGAAGCGACGATCGCGATCAGCGGAATATTTTCCTGTCCGCGCTGTTTGAGAATGCGCAGCCAGTGGTCGGCCCGCGGGAAAATCGGATCGACACTATCCATAGCCACCAGATCAACACCCATGCCGTCGAGGCCGGTTTTTTTCATCAGTTCCTTAGCTGCTGCGTCCGGCCAAGCCGAAAGAGCAACCACCTGAATGTTACACGCCTGCGCGGCTTTGATCAGCGCCGGAAGATCCTTGTTGAGCACCGCCTTATCCGCAAAGGCCTTCACCAGCGAATTTTCAGCCTGCTCGGTAAGCTGATCGCCGGTAGTCAGATTGCGTCCAGAGGCTTCAATCATGGCCTGAATGGCTTTGCCGGGACGGGGCGTGAGTCCGCAGCGGGCAAACAACGCCGGAGTAACTTCGATGTCTTTGCTTTTCATCACCTGCTTGAGAACATCAAACATGATCTGCCGTCCATTGACGGCAACATATTCGAGTTCAAAGAAAAGGACTTCCCGCGCCTTAACTTTTTCGGTGGCCGGGGTGGTTTCAATTTTGGCTTTGCTCATTCAATCTGCTCCGGTTAATTGCACATCTTTTTATAAAAACAGGGCGGCAGTGTATGCGGCAGGGCCTGCACAGTCAAGCCCCCTAAAAATATCCCCCTTCCAGAGCAGGAAAAGGGTTGCAAGCCTCGGTTTGGATTGTGATTATGTGCGGAATTTTGGCGAAATTACGGGACTTTTCAGCGGACAAAAAATGAAAAAAGCAATCATTGCACTCGAAGACGGCACCTGTTTCACCGGACGGGCCTTTGCCGGCTCAGGCGAGTTCTACGGCGAACTGGTGTTTAACACTTCAATGACCGGCTATCAGGAAATCCTGACCGACCCTTCCTATAACGGCCAGATCGTCACCATGACCTATCCGCTCATCGGTAACTACGGCGTGAACCTCGAAGATGTTGAGTCGCGTGCCGTCTTCGCCAGAGGACTGGTAGTAAGCGAGTGCAGCCGGATCGCCAGCAACTGGCGCTCAACTATGAGCCTGCCCGAATATCTTGAACAGGCCGGCGTTGTCGGCGTCGATCAGGTTGATACACGCGCCATCACCATTCATATCCGCGACAAAGGCGCCATGAAGTGCATTGTCTCCACTGAAGACCTCGACCGCAAGAGTCTTGTCAAAAAGGCAAAGAATTCCGCCGGACTCGTCGGGCGCGACCTTTCCACGGAAGTCAGCGCACAGAAACCTTATGTCTACCCGGAAGGCGGCAAGAAAAATGCCCGTTTCCGCGTCGCCGTGATCGACTGCGGCATTAAAACCAATCAGCTACGCATTTTTGATGACCTTGGTTGCGAATGTCATGTATTCCCAAATACCTCCTCCGCCAAAGAAATTCTGGCCTGCAAGCCGGACGGCCTTTTCCTCTCTAACGGACCGGGCGACCCGGCTGGCGTTCCGCAGATCGTTGCGACGGTCAAGGAGTTGATCGAATCAAAACTTCCAACCTTCGGAATCTGCTTCGGCCACCAGATGCTCGGCCAAGCGTTCGGCGCCAAAACTTATAAGCTCAAATTCGGCCACCGAGGCGCCAACCAGCCGATTCAGGATCTGCGTACCGGCAAAGTGGAAATCGCTTCACACAACCACGGCTTCTGCGTTGATCCGGCCACTCTTGATCCGACAATCGCCGAGGTCAGCCACATCAACCTCAACGACAACACCGTCGCCGGCCTACGGCACAAAACGCTACCGGTGTTCTGCGTGCAGTATCATCCCGAAGCCTGCCCCGGCCCGCACGACCCCTATTATCTGTTCGAAGAATTCATCGCGCTGATGGAAAAGCATAAGAAGAAATGATGAAAAACTGGAAAAACATAACACTGCTGGTGCTCGGCGTACTGCTACTGATTATCAGTTTTCAGAACCTCCCAGCGATCCGACTTCAAATTCTTTTCTGGAAAGTACCAGTATCGCCGGTTGTCCTGATTCCACTTATGTTGCTGACCGGATTTGCCGCAGGACGCCTTACACGCAGGAAACGGGGTTGAGATGAAACACAGTGAATGGATTGCCATTTTAGATTACGGCTCGCAGGTGACACAGCTGATTGCCCGCCGTATCCGCGAGCAGAAGGTTTATTGCGAAATCATCCGCTTTGACACCAAAGCCGCCGACATCGCCAAACGCGCCCCAAAAGGAATCATTCTTTCCGGCGGACCGGCCAGCGTCACCGACCAAGGTTCGCCGCTTTGCGATCCCGCGATTTTCGAACTCGGTATTCCGATCCTTGGAATCTGTTACGGTATGCAGATGACCGCGCAGGCGCTCGGCGGAAAAGTGCACCGCGGCACCAAGCGCGAATACGGTAAGGCGATGATGCAGATCACCAAACCCTGCCCGCTTTTCCAAGGACTGGAAAAAAATCTTCAGGTCTGGATGAGTCACGGCGACAAGGTCGAAGCGATGCCGGCCGGTTTTGAAGCGGTCGCTGAATCTGACAACTGCCCGTACGCCGCCATGCAGAACGGCTTGAAAAAAATCTACGGCGTACAGTTTCACCCCGAAGTCGTCCATACCCCGCAGGGCGCACAAATGCTCGGCAACTTCGCCTACAAAGTCTGCGGTTGCTCCGGTGACTGGAAGATGAGCAAATTTATTGAAGACAATATCGCTGCCATCCGCGCCAAAGTCGGCAGCGACCACGTTCTGCTTGGACTCAGCGGCGGCGTGGACTCCTCCGTCGTGGCAGCCTTGCTCCACAAAGCCATCGGCCCGCAGCTTCACTGTGTCTTTGTCGACAACGGCCTGCTCCGCTACAATGAAGCTCGCGAAGTCGAAGAACTTTTTGGTAATGCATTCGGCATCGACCTCCATACCGCCCACTCGCAGGACCTTTTCCTCGATGTGCTGGCCGGCGTCAGCGATCCGGAGAAGAAGCGCAAAATCATCGGAAAAACCTTCATCGACGTTTTCGCTGAAAAAGCGCGCAGTCTGAGCGGCAAAGTCAAATACCTTGCGCAGGGCACGCTTTATCCCGACGTGATCGAAAGCGTCTCGCCGATCGGCGGCCCGTCGGCTACCATCAAGAGCCATCACAACGTCGGCGGACTGCCCGCCGATCTGAAATTCGATTTGATCGAACCGTTGCGCGAACTTTTCAAAGACGAAGTGCGCGCCGTCGGCCGCGAACTTGGCCTGCCGAGTTATGTCGTCGACCGCCAGCCATTCCCCGGTCCCGGTCTCGCCGTGCGCATTCTCGGCGACATCACCCGCGAACGCGTCGACCTGCTCCAGCTTGCCGACCTGCGTGTTCGTGAAGAAATTCTAAAAATGCCGAACCACCTAGACGTCTGGCAATACTTCGCCGTACTGCTTCCGATTCAAACCGTCGGCGTCATGGGCGATGACCGCACCTATGAAAACGTCGTCGCCGTGCGCGCCGTGCAGAGCCTCGATGGAATGACCGCTGACTGGTACAAGCTACCGTACGAAGTACTCGACAGCATTTCCAACCGCATCATCAACGAAGTCAAAGGCGTCAACCGCGTCGTCTACGATATTTCTTCAAAACCGCCTTCCACCATCGAATGGGAATAACTCATGCCAAAAAGAACTGACATCCACCACATCCTGATCATCGGCTCTGGTCCGATCGTAATCGGCCAAGCCTGCGAATTCGACTACTCCGGAACACAAGCCTGCAAAGCCCTGCGCGAAGAAGGGTTCCGTGTCACGCTGATCAACTCCAATCCGGCCACCATCATGACTGACCCGGCCACGGCGGACGCGACCTACATCGAACCGATCACGCCGGAAACGGTTGAGAAGATCATCATCAAAGAACGGCCCGACGCACTGCTGCCGACGCTCGGCGGACAGACCGCGCTCAACACCGCCATGAAACTTTACCGAAGCGGCGTGCTGAAAAAATACAACGTTGAAATGATCGGTGCCAACTACGACGCCATCATGCGCGGCGAAGAGCGTGACATCTTCAAATCCGTCATGAAGGAAGCCGGCATCGAAACGCTCAAGAGCTTCCACGTCCACAATCTGGAAGAGGCGATTCATGTTGCCGAAAAGGAACTGCCGTTCCCAATCATTGTACGCCCCAGCTTTACGCTCGGTGGAACCGGCGGCGGCATCGCCAATAACATGGATGAGCTGAAACAAATCGCCAGACGCGGGTTGGAAGCCAGCCTCAGCAGCGAAGTGCTTCTCGAAGAATCCGTCTACGGCTGGAAAGAGTTCGAGATGGAGGTCATGCGCGACAAAAAAGACAACGTCGTCATTATTTGCTCCATCGAAAATATGGATCCGATGGGCATCCATACAGGTGACAGTATCACCGTCGCGCCGACCCAGACATTAACTGACCGTGAATACCAGACGATGCGCGACGCCTCCATTAAAGTCATGCGCGCTGTCGGAGTCGAAACCGGCGGATCGAATGTTCAGTTCTGTATCCATCCCGAAACCGGACGCATGGCGATCATCGAAATGAACCCGCGCGTCTCGCGCTCCTCGGCGCTGGCCTCTAAAGCCACCGGCTTCCCGATCGCCAAGCTGGCCGCCAAACTGGCCGTCGGCTACACACTCGACGAACTGCCGAACGACATCACCAAAAAGACGCCGTCCTGTTTTGAACCGTCCATTGACTACTGTGTCGTCAAAATGCCGCGATTCGCCTTTGAGAAATTCCCGTCGGCGGACGCACACCTCGGCGTCAGCATGAAGTCCGTCGGCGAAACCATGGCGATTGGCCGCAACTTTAAAGAAGCGCTCCAGAAAGCATTCCGGTCCTTGGAAATCGGCGTAGACGGTCTCGACCTGAAAGCCGAAGCCAAAGTCCCGTTGGCCCGTCTGGACGAATGGCTGACCCGTACGAAAACCGAGCGGTGTATTGCCATCAAGGTTGCTCTCAAACAGGGCTACACCGTTCAGAGGATCGCAGAGATCACCAAGATTGATCCGTGGTTCATTGATAACATTCTGCAAATCGTAGAGATGGAGCGAGAAATTCTTGATGCGCCGAAAGACAAGCCTCTCGACATTGATCTGCTCCGGAAAATCAAACTCAACGGTTTTTCCGATGCTCAGATTGCCGTACTGCGCGGTCAGGATCCGCTGGCATTCCGCGAAGAGCGGAAGAAAGCAGGCATCATTCCGGTTTACCGTCTGGTCGACACCTGCGCCGGCGAATTCGAGGCCGCCACGCCGTATTTCTATTCCAGCTACGGCGACCTCAACGAAATCCGCAAGACCGGCAAAAAGAGCATCATCGTTCTCGGCTCCGGCCCCAATCGCATCGGCCAAGGTATTGAGTTCGACTATTCCTGCGTACACACCGTCATGGCTCTGCGCGAAATGGGCTACGAAGCCATCATGGTCAACTCCAACCCGGAAACCGTTTCAACCGACTACGACACTTCCGACAAACTATATTTTGAGCCGCTGACCTTCGAAGATGTGATGAACATCTACGAACAGGAAAAGCCGATCGGCATGATCGTCCAGATGGGCGGACAGACTCCGCTCAACCTTGCCGACCGCCTGCTCGCCGCCGGCGTTCCGATTCTGGGAACGTCGCCGAAGAGCATCGCCATGGCCGAAGACCGCGAACTCTTCCGCCAGATGATCATCAAACTTGGGCTCAACCAGCCGGAAAGCGGCACGGCGAAAACGATGGATGACGCGCTGAAGATTGCACACCGCATCGGCTTCCCGGTTATGATCCGCCCGTCATTCGTACTCGGCGGACGCGCAATGATGGTTGCCTACGACGAAACCGAATTCGTTCCGTTCACTCACGCCGCATTCAACGCCAGTCCGGGCCATCCGGTGCTGATCGACCGGTTCCTCGAAAATGCCATCGAAATTGACGTGGATCTGGTCTGCGACGGCAAAGACGTTTACGTCGGCGGCGTCATGCAGCACGTTGAAGCAGCCGGTATTCATTCCGGCGACAGTGCCTGCTCGATCCCGCCCTACTCGCTTGATCCAAAGACCGTCCTCGAAATCGAGGCGGCCTGCACCCGCATGGCGCTCGAACTGAATGTTAAAGGACTGATGAACGCGCAGATGGCTGTTAAAGGCAGCGACATCTACGTCATCGAAGTCAATCCGCGCGCCTCGCGCACCGTGCCGTATGTTTCGAAAGCCACCGGCGTGCCGTTGGCAAAAATAGCCACCGAAATCGCCGTCGGCAAAACGCTCAAAGAACTCGGGCTCGTCGGCTTCCGCCCGAAACTGAGCTGGTACGCCGTCAAAGAAGCGGTGTTCCCGTTCAACCGCTTCGCAGGCGTCGACCCGATCCTCGGCCCGGAAATGAAATCCACCGGCGAAGTGATGGGCATCGATAAAACATTTGAAATGGCCTACTGGAAGTCGCAGATCGCCGCCGGACAAATGATTCCGACCGAAGGTTGCGTATTCCTCAGCGCCACCGACCGCGATAAAGGCTGGATGGTGGAAATCGGAAAAGCCCTCGTCGGCCTCGGCTTCACGCTGACCGCCACCGAAGGAACCGGTAAGGCATTGCACGACGCCGGACTAAGCGTCACCGAAACCTGCAAACTCGCCAGCGGACAGCACCCGAACATCATCGACTTTATGCAGGACGGAAAAATCGCCATGGTCATCAACACGCCTAGCGGACCGGTTTCACGCATGGACGAAATCAAAATCCGTTCCGAGTGTATTCTGAGGAACATTCCGATCGTCACCACAGAGTCCGGCGCCCGCGCCACGCTCGGCGCGATCAAAGCGATTGACGGCAAAGACTGGACTGTAAAACCGATTCAGGATTATCACGCGTAACTGTTTCAAGGTTGGGAAGTTCATTTGACCAGCCTCGTCTTGCCCGCTAGGATGCGCGGCAAAACAAAGGGAGTTTCTAAATGAATAAATATCTCTTGATGCTCGCATTACTACTGCCTCTTGCCGCCAAAACCGAGCCGTTCACTTTCCAGCTACCAGAAGAATATTCGGTTCCTGCTGGTGTGCAGAACATTATTAACGCCGATTCCGGCTCCATATTCGGCGTAAAACCGTTCAGCACCGTCCCTGAAGTTGTTGCCATATTAGGAAAACCGTCAGGAGCTATACGGATTGACGAATTCAGGACTGGTCTGATTTACGGAAGATCCTGCATGTTTGTTTTCCGGAAAGGAAAGTTTCAACAATTCTGCAAATCTGACTCTCTGATCTCGCCGAGTATTTCTCTTAAGCTGGAGGAGCATCCTCTTTTCGACCGTTCCAATTGGGTGTTGACAGCCAACGGGAAGGAAATAAACAACCGGATGAAATACGAAGAAATCGTTCCGGATTCAACAACTCCGGGACGTCCGCACACAATAAGTGCTGACAATTTTTCGATTGAGCTGAACTTTTCCAGTCGCTCCACTTCACCATCCGGGCCCAGAACGTATACTCTGTACACAGTAGATATTAAGTTTAACGAACCGCTGGCTCCGGTTAAATAACCCAGGCTTCAGTCGCTAAAAAACCCCGCTCATCTGAGCGGGGTTTTTGTTTCCCAAAAAATATTCCAGACATTGGAAAGGTGCTTTGTTAGCGTGTGCGGACTATGGCAGAGAAAAGCACACCTATGATGGATCAGTACCGGCGCATCCGCCGCGAACTGCCAGAAAATACCCTGCTCTTTTTCCGTCTCGGTGATTTCTACGAAATGTTCATGGAGGACGCCAAGGAGGCGGCGCGCATTCTCGACATTACACTGACCAAGCGTCACGACATTCCAATGTGCGGAATTCCTTACCATGCCGCCGATGGTTATCTGGCTCAGCTGATCGACGCAGGAAAGAAAGTCGCCATCTGTGAACAAGTCGAGGATCCGTCCGCAGCCAAAGGCATCGTGAAACGTGCGGTGACTCGCATCGTAACGCCCGGCACCATTCTCGACGAAGGTACGCTCGACCGCACGAAGAACAATTATCTCGCGGGTCTCATTCGTGACGGCAACCGTTTCGGACTCGCCATGCTTGACCTTTCAACCGGCGCGTTCTGGATTGAAGAGTCGGCCAGCACCGGCGCGCTCACCGGCAATCTGGCGCGCTACGCACCGCAGGAATGCATTGTCGCTGAAGCCGCAACGGACGATCCGGAAATTCTGGCGGTCGTAGGCCGGACGCTGAAAACCGTCGGCGAGGACTGGACGTTTGAGTCCGCCAGCGCCGAAGACGTTTTGCTGCGCCACTTCAAGGTGCATTCGCTAAAAGGCTTCGGCTGCGAAAACTCGCCGCTCGGACTGCGTGCGGCGGGTGCGGTGCTTTACTATGTGAATACTGGACTGCGCCGTAATCTCGCGCACGTCCGGCGCATTCAGGTTAAAAATCCGGACGACTATCTCCTGCTCGATGAAACGACCGTGATGAACCTAGAACTGGTCGCGCCGCTCAATCCGGCACGGCAAGGGCCGAAATCCACACTGCTTTCCGTTCTCGATACCACGCGCACAGCGATGGGCGCGCGGATGCTGCGCGACTGGATTGTCCGCCCTCTCCGCGATCTTTCGTCCATCAACGCGCGACTCGACGCCGTCGAGGCATTTACCTCAAACCGAACGTTACTGGCCGAAGTGCGCGAGTTGCTCGGCGAAATGCGCGACCTCGAACGGATTATGTCGCGGCTCGGCTCCGGCGGCGGCAACGCCCGTGACCTGCGCGCCGTTGGCGAATCGCTCGATCAGTTGCCAAAGCTCAAAGAACTGCTGGCGGCGAACGGAAGTTTCCAATCTCTGGAAGCATCGCTTACCGAACTTCCCGGCATTGGAAAAATGATCGACGAGGCGATCGACGACGAACCGGCGGTTTCGACTAAAGACGGAGGAATGATCCGGCGCGGCTTTTCAGCGGAGCTGGACGAACTGCGCGACGCAGCCGGTAAAGGCAAACAGTGGCTGGCGGAGTTTCAGTCGTCGGAACAGGAGCGCACCGGCATCAAGTCGCTCAAGGTGCGCTTTAATCAGGTGTTCGGTTATTTCATTGAGATCACTAACAGCAATCTTTCGATGGTGCCGGAAACCTATACCCGCAAGCAGACGATGACGAATGCTGAGCGGTTTATTACGCCGGAGCTGAAAGAGTACGAAAACAAAATCCTCGGCGCACAAGAGCGGGCCGTCGCACTGGAGTTCGAACTATTCACTCAGCTCCGCGATGAAATCGTTAAACACATTGACGAAATTCAGCGCAATGCACGCGCCGTCGCCGAAGCCGACGTGCTGGCGTCGTTCGCCGAAAACGCACTGACCCGCCGCTACGTCCGGCCGGCGATGAGCAACGGCGATGAACTCGTCATCCGCGACGGCCGCCACGCGGTGGTCGAACAGATGCCCGACGCCGAGCGGTTTGTACCGAACGATACAACGCTCAACTGCGGCGACCACCAGCTGATTGTAATTACCGGCCCGAATATGGCAGGCAAATCGACCTACATCAGGCAGGTTGCGCTGATTACAATCATGGCGCACATCGGCTCATTCGTTCCGGCAAGCGAAGCAGATATCGGGCTGGTGGATCGCGTCTTCACCCGAGTGGGCGCCAGCGATGATCTGGCTCGAGGCCGAAGCACCTTCATGGTGGAAATGCAGGAAACGGCGAATATTCTGAATAACGCGACGCCGAAGAGCCTGATCGTGCTCGACGAGATCGGCCGCGGCACCAGCACCTTCGACGGCATCAGTATTGCTTGGTCGGTGGCGGAATTTCTCTGCACCAATCCGGCAGTGCGCGCTAAGACGCTATTTGCGACGCACTACCATGAACTGACTGACCTGAGTCTGACGATGCCGGGCGTACAGAATGCCAATGTGCTGGTAAAGGAACGTGGCGATCAGATCACTTTCCTGCGCAAGATTGTTCCCGGCGCTGCGGATAAGAGTTACGGCATTCACGTCGCACGGCTGGCCGGACTGCCCGCGTCGGTACTCGAACGGGCCAACGAAATCCTGCATAACCTTGAAGAAGGCGAGTTCGAAGCCGAAGGCGCGCCAAAACTGGCTCAGCACCGCACGCGGCGCAAAAGGGACTCCGATTCGCAGATGAACCTCTTCTAAACGTCAGGGTTCACGGGTTTCCTGCTTGTAAAAAAAGCTTGTGCCACTAAAATCCGGCTCATTGTTTCAAACAGGGAGTCTTTGCTTTATGAGTAATAAAAAGTCGCTCGGCCTTGTTATTGTTATTCTCGGGTTCATCCTTCTTGCCCTCACCGGCGTACGCACCATTAGTAGTCCGGGCCTCTTCACCCATATCGCACTGGGACAGGCAAGCAGCGTTGGTATCGACCCGCTCTCCTACACGATGACTGGTCAAAAGTGGATTAACATGAATCCTCTTTATAACAGCATGGTTTATCTTTTCTGGAAACTGGGCGGTGCCGGACTTGTTACACTGGTTCATGTTTTTGCTGTTCTGGCCGCTTTCCTGCTGATGTCCCGCTTCAGTAAGGATTGGGGCGGCCCGCTAAGCCGGGGGCTGGCGCTGCTACTTTGCGCACGACTGATGCTCCCCGTATTCAATCCCGGCCCAAGTGCGTTTTTTATGCTTTTCACCGCACTGTTCCTGACGCTGCTTTACCGCCTTAAAAACTTCAACCTGCTGGCCGTTATTCTGCTGGTTCTGCAGGTTCTCTGGACCAACATGCACCCGTCGTTCCTCTTCGGCCCAGCACTGATTTTATTCTTCGCTATCGAAAACTGGCAGGAAACCCGCACAGCCTCGCGCACCACCATGGTGACGCCGCTGACCACCAAACTCTTTGCGCTCTCTGCAATTGCGCTACTGGTGACGCTGATCAACCCGAACATGATCAACCTGCACCGCCATGTTTTTGCCAACTGGATTCTGCTGACCGGCACGGAAGAGCTGGAGTGGATTTCACTCTTTAGCAACAGCTTTCCTCAGGGCTTTATCAGCAGTCTGACCGTTTTTGCACTGATTCTCGGTGCCGGAGGATTGATCACTTTGCAGAAACGGCTGCCGTCGATGATCACCACGCTGGCGTTGATCGGCGCGTTCCTGACCGTGCGCTCGATCGGATCCTTACACCTGTTTGCCTTCCTTGCATTTCCCTTCATGGTACTGAGCTTTAATGCCGTCAGTGAATATCTCGTCCGCACACTGACCGCCGTCTTTAAAACCAGCGAGACCATGCTCCATGGTATGCTTTCACTCATTGCGCTGGTTCTGATACTCGTTTCGATGGGCTCGCTGATTACCAACCGCGCTTATACCAGTATCGGCAGCGCTTCACGCTTCGGGCTGGGTGTCGAAGAAGGATCTTTCCCTGTTGCCGCATCCGGCATCCTGTCGCGCAAAGATTTCCCGAAAAATATCATGAATATTGCACACGACGGCGGTTACCTCGCCCTGCAGGACCCGTCGCGTAAAATTTTCTGCGACACACGCACGTCGTTTTACGGAACCGAATTCTACAGAATGCTCAACAGTGCATTGCTCGGTCAGGCCGGCGCGTGGAGAACCATTCTGTCGCAGTGGAATCCGCATGCGGTTGTTCTCAACGGTTGCTGGCCGGACGCCGGAGCACTGGCCAACCGTTTAATTGCCTCCAAAGCATGGAAACTGGTTTATTTTGACGGGTCAACCGTCATTCTGGTGCGCGACATTCCGGAATACGCGACGCTTATCAACGATCCGGCTATTCAGAAATACGGCGTAAAGGTTCTTGAAATAGCCCAGCGCGACTATCTGGAGAAAAGCAAAGGATTCGTCAAAGCAGGCAACCCGTCACGGCTGATCGGTGCAGGCGGTGTTTATCTGGCCCTTAACCGTCCACAGCAGGCTGAAGACATTTACACTATTCTCGTTAACAACAGTCCAAGCATGGCCGGAGCCCTTCTCAATCTCGGCCAGAGCCTTATCCTGCAGAAACAGATATCAAAAGGTCTCGAGTACATGGAGAAAGCCGCAAAGATTACTCCGCGAAGCGGCCGAGTCTGGATGGGCCTTTTTCAGGCATACCGCCTGAAAGGTGATGAAACCAAAGCGCGCGAAGCGGCTGACCAGCTCAATAAGTTCTTCCGGGCTGAAAAAGCGACCGTAGAGCAACAGGAAGTCACGTCACAGAAAAAAGCCGCCGACAAACCGGCGCAGAAATCCGAACTCAACGTAGAGATGCCGGCCGAACTGAAGTAACCTGAATTTATCACTCTGAAACCGTCTCCTGCCGAAAGACTGGAGGCGGTTTTTTACTGACTACAGGACACAGCCCGTCTTTCCCTGAGCAGCTTTAGCGGGAATCCGACCTTTGTCCGGTTGACTGGCGTACGATTAACTCACCCTTAAGCGCAATACGTCGAGGTGAGCAGCCTGGATTCTTGAGCCGTTCCAGCATGGTAGCCGCCGCCGTCAGACCGATTTCAAAACATGGCTGATGATAGGTAGTAAGCGGGACGCTGAGCAGCGCCGCATACCGCACGTCATCAAAGGCGGCAACCTGCATTTGCTCCGGGATGGCAGTCCCTTTATCGAGAAGACTGTGCATCAGAGCCGCAGCGGTGGCATCATTCGCACAAATGAGCGCATCCGGTTTTATTTGCCGGATCATATCTGCTACTGCCCCCGGGTCGGATATCCCAGCTTCCAACACCCTGAGATTATCCGGCGGAAGTCCCGATTGAAGCAGTGCTTCACGGCAACCCATTATGCGCAGCTTAACGGTTGTGGCAGGAATCGGGCGGGTAATAAAAAGCAGCGTTTTGCAGCCGTTTCCGATCAGGTGCCGGGCTATTACAAATCCGGCCTGAATATTATCGATGCCTACCAAATCATGCGGGGTCTGCTGCGGCCAGGGAAGA
>Ga0247844_1004934_pt1 | contig 17508 bp, 11 predicted proteins | sample LaCtaG_FD_192421 | JGI IMG/M metagenome (GOLD analysis project Ga0247844, IMG submission 192421) | Freshwater microbial communities from meromictic Lake La Cruz, Castile-La Mancha, Spain - LaCruzMarch201714.5m_1 | ecosystem: Environmental > Aquatic > Freshwater > Lake | place: Spain: Castile-La... | reverse complement strand
CCATGCTGGTGGCTGCGGGTCTATGCCTCCCCATGACCATGCTCTTTGCACAAAAAACCGTCAGCACCTACCAAGTACCTGGCTTGTCGGAATATTGCAAAATAGATCCAGCCGGACACAGCGTTTTGCCCAGTGGCCGTTATGTGACACCAGTTGGCAAAACCACCCGCATCACCCGTGCCGCTTTTGGCATGGCGTTGTCGCCGGATGAAAAGCGCGCAGTAGTGCTGCACCATAACGGTGTACTGACGGTGGTTGACTTGCAACAACCCGATAAAGTCACCCGAATACCCAGTTACGACCAGAAGATTCCGGCGATCCATAATGCAACTTTTATAGGCGCAACGTTTGGCCCGGATAACAAAAGCGCTTATTTGAGCGGCGGAGATGGGGGCAATATCATCGTTTTTGATACCGAAACCCTACGCAAAACAGATTCTATTTCCCTCAATGGACGCTTTGAAGGCGTTGATTATACGGATTCTTATACTTCTGACCTTGCGCTGGATGCCACACGCGGATTGGTTTATGCGCTTGATCGGGGCAACAACCGCCTGGTGCGGGTAGAACTCGCCAGCAGACGGGTTACAGGTTCTGTAAACGTGGGGCGCATCCCATTTGGAATTTCCCTGAGCCCGGACGCAAAAATGGCTTTTGTTGCGAATGTTGGTTTGTACAATTACCCCATGGTACCCGGCTTGACGCCTGCCAACAAAGACAGTATGTTGCTCCAGTTTCCTCCGTATGCGCACCCTACGCCTGAATCGGAAAAAGGCGTGACCTTGCCGGATGGACGCTTCATCCCCGGACTCGGATCGGCACTGGCGGAAGAGGCTATGAGTGTCTGGACCATTGATCTGGACCGTATGGAAGTTAAGGATCGTTTTAAAACGGGCCATCAAATAGGCGAAATCATTGAAGAAGTTGAAATTGTGGGCGGCGCAAGCCCCAATTCCATTGCCGTAGGGAGCCGCTACGCTTATGTTTCCAACGCAACCAATGATCTGATTACGGTCATTGATTATCGGTCGCACAAGGTTGTCAGTGAAATTAAACTCAAACTGGATCGCCGGGTGGACAACTACCGCGGGTTGATGCCGTTTGGGCTTTGCCTCTCTTCGGATGAAAAAACGCTGTATGTGGCTCTGCTTGGCTTAAATGCCGTTGCGGTGGTGGATGTCAACAAGCAAAAAGTAAAAGGTTATATTCCAGCCGGATGGGGTACTACGCGGGTATTGAGCTCCAAAGATGGGCGCAAATTATTCATCACTTCGGCTCGCGGATTGGGTGCCGGACCCAATGGTGGCAAAGACTTCGTGACCCCGCCCCAGGGCACTTATATCGGTGATATTCAATTAGGTACCTTCCAGATTGTGGATGCGCCGGATGCTGCGACCCTCAAAACCTGGACCCAACAAGTGATCGCCAATACCTTCCGAACCGTCACCCTTACGGATGATGGAAAAAATCCGTTGCCCCCAACCAGGGGATTGCGCCGTTCGCCCATCAAGCACATCCTTTATATCACGAAGGAAAACCGAACGTATGACGAAATGCTCGGCCAACTGCCCGGAGCTGTTCGGGATGAGAGCTTGGCTCGTTTTGGCCTGAATGTCACTATTGCGCCGGATAAAGTCGGCGGAGACACCTTGCGCAATGCTAATGTATCGCCCAATCATTTGAAAATTGCCAAACAATGGGCTTTTTCCGACAATTTTTACTGCGATTCAGACGCTTCCATTCACGGCCATCACTGGATGATCGGTCATATTCCAAACGAATACGTAGAGGCGAATTCTGCCGCAGATGGCCGATTCGATCCTGCATCTAAAGCGCCAGGCCGGCGGTTCCCAAAAGCAACTGGAGCCGTGGATCCAGAAGATTACAACGAAATAGGTGGATTATGGGAAAATTTGGCCAGAAATGGTATTGATTTTTTCAATTTCGGGGAAGCCAACGAATACTCAGGCGTACAGGAAGAATGGATGGATACGGAATTTGGTGCCGCGCAATCGGTGGTTTTTCCAATGCCGAAGTCTGTATATAAACAAACCAGCAGGACCTATGCTGGGTATAACATGAACATTCCCGACCAGTTTCGGATGGATCAGTTTGAGCAGGAATTTACCCAACGTTGGCTTCAGGGAAAGGACACTATGCCAGCACTGGTTGCGCTTCAATTGCCCAATGACCATACTTCCGAGGCGCGCCCAGCGGATGGATACCCTTACCGCCACTCATTCGTAGCCGACAATGACATGGCGCTGGGTCGAATCTTACATTTCCTGAGTCGCACGCCCTATTGGAAAAGCACCCTCGTTATTATAACAGAAGATGATCCGCAGGGCGGAGTGGATCATGTAGATGCTCACCGTTCGGTCTTGTTGATGGCCGGACCCTATGTTAAACGCGGGTATATTTCGCATCGCCACGCCAATTTTGGCTCTCTATTGCGTGTAATCTATACGGTGCTCGATCTGCCAGCGGTAAATCAATATGATCAGACGGCTTCCTTACTCGACGATTTTTTCACGCCAACACCTGATTATACTCCTTATGAGGCAGAAGAAGCCGATATTAGGGTATACGATGCAAAGAAATCACTCCAGAAATACGGCAAAATTTTTGATTGGCGCAAAATCAAACAAGGTCCTGGAATGGACGATGAAATGGAACAGCGGAAGGATCACTACCGCCAAAAGCATTAGATTGAATGCCGAATAATGTGCCTACTTCTTCGACCGATTCCCCGCCATAAAACCCCATCCACTCGAGCCCAGCAAAAAGCCCAGGTCATACAACCCGCCCGTATTGTTGACGGCATAAATGGCTACATTGTCCTTAAAAAGACTGGCAATAAAGCTAACCGGTGTAATAAAACCGTGAATTAATCCGTACAAAAATCCATACTGCCGACCGGAAAGGCATTCTTTGGTGGCTTGCACCTCAGCGCAGGAAGCAAAAACAAGTATGGCAATAATTACTGCTGCAAATAAGAGTGGCTTGGTAAATTTCATGGTGAGCTAAATTTATAGGTTTACACGATTGAAAATGAAAGCCAATCAAAGCAGACTACTGGACATTTTGACATTGGACATTGGACTTGCACTCTAAAATATTGAAAATCAAGCACTAGCTGAATCTAGTCAAACGTCTAATGTCAAAATGTCCAGTAGTCTGCATTCAAAGGATCGAGAGCTTTACCCCTGCAACTTCACCGCATTGTCCGCAATGGTCAAGGCTTCAATAATACCCTCCAGATCCCCTTCTACCACCTTGTCCAGATTGAAATTCTTGTTGTCGCCCTCCAGACGGTGGTCGGTCACGCGGTTTTGCGGCCAGTTGTAGGTGCGGATTTTTTCGGAGCGGTCGCCGGAGCCGACGAGGCTTTTTCGGGCAGAGGCAAATGCGGAGGCTTCTCTTTGAAGCTGGGCATCGCGAATCTGCTGCACGAGGCGGCCCATGGCGATGTCGCGGTTTTTGTGCTGCGAACGGCTCTCGGTACTTTCAGCCACCACACCTGTGGGTAAGTGGGTGAAACGCACCCCGGACTCCGTCTTGTTCACGTGCTGACCTCCTGCTCCGGAAGCACGAAAAGTATCTGTCCGGATGTCTTCTTTTCGGATGTTGACGTCTTCGGGTTCCATCTTGGGCAGCACCACCACCGTGGCGGCGGAAGTGTGTACGCGGCCTTTGGCTTCGGTTTCCGGCACCCGTTGCACCCGGTGGGTACCGGATTCGAACTTGAGTTTTCCGTACACGTTTTCACCGGTGACTTCGAGCACCAGTTTGCTGTATCCGCCCGCCGTGCCGGGTGTTTCGTCCACTAGTTCAAGTTCCCAACCCTGATCTGAAAAATAGCTCGAATACATTCGGTAAAGGTCGCCGGCAAAGATGGCGGCTTCATCTCCTCCTGTGCCGGATCTGATTTCAAAAATCACATCTTTCTCATCCTCAGGGTCTTTGGGGGTGAGCAGGGTTATGAGCAGTTCTTCCAGAGTATCGCGTTCAGGCTCCAGTGAGGCGATTTCTTCGCGGGCCATTTCGCGCATTTCGGGATCGGCATCGGCAGCCAGCATGGCTTTCGCGCTGGCAATATCGGCGATCGCTCGTTCGTACTTCTCGGCAGCCTCCACCAGTGGTTGAAGTTTTTTGTACTCCTTATTTACCTTTTTCGACTTTTCCGGATCGGCCACGGTGGAAGGGTCGCTGAGTTGCTCCTCCAAATGGGTGTATTTTTCTCGTATGGCTTGTAGTTTGTCTAACATTGCTGATTCTTCTGTTTAACCACATAGTGCACATAGAACACAGTAGTTTTTCAAAAAGGCTATGTGTTCTATGTGCTCTATGTGGTGAATGGTATTTTCAAAAATCCCCCACGCTCACGCCGTCAAAATATCCAAATTTCCACAAAATTAAAATGGCAATCCCCATCGCGATGCGGTACCAGCCAAACCACTTGAACCCATATTTAGTGAGGAAATGAATGAAATATCGAATGGCCGCCATCGCCACCAAAAAGGCCACGACGTTGCCCACACCGAGTAGCATGATTTCGTTGCTGGAAAACGTGCCACCTTCGTCTTTGACAAAATCCCAGAGCGATTTGCAAGTAGCGGCAAACATGGTCGGAACAGCGAGGAAAAACGAAAATTCCGCCGCCGTGGTAGGTGAAAGTCCTTGGGCTAGTCCGCCAAAAATAGTAGCCGCCGAACGGCTCACTCCGGGCACCATCGAGATGACCTGAAAAAAACCGATGCGCAGCGCACGAGGCAGTGTAATGTCTTTTTCCACGGAGGTTTCGACCTCGCGTTGCCTTTTGAAAAATTTATCGAGCAAGATAAAAATGATCCCGCCGATGATGAGCGCGAGCGCTACCACCACGATGTTTTCAAGCAGTTGGTCAATCTGTTTTTTGAATAAAAGCCCAAAAAACGCTGCGGGCAAAAACGCCACCAACAGCTTGACATAAAACCCGATGCTCTGGAAAAACCGCTTCCAATACAACACCACCACCGATAGGATGGCGCCGAATTGAATGGCCACCGTGAACACTTTGACAAAAGGCTGCGAGGCAATACCCATAGCCGAGGAGCCAATAATCATGTGTCCCGTGGACGACACCGGCAAAAACTCCGTCAGGCCCTCAATGATGGCGAGTATAATGGCTTCCAGCAGGGTCATGCTTCAGGGTTGTTGGAGTAGTCGGCAGCTTCGGGCTTCCGTTTGAAAATACCAACCGCCACCATCACAAATCCGGCCACCATGAGGATGGGGGCCACCGTGATGCGCGTGAAACTGTAAATGCGCTCGGGTTCCCAAACATTTGGATCAGGCATGGCGCCGCCCGACATGATTGCCAAGCCGACCAGTACCAGTGCAAGACCAATACCCATCAGGATAAAGTTCTGGCGACCAAAAATGAGTTCGTTGCTCCCGGCAGAGAAGATGCTCTCTTTTTTCTCGGCAGGGCGGCGTACAGGTGCAGGGGCCGTTTTTCTTTGTTGTGGTTGTGGAGCGGGACGTTGTTGTTGCTTTGCCATAATGTATAATGTGGTCCCCGCCTTCGTCCCGAGTCCTCGTGACTATGGCGGGTAAAAATGTGAGTAATGTGGTCAATTTAATTAATAAAGGTCATCCAATTTCATCCTCAAAAACTTATTCACTACCCACCAGGTGCTCAAGCCTGAAATCAGAACGCCCAAAAGCGCCAGTCCGGAAAATACCAGCACTACAGCGTTTATATCCTGCAACTGTTCCAAATCGGGCATTACTTGCCGCAGCCACCACAATACAGCCGAGAGGGCTGCAATAGCGAATGCTGCGCTCCACAATCCGTTCACGATGCCCTGGCGGATGTAGGGGCGACTGATAAATTCCCAGGATGCACCCACCAGTTCTTGATTCTTAATGATAAAACGGTTGGAGTACAAAGCCAACCGAATGGTGTTGTGGATGAGTGCAATGGCCGCAAAGATGAGGAAAACCCCCAAAGCAAAGGTGATAATACCCAGGCTTCGGATGTTGTTGCCTACATTGCTGGTGTTGGCCGCTTCAAAATAAAGGTCGCTCACCAGCGAGTCCTGACGGAGCGATTCGCGCCAATCCATTAGTTGTTGATCGTCGAGGTATTCAGCTTTTACGTTGAATCGCACGACATCACGCATGAGGTCGGGCATATCTTCGAGCATACTTTCGTCGCCGAGATCTTCGCGCATGGTGGCAGCGGCTTGTTCGCGGGTGATGAACGTGACGCTTTCTTTTTTTACAAAGGGTTGTTGACGCACCATGGCTACCAGCCTTGCTACATCGGCCTCTGCAAGACCGGGCTTCAGTTCCAGCCAGAGGTCTACTTTTTCTTTAAAAAGTGTCACCAACTTTTGCCCATGGAGGGCCATGAGCGCAAAAAAGCCCAACACAAACAGTACCAGCGCGACACTGGCAATGGCGGAAAGATAATTAGGTCGGGTGCGTGACATGGTCGTAGTCTGAAGATTTGGTTGGGTCAAAGAGAGCGCGAAGGTAAGGAAGGTTGCGAGAAGTGGGTATTACATAATGTTGATGAGGGTTTATGGAGGTTTATGCTGTAAACGCGAAGCTTTTTTTGCCAAAACTTGCAGAACTCAACTTCACCGTCCTCAAATCTGAGGCTTAAGGTTACCTTTGGTTTTCACTTTTTGCCCCAACTTTCCGAAAGTTTCAAACTTTCGGAAAGTTATGCGCAACAACAAGGCTGCAAACATGAACGCTCAACTGCTACGCACGCTCCCTTTCGCCTTTCTTTTCCTGCTAAGTCTTTCGGCCCAAAGCCAGTGCTTTTACACGCTTAAAATGTATGATAACGTCGGCGATGGATGGAATGGCGGCACGCTTACGATCAGCAGTGGCGGCAATTCGGTAGCCTACACCTTGAATGACATGACCGACGACGGCAAGGATAGCACCCTCACATTCAATATATTATCTGGGGCTCCGCTGGTAATTTCCTATACTGAGGGGAATTTTCCATGGGAGGTTTCGTTCAGTATTTTTGACAACACAGGGGAATTGTTCCTGGCCAGTACATTTCCAGTCACGGGGACTGTTTTCTCTGGTATTGGGGAATGTATCCCTTGCGGCAAACCTCTGGGCTTGGTGGTGGAAAACGTTTGGGACACTTATTCCAAACTGCGCTGGCAACCCAACAATGGCGGCACCAGTGTCCCGGTCAGTTGGCGGGTTATATATGGTCTGCAAGGCTTTTCTCCCAGTGCCGGAGCTGGCGACACGCTGGACGTATTACTGCCCAAAGCAACGATCCTCGGACTGCAAAAAAAGACCTGGTATGATGCTTACGTCCTGCAATACTGCGACGTGACGGGCGGATATTCCGAAATCGCAGGCCCCATTTCTTTTCAGACTTACTGGACCAACGATTTGGGCATAGCAGGGGTGGTAGCACCCCTAAGTGGCTGCGACCTGGGCTTTGACTCTGTGAAAGTTATCCTGGCAAACTATGGTTCAGCACCCCAGTCACTCTTCAACTACCGCTATGCTGTGAACGGCACGAATGCTCCTGTGGTGCCGCCCGCTGATGGCTTTTATACCGGCATTTTGGGGAAAGATAGCAGTACAGTCATTGCATTTGAGACCCTCACTGATTTTTCAGAACCCGGTGAATATCGTATTGATGTTTTTACTGAACTGAGCGGTGATGAAGATGTGCTCAACGACACCTTCACTTATTACGTCAACAATCGTTTACAGCCCAATTACACCCAACAATTTGAAACATGGGATGGCGGTTGGACGCCCACGGGGCAAAACCCCTCTTGGGAATATGGCATCCCCAACAAAACGGCGATCCCCGCTGCTGCGAGCGGCCAAAACGCCTGGGTGACCAATCTGGATGGCAACATCAACCTTTCTGAGTTTTCCTACCTTGAATCACCCTGTTTTGATTTTTCAGAATTGACAGAGGATCCCGCCATTGAATTTTCCCTGATTTACCAATTGCAAACAACCTATGATCTGGCTTGGCTGGAAATGTCGTTGGATGGTGGCCAGAACTGGGAGAAAATAGGGGAAATAGGGGAAGGGAAAAATTGGTATACGGAAGAAAACCAGTTTTTGGGTCTGGACGAAGGATGGTCTGGGCGCAGTGATGGCTGGATTACTGCACGCCACTCCTTGCCCAATTCAGCAGGCGAAAGTGAAGTACATCTGCGCTTTGCTGTGGCTACTGCTCCTTTCTTCCTAAGTGGCGGAATAGGCATTGACGACGTGCGGATTTTAAAGTCTTTACCCAAAGACCTTGCTGGACTGAGTGTCAGCACACTCGGCAACGACGCAGAATGTGGCATTGCCCTCGACCAAATCTTATTCTCGTTCACCAACTTTGGCAGCCAAACCCAATCAGGCTTTCAAGCAGCTTATAGCATCAATGGCGCTGCGCCCGTGGTGCAAAACATCAGCGGCGGCATCGCCACGGACCAAGGCATCACGCATATTTTTAATCTACCCTTCGACAGCCGCGATGGAAATTTTGAAATCAAGTGTTGGACCCTCCTGAACGGCGATCAAGTCAAGAGCAACGATACGGTGACCTATACCATAAACCACCAGCCCCAGCCCGTGCCATTCCAGGAAAATTTCGAATCGTACACCGCTCCTCCGACCGATTGGACCTACGATCCTGAATTCAGCTTTTCTGTAACCAACCAACACAATAATATTTCTAAAGTACTGGCTTTCAACCTTTTCAATGGAAATGCAGCGTTTGCCGCCGATATGCCGCGCTTGGGAAATATCAACTCAGGCGATTCTTTGTATTTTTCTTATCGCATAACGACCTTTGATTCACAAGGTCAATCGCCTGCGTTCTTGCAAAACGGCAGTAGAATTGAAATCCAGATTTCAACGGATTGTGGAGCGACTTATCAGACCGTCAATAGCATAACAGGACTTAATCACAGCCCAACGGTGCAGATGCGTACCCGGAAAATCAGTCTGGATGCCTACGCTGGTCAATCTATAAAAATTCGTTTCAACGGTGTTTGGGGCGCGGGCGATTTCTGGGTGGATATTGACAATATCAATCTGCTCTCTTGTCCTGCAAGCCTGGACTTGACTGCGGAATTGACACCCGCAACGCCCGGCTTCCCCGATGGTGAAGCTAGCGTCGAGGTGGGCATCGGCAACCCGCCTTACCAGTACGAATGGAGCAACGGCAGCACCGACCAAACCGCCACGGATCTTGCTGTGGGGAATTATACCGTCACGGTCACCGATGCTTTTGGCTGCTCCGACGTACTGAGCATTAGTCTTGGGAGCTCATCTGCAGTCGATCTGGATGATTTTGCCAAAATTTCACTTCATCCAAATCCAACGAGCGGCTTTGTAACCTTGAAAGCTACATTTGGTCGTTCATTGGACGCACAAATCGAAATTTTGAATCCGCTCGGCCAGCACATCATGTATTTTGCAGCCAGCGCAACGGATCAACTTTCTCAATCGTTTGATTTGGAAGCTTTCCCAAGCGGGCTTTATCTTGTAAGGCTTACTGCCGGAGAAAAGAGGATGACACGGAAATTGGTCAAACAATAGAACTTTGCGCTTTCAGCCTAAATATCATCGCCAAAGTGTTACGTCCTAATTCGGCCAATGTCTTTAGTTCACTAACCACCAACTCACGGCTTTATATTATTAAAACTTGTACCCTACTCATGCACACAAAAAAACTGCTCTCCTTCCTGCTTTGCCTTTTTCTGGCAAACGCGACTTACGCCCAAGGCAAATCCTTTTTCAACCCGGTTTCCTCAGAAAAAGTAACCCTCGCTGAAGGCATTGCCCCCACCATGTTGCCCAAAAAATTTGATGCGTACCAATTGGATGAGGCTGGGCTGAGAGCAGCGCTGGAGTCTGCTCCCTGGGAATTCACGCCAGAGGCAGCGCAGCGCAAGTGCGTAATAAGTGTACCCATGGGCAATGGCAAAGTCGAACAATTCTCCGTGTTCCGCATCGCCATGCTGGATACCGAGTTTGCGGCGGCTTGCCCTTACATCCGTACTTATGCAGGCGTATCGCTGACAGATTCGCGTCGTAGTGTGCGGTTCAGCACCACCTTAAGAGGATTTCGGGCAATGATAATGCAGCCCGATTTCGCCGCATCCATGCTGAAGCCCGTCGAGCCTGGAAAAATGAACAGTCTGTACATCGCTTACGATATAGCCGACGAACCTAACAACGGTCAGTCAGGCTTTTCAACGGGCACTGCGCCCACTTTTACTGCTTGGGATATCCTAAAAGAGCAGGGCTATGTGCCACCCGCCGAAGATCGTGGGCAAGAATTTGACCCCGTGAAGCTCAAGGTGCTCCGTTTTTGTGTGGCAGCGGTAGGGGAATTCACCCAAGACCACGGTGGCACCAAAGCCTTGGCACTTTCCGCAGTGACCGAATATACCAACTTGGTGAGCGCCACTTTTGAGCGTGACATTGATGTCCGTCTGCAATTGACCTTTGGCACTCAATATGTTATGTTTGATAATCCAAACACAGATCCCTATCCGGTACAAGCAAACGATGCTTGTATGGCAATCAATCCTTCCGTACTCAACCAATACACCAACGTCAATTCGTACGACGTCGGCCATGTGTTTATCCGTGGCGGCGGAGGCGTTGCGGGCGGCGTGGCTTGTTTTGATGGGAAGGGACGGGGTTGTTCTGCGGGTAGCCTTGTAGGCCCGAACGACTATGGCACCTTCTTCTTATTCGTAATAGGCCAGGAAGTCGGCCACCAACTGTCTGGCGGCCATACGTGGAACTTTTGTGGTGCAGGCAATGATCAACGCGCAGGCGGGACGGCTTATGAACCCGGCAGTGGCAGTACCATCATGTCTTATGCAGGAATTTGTGGCAGTGCCGATATTGTACCCATCGCCGATTTGTACTACCATACAGGCAGTATCGAAGAGATTAAAAATTTTCTTTCGTTTGCGACCTGCGGGACTGTGCAAACGACCTCAAATAACCCTCCAATCGTAACATTGCCTTATCAGGACAATTTCAATATCCCGATTTCTACACCGTTTGAACTCACGGGTTCGGCTACCGATCCAGATGGCGACGCACTCTCGTATTCCTGGGAAGGTATGGACGCTGGCCCGGAAACCCCGCTGGGCGAACCACTGGGCAATGCCGCTATTTTTCGGAGCTGGCCCGCCGTGGATGTGACCAACCGCTATTTCCCGCGCCTTAACACGATCCTTGCCAACGGATTCTACAATGCAGAACAACTTCCTACCTATACCCGCGACCTAACCTTTCGCTTCACTGCCCGTGACAATAAACCCAACGGCGGAGGCGTAGCCTGGGCTGATGTGGAATTCAAAGCAACAGCGGCTGCTGGACCATTTTTGGTGGTTTCGCCCAATTCGGCGAGCTCGATTTGGCGTGTGGGTGAATGGGTGCGGGTGGAATGGGATGTGGCCAACACGAACGCAACGCCCGTTAATTGCCAAAAGATCAACATTCGTTTAAGCACAGATGGGGGACAAACTTATCCCATTACCCTGGCGCAAAACACGGAGAATGACGGCAGCAATTATGTGCTGGTGCCGGATATCTTGACATCGGTTGCACGCGTCCGTGTGGAGGCCGCCGACAATGTTTTTTTCGACCTCTCCAATGCCAATTTCAAAATCCAAAACCCTGTACAAGCTTCGCTCACTTTGGGGCTTTCGGCGGATGCGGCCACGGTTTGTATGCCGGCTGATTTTAGCACATTAATCAACACCGCTTCCGTGCTGGGCTACAATACGCCCGTTTCCCTTGAACTTTTGGGCAGTTTGCCACAGGGTGCAACGGTCTCATTCAGCGCGAACAACCTCAACCCCGGAGAGAGCAGTACCCTGAATTTTGACCTGCAATCGGTGCCCGTCGAAGGCAGTTTCAACTTCACGGTGCGGGCCATTTCAGGGCTGGATACCTTCCTTCGACCCATCACGCTGTTCCTTCGGCGGAACGATTTTACGGGCTTCGAACTCCAAACGCCAGTCAACGGCATAACAAATCTCGGTCTTACCCAAACACTCCACTGGGGCAAGGGCCTGGATGCCGACAATTACGATGTGCAATTTTCAGACAGTCCCTCCTTCACGACCATCCTGGCCTCCTCCTACAATACAACCCTGGATTCTTTGAAAATCAATTTCTTATTGGAAAAAGGGAAGGCTTACTTCTGGCGGGTACGGCCGCGCAACGAATGCGGCCTCCATGATTGGACAGAGCCGTTTTTCTTTTCCACTTTCGCCGAAAATTGCTTGAGTTTTACGGCGAACGACCTTCCCAAAAATATTTCTACCAATGGTACGCCCACGGTTGAATCTACCATTACCGTCGTGCAAGGTGGAATAATTAGCGATCTGGTTGTAAGCAACATTGAAGGATCTCACGAATATTTCAAGGATTTAGAGGCGCACCTCATTAGCCCACAAGGCACCGATATACTGCTTTGGAAAGACCGTTGCGGCAATTTCAATGGCGCGTTCAACTTTGGACTTTCGGACGCTTCGCCAACCAATTTTGCTTGCCCACCGCCCAACAATGGGACCATCAACAAACCCCAAAGCCCGCTTTCACCCATCCTTGGGCAAAATTCTGCTGGTATTTGGACGCTCCGTGTGCGGGATAAAATCTCCGGTTCAGGTGGCACCTTGTCGAATTTCAAACTCCAATTTTGTCAAGCGCTCAGCGTTGAGCCGCCCTATTTGGTGAACAATATCGTGATGCCCCTGCCATCAGGCACCAACCGGGCGATCACGCCGGACTTCCTGCTGGTAGAAGATGCTAATAATATCCACGCTCAACTCACTTTTACGGTAATGACCGTGCCACAACACGGCATCATAGCCAAAGACGGTGTCGGTGAATTGAAAGCTGGAGACCAGTTCACCCAAGCCGATGTTGACGCCGGGGTAATACGGTTTTTCGACTATGGAACCAGTCCCGATCCTGATGGATTCCGATTTGTTGTTTCAGATGGAGAGGGCGGATTCCTGGGCACACCCAAGTTTGTGGCTCAACCCTTGGTAGGCACACAAAACCTTGATAATAAGGTTATTGACTTCTCCATTTTCCCTAATCCGGCAGGAAGCTCTGTTTGGGTGGCTTTTGGTCAGGCCCTTGAATCGGCAGCGCAGGTGAGCCTTTTCAACATGGCGGGACAATTGGTTCGTACCGAAAACGTAGGCTCTGGGCAAGAGCGCCAGCAGATCGAACTGGTGAATTTGCCCAAAGGAATTTATGTTGTTCGGGTGGAGACGGAGGTGGGAGCAGGCGTACGGAAGTTGGTTGTGGAATAATGGTTTTGTCTAAAACTCGTATTTCGGGACAACTATTGATGCTTTTTCGCGTCTAACACCCGTGTTCCATTTTCAGCAATGTATTTAATGATGAAGAACAAACTCAAATTACTACTCCTCTCCCCATGCTTCGCGCTGACGCTCTTACAGGCACAGGCAAACTATTTCGATATCGCGAAGAACATGGAGATTTTTGCCAATGCTTATCGAGAGGTAAACCACTCCTATGTAGATGCGCTCGACCCTAATCAGGTGATGCGCCGCGGCATGGACGCCATGCTCGAAGGGCTGGACCCTTTTACCAACTATATTTCTGAAACGGATATCGAGGGCTACCGCATTCAGGTAGATGGAAAATACAATGGCTTGGGCGCCACAGGCGAGCGCGTGGGCGATTATGTCGTGCTCGTGGAAATCATCGAAAACAGCCCGGCCCACAAAGCGGGCCTTAAAGTCGGTGATGCCTTGGTGAGCATAGATGGCCAAAGCGCCAAAGGCCGCACGGAACAGCAGGTGCAGGATTTTTTGCGCGGTTTCCCAGGCACCAAAACCAATCTGGTCATCAATCGCCCGGGACAGCCCAAAGACCTGAAAATCACCCTCGAACGCGGCGAAGTCAATATCCCGAACGTTCCGCATTCTGGCTTGGTAGCAGACGGGATTGGTTATGTGAACCTTACCACATTTACCGAAAACGCTGCTCAAAATGTGGGCGAAGCGCTGACCACACTCAAACAGAAAAACCCGGGCTTAAAGGGCCTCATCCTTGATTTGCGCCATAACGGCGGCGGCCTCCTGAACGAAGCGGTCAACCTCGTCAACGTTTTTGTACCCAAAGGCGAACTCGTGGCCAGCACCCGTGGAAAAGTACCCGAGTGGGACCTCAACCTGCGCACCCAACACGCACCGACGGACAAAGACATTCCGCTCGTGGTCCTGATGGACAAAATGAGCGCCTCGGCCAGTGAAGTCACGGCGGGGGCTTTGCAAGACTTGGATCGTGGTGTCGTCATGGGGCAAAAAAGTTACGGCAAAGGGCTCGTACAAAACACCAAAGAGCTGGGTTACAATGCCCGCATCAAACTCACCACGGCCAAATACTACGTCCCCTCGGGCCGGTGTATCCAATCGGTGCGCTACAAAGACGGCGAACCAGTAGACATCCCGGAAGCCGAACGTGCGCAGTTTAAAACCCGAAAAGGACGAATTGTACTCGATGGCGGTGGAATCAAGCCCGATGTTCTTTTGCCACAGGACACGGCCATGGGAGTGGTGAAGGCCCTGTTGGATCAAAATGTTATTTTTGATTACGCCACCCTGTTTGCACAAAACAGACCTTCCATTGATTCAATTGAGATTTTTGAGTTCACGGATTTTGATGGTTTTTCAAAATTCGTTCAATCCAAAAACTTTGATTATCAGACCCTTTCAGAGAAAAAATTGGCTGAGTTGCGCGAAACAGCCACCCGCGAAAACTGGCCTCTGGAGGCAGAGATACAATCTTTGGAACTCAAAATTAAGACTGAAAAAAAGGGCGAGCTCGTCAAACAACGCGATCGCATCCTTCATGAAATTGAACAGGAAATTGTAGGGCGATACTATTTTCAGCGGGGTAAAGTGCGCAAAAACCTCGTGAATGACCCAGAGGTTAAAGAGGCCATTAAACTGCTCAATGACTCCGCTCGCTACAATTCGATTTTGTCAGGAAAAGGGGAGTAAATGTGGTCATTAAGGTCATTTAAGTCATTTAAGTCATTTAAGTCATTTAAGTCATTTAAGTCATTTAAGTCATTTTTAAACGCCCCAATGACCCTAATGACTCAATGACCCCAATGACCCAATGACCCAATGACCCCAATGACCCCAATGACCCAATGACTCAATGACCCCAATGACCTTAATGACACTTCTTACCTGTTAAGATTTCCCAAAATGCGCTTTGTTTCGATTGAAACAATATACTTTTGAACTGCCTTGAAAGCAAAAAATAAATTATTTCACATTCAAATCACATCTTTTCACTCATGAAAAAAGCGATTTTCTTCTTCGCATTCTTCCTTACAGTTGGCATCGTAGGTGCTAATGCTCAATGCAGCAGTGCTGCATCTGCCGGCAAATCTTGCTGCGCCAACAAAGCGGCTAAGGCAGCTGCTTCCGATGCTTCCATCGAAAAACGTCAGGCTGAAGACGGTTCTATTGCCTATGTTCGCAAAGAAGCGGATGCTCAAGGCAGCGTCAAATTCGTAAGCGTACAATATGATGAGGCTTCCAATGCATTTGTCAACGTAGCTCCAAAAGGTGCTGCTGCTGGTGTTGCTACTGAAGGTATGGTTAAAAAATCTTGCTCGGCTGGCGAAAAGAAAGCCTGCTGTGCGGGTGGAGCTGCTGCTTCAGGTAAAGCTTGCTGTGCCAAGCCTGGAGAGAAAAAGTCAGAGCAGTAATTCATCTGCTAGTTTTAGAATCAAAAAAGCCGCTCGGGGAGTCCTCCGAGCGGCTTTTTGTGTCAGCATTAAAATGCAACGTATTGTTTATTTCAATGACCCCAAACCCGTTATCTCACGTACCTCCCGCAAGGTCTCTTGTGCCCTTTTTCGGGTCACTGCGCTGGCCTCCTGTATCTGGCTTTTCACATTGCGCTTGTCCGCTTGTAATTCCGCCAAACGCTCGCGAAAAGGATTGATGAGATTGACTACCGCATTGGCCACGCCCTCTTTCAGGTCGCTGTAACGAAGTGCATTCGCCAGATAATCCGCCATCAGCGAATCATGGGCATCCATTGCCCTGCTGGCACGAAGGAGTTCAAATAGATTTTTGACCCCGGCACTCATGACGCCCTCCACCGCCTCGCCCGTGTCGGTTACGGCTGACTTTATTTGCTTTCGCACCCGGTCTTCTTCGCCAAAAAGATTGATGTAGTGCTTTTCGCCGAGGCTTTTGCTCATCTTTTTGTTGGGGTCGGCGGGAGAAAGGATTTTGGGTGTTTCGGTATAAAGCGGCTCTGGGTGTACAAAATATTCCTTTCCGAATTGGTGGTTGAAACGCTGGGCAATGTTCCTCGAAAGCTCCAGGTGCTGCTCCTGATCTTTGCCAATCGGCACATAATCAGCATGATAAATCAGAATATCCGCAGCTTGAAGCACTGGGTAAGCGAAGAGGCCGAGGCTCACAAATGCGTCTTTATCCGTCTCGTGAAGTTGATCCGTTTTATCCTTAAACTGCGTCATGCGGGTCAGTTCGCCATAGCTCGTGGTGCAACCCAGTATCCACGACAATTCGGCGTGTTCTGGCACCAGGCTCTGGATGAACAAGTTCTCGGGTTTAATGCCACAAGCCAGGAGGTAAAAAACCATTTTCCAGGTGTTCTCTCTAAGCTGTACGGCATTGTAGGGCATGGTCATGGAGTGGTAGTCCACCACGCCATAAAGGCAGTTGTACTCCTCCTGAAGGCGCACCCAGTTTTGCACTGCACCAAAGTAGTTGCCAAGATGGAGGTCGCCCGTAGGCTGGACAGCAGAGAGAACGTTTTTCATAATGTCAAGTATGCCGGAACGCTGTTCCGGCGGATTCCCGGAACAGCGTTCCGGGGTACATTAAATGGAAGCAATGACTGATATCTCGATGTTCACGAACTTAGGTAGCTCGGATACCTGAACCAACTCACGCGCGGGAGCGAATTCTGGTTTGAAATACTCGCCGTACACTACGTTAATGCGCCCAAAAAGGTTCATATCTTTTACGAATACCGTGGCTTTTAACACTTTTTCGAGGCTACTGCCGCCTGCTTCAACTATAGCTTTCAGATTTTGGAGTACCCGGTGGGTTTCTGCCTCAATGTCAGTCAATACCAGTTCTCCTGTGGCAGGATCAATGGCGATTTGACCCGATACGTAAAGCAGTCCATTGAATGCAACAGCCTGATTGTAAGGCCCAATGGGCAATGGGGCGGCGGGGGTGTTTACGAGTTGCTTCATTTTGTGGATTTGTGTATAGGTGGATTTGTTTATCTGGTGATTTGGTTATTTGGGGTGCTCAAGCTTGGTATTTGCGGCTTTTTTAGGTAAAACAGATATCAAGCTTGAGCACCCCAAATAACCAAATCACCGGATAAATGAATAACCAGAAAACAGAAAAAGCCCCATGAATCCCGACCAGCGGGATTGGAGCCTCC
>Ga0247844_1004930_pt1 | contig 17519 bp, 17 predicted proteins | sample LaCtaG_FD_192421 | JGI IMG/M metagenome (GOLD analysis project Ga0247844, IMG submission 192421) | Freshwater microbial communities from meromictic Lake La Cruz, Castile-La Mancha, Spain - LaCruzMarch201714.5m_1 | ecosystem: Environmental > Aquatic > Freshwater > Lake | place: Spain: Castile-La... | reverse complement strand
GAGCCGGGCTCGGCATGGCCGCTGTAAATCGGCATGATCGACAGGATCGGCTCCGGCGGCAGCGCCTCCTCGAGCAGGTAGTCGAGGTTCTCGTCGTCCTCCTCGCTGTCTCCGAGGAAGTTCTCGAAGACATTGTAAAAATACCCGCTGAGGATGCCCGGCGCGCTGGCCGCCGGGGAGCGGAAGGTGGATCCGCCCGGCGTGGGGTCGGGCGCGGTCACCACCGGCGGGATGACGATCTCGCCGAACGTGTAGCTGGCGGCGTTGACGTTTGTGCCGAGCACGATGCTGCGGATGAACTCGACGCCCGCGAAGCCTCCTGCCGTGCCGGCGCCCTCGAGCCCGTCGTTATAGCGCGAGGGCTGGACGACCTGCGAGAGCTGGTAGCCGGCCGCCGAGCTGGCGTAGAGGTTGGCGAACCGGAATCCGCCGGAGCCGTCGGTGGAAGCGGTGTAGAGGACCGGGCGGCCGTAGATGTCGCTGCCGCTGAGCTGGATGAGGTTCGCCGCGATGCCGGCTTCGCCCGCGTCGTGGCGGCCGTTGTTGTTGTTGTCCTCGTGCACCGACCCGGAGATGCTGGAGGGAAGGATTTCGCCAAACGTGTATCCAGCGGCGGACTGGGCGTCGCCGATCCGGATTCCGGTGATCGCGTCGGATCCGCGGCCGATCCCCGGGTTGGCGAGCAGCCAGGCGGCGGACTCGGTGCCGGGGGTGACGGTGCCTGCGGCCGTCGCGGCGTTGCCCGCCGCATCGGCCCCGTCGATGAACCCTGTGGGGGTGGTCTCGATGAGGCGGTAGCTGCCGGTCGAGAGAAGCCCCCTTGTGGAATCCCCGTTGGCGATGAACCCGGCGGTGTTGGCATGGTCGAAGAGGTAGTTGCCGAGCCCATCCGTGGTGGTCGTGACGGTCCGGTCATCCCCTGTTCCGAAAACCGTGTCGCCGCCGCTCCACTCCAGGCGGACGGAGGCCCCTGCAAGCCCTGGCTCGCCGGGGTCCTGGACCCCGTCGTCATCCAGATCGCTGAAGACCGTTCCCGCGATCGAGCCGGTGGTGTTCCCGAAGTCCTTTCCGGCGACCGAGGCTCCGGCCACGGCGATGTCGATCAGATCCCAGTTTTCCAGCGATCCGTAGCCGGCCAGCTGGGTCTCACGGATCAGGTAATTTCCGGAGATGACGGTTGCGAAGGCATACGTGCCGTTGGAGGCGGTGGTCGTCGTGTAAACGATCGAGTCGCCGGCGTTGAAGGTGCCGCTGTTGTCTGCATCCCAGATGAGGTCGATTGTGACTCCGCCGAGGCCGGTATCCGTCCCGCCGAAGGCCCCCGACTTGTCGAGGTCGTGGTAGCTGCGGCCGGAGACGGTAAGCGTCCCGATGTAGCCCCAGTCCACGGTGGTCAGGGTTTGGGTGCTGCCGAGCGCAAAGGTTGTGGTGTCGGCGGACGTGTTGCCGTCGAGGTCAAACGTGGCCACATACCCGGCGGGCAGGGTCGAGATGTCCACCATGGCCGTATAGGTGCCGCCGACCAGGCCGGTGATCGAGTAGGCGCCTGCGGCATTGGTGGTCGCGGAGGGCTCGGTCGCGGGGTTCCAGGTTCCGCTGCCGTCGATGTCGAGGAAGACGCGCGTGCCGGCGATCGGCGGCTCGAACACATCCTGCACGCCATCGCTGTCGGCATCATACCAGACGTAATCCCCGAGGAATACGCGCAGGTCATCCGGGGCAAGCCCGGGGATTCGGTCCGTGTCTTCCTGCGCAACCAGGGCCGCGCGCTCGACGCCACGCTCGTCCGGATCGAGCCCCGCGCCAACCGCAAAATCCGCTTCCCGCAGGTCACGGCGAGCGCAGGCGGGCCGATTGCCATCCGCCGCCAGGAGCAGCCCGGGGCTGAAACCACCGATGCCATGGAAATGGTCCAGCCCCACTTCGTGGCCGTAGCCACCCTCGTCGATCCCCCCCCCGCTCCTCTCCGGAGAGACCTGCCTCGTCCGCCTCCAGTCGCAGAAATCCCGCCCGCTCGCCATCTACGTGTGGGACCGGATCGAGCGCCTCATCCGCCACTACGCTGGGGCCTCGGAGCCGGCCTGACAGCTGGCGGAGCCAGGGGCCGGGCGCACCGGGCGCGGCCGCGAGGGCCGGCGGGATCGCAACGAATTTGTCACAATTTGCCGGTTGCTTCGGAGGGCGCTCCACCGTCTGCTGGGGGTTGTATGGACACGACCATCGTCAGCATTGATGCCCTTGAGATCTTGGACTCGCGGGGGAACCCCACCGTTTCGGCGACTGTTTATCTGGAGGGGGGCGGCTCCGGCACGGCTGCGGTGCCCTCCGGGGCATCCACCGGCGAGCGCGAGGCCGCCGAGCTGCGCGACGGGGATCCCGGCCGCTACAGTGGCAAGGGTGTCCGCCAGGCGGTCGCCAATGTCTGTGGCGAGATCTGCGAGGTGCTGTGCGGCATGGATGCCCTCGACCAGCGCGCCGTGGATGCCCGCATGATCGAGGTGGATGGAACCCCCAACAAGAGCCGCCTTGGCGCGAACGCGATCCTCGGCGTCTCCCTCGCGGCGGCCCGCGCAGCCGCCGACGCCCTCCAGCTGCCCCTCTACCGCTACCTCGGCGGGGCCAACGCGCACCTCCTCCCGGTCCCCTGCCTCAACGTCATCAACGGCGGCCGCCACGCGGACAACAACATCGATTTCCAGGAATTTAAAATCGTCCCGCACCACGCCGCCTCGTTTGCGGAGTCCATCCGCATGGGCCTCCAGACGTTTCATGCCCTCAAATCCCTTCTGCACGAGCGCGGGCTCGTGACCGCCGTCGGCGACGAGGGCGGCTTCGCCCCCAGCCTCTCATCCAATGATGAGGCCGCCGAAATCCTGCTCGACGCCATCCGCCGCGCCGGCTACGAACCCGGCCGCGACATCTCGCTCGCCGTCGATCCCGCCACCAGCGAGATGTGGGAGGACGGCCGGTATAAATTCTTCAAATCCGGAGGCCACACGATCAGCACCTCCGAGATGATCGCCATCTGGAAGCACTGGGTCGACCGCTACCCGATCGTCCTCCTCGAAGATCCCCTCGGCGAAAAGGATTGGGACGGCTGGAAGGAGATCACCCGCGAGCTGGGCTCCCGCGTCGAGCTGGTCGGCGATGACCTCCTCTGCACGAACCCCGCGATCCTCCGCGATGCCATCAGCGCCGGGGCCGCAAACGCGATCCTCATCAAGCTCAACCAGATCGGAACGCTCACGGAGACGCTCGACTGCATCCGCCTCGCCCAATCCCACGGCTACAAGTGCTACATCTCGCACCGCAGCGGCGAGACGGAAGACCCGTTCATCGCCGACCTCGCCGTGGCGACCGGGGCCGGCCACATCAAGACCGGTTCGGGCTGCCGGAGCGAGCGCATCGCCAAATTCAACCGCCTCCTCGCCATCGAAAAAGAGCTGGGCAGCTCGGCACGGTTCGCAAGCGACACGTTCCTCCGGGCCTGACCCCGGCCGCGGAAAATCGCCCGGATCCGCAGGAAACCGCGCTGGAAGTTTTTTGCGGCAGCGGGTATCGGTGAGCGCGTGCTCATCCAAATCGCTGCTCTGGGAGTTTGCTCGCTGATCGCCGCCGGGTTCCTCCGGCGTGCGGTGCCGCGTGCGCTGGCGAACCCGTGCGGGTTTCCGCAGGCCCCCTGGGGGGTTCCGGAGGCGCTGCTCACCGGGGGGCTCGTCGCGCTCTTTCTGCTGATGGCCGGGGGGTCAACATCCGGTCCGGCCCCGAAGCTGGGCCTGGAGGATGTGATCAAGGGGTTCGCGCTGTATGCCGGGCTGGTCTGCTTCATTCTGGGTTTTTTGGTGATGCGGGGGATCCCGGTGACCGGCGGTTTTGGGTTGCGGCGCGGGGGGTGGTCGCCGGCGGTGGTGGCCGGCTGGCTGGGGATGTGCCTGCCCGTGATCTACCTTTGCCAGGCGCTCGTCTATGCGTGGGGCGGCCCGGAGACCCGCCCGCAGCCGATCGTGGAATTCCTCCTCAGCAACCCGGGGTGGAGGGAGCGCGCGGCGGTGCTCGCGGTGGCTGCGGTCGCAGCGCCCGTGACGGAGGAGCTGATTTTCCGGGGCTGCCTCTATGGGATCGCGCGGGCGCGGTGGGGGCGCCTCGCGGGGATTGTTTTTTCATCGCTTCTCTTTGCGGCCATCCACTGGCATGCCCCGTCGCTGCCGGGGCTGACCATCCTGGCTGTCGGGCTGGCGCTGGTCTACGAGCGGTGCGGCTCGCTGTGGGCGCCGATCCTCATGCACGCGGGATTCAACGCGCTCACCATCGCCCTCGCCATCCTGTGGCCCGGGCTCGCCCAATGACTGGCGAAGACCGCCTGGTGGGCCGCTGGCTGCGGGGGCTTGAGGCCGGCGGGGACGTTTTGGTGGGCCCCGGCGACGACTGCGCCGTCGTGAGGACCACCCGGGGCCCCGGGTTGCTCAAGACCGATTGCGTGGTCGAGGACGTCCATTTTTTGCGGAGCCAAGATCCGGCGCGTGTGGGGTGGAAGGCGCTCTGCCGGCCCCTGAGCGACATCGCCGCGATGGGGGGCGTCCCCGGACAGGCGCTGGTCACCGTGATTTCCCCGCCGGACCTGGACCCCGCCTACTGGCAGGCATTCTACCGCGGGATCCGCAAGGCGGCGAGGCGGTTCGGTGTGGCCATCGCCGGCGGGGAAACGTCGCGCCAGCCGCAGGGCATCGCCGTCTCGGTCGCCCTGACCGGCTCGATGGACGGGGTGAAGCCCGTGCTTCGGAGCGGGGGACAAGCGGGCGACAGGCTCTTTGTCACCGGGCGGCTCGGAGGCTCTGCGGCGGGGCACCACCTCGACTTTCTGCCGCGCCTTGCGGAGGGGCGCTGGCTGGCCGGGAGCGCGGGGGCCTCCGCGATGATGGACCTGAGCGACGGGCTCGGAAGCGACCTGCCGAGGCTCGCCCGCGCCTCCGGGTGCGGGTTTCGTGTCGATCTGGCCCAGCTTCCGCTGCGACCGGGCGTGACAGCCCATCAGGCGCTCACCGACGGGGAGGATTACGAGCTGCTCTTCGCCCTGCCGTCCCGCAAGGCGGCCCTCCTCGCCGGGTGGCCATTCCCGAACACCCCGCTCACCTGGATCGGTGAGCTCTCCCCCCCGGGCGAAGTGCCCGATTCCTGGCCCGGCGGATGGGACCATTTTTCCGTTGTCAGAACCGGTGCCGTCGGGCAGCTTGCGGGCATTCCGGCGGCCGTTCCGCGCCGGAGGAAGCGACGCCCTGCATGATCCGCATCAACTACAAGCCCGCCGGGACCCCCCCGGCCACGCTCTTCGCCAAGGAGGGAGCAAAGAAGCGCGCAGAGATCAGCCTCATCCAGTATGACCCGGAGACGATCGAGGAGCTCGAGTTCGAGACCCTCGAGGAGCTGGTCGCGAAGCTGGATAAGACCAAGGTCAACTGGGTCAATATCGACGGCCTTGGAGACATCGAGCTCCTGAAGAAGCTGGGGGCCCACTTCGGGATCCATCCGCTTGCCCTCGAGGACGTGCTCGACACCGCCCAGAGGCCGAAGGTCGAGCATTTCACCTCCCACTTTTTCATCGTCAGCGAGATGATCTATTTCGACGACGCCGAGGAGCTGGCCTTCGAGCAGGTCAGCCTGTTCCTCGGAGAGTATTTCGTCATCACGATCCAGGAGGAGTGCGGCCATGATGTCTTCGAGCATGTGCGCTCCCGGCTCCGCGCGGGCCGCGGGTATGCCAGGAAGATGAAGGCCGACTACCTCGCCTACGCGCTGCTCGATGCGACGGTGGACCAGATCTTCCCCGTGCTCGAGGCGGTGGGGGACTCGATCGAGGATGTGGAGGAGGACCTGCTGGACAAGCCCCAGCGCTCCACCCTCAAGCGGCTCTACGAGTCCAAGCGCCTGCTCCTCCACCTGCGCCGCGCCTCCTGGCCCCACCGCGAGATTTTCAACACCCTCATCCGGGACGACACCGGCCTGATCGGCCACGAGACGCAGATTTTCCTGCGCGACTGCTACGACCACACGACCCAGATCATCGACATCATCGAGAGCTACCGCGACCTCACGGCGGGCCTCATGGACCTCTACCTCTCGAGCCTGGGGTTCCGCACGAACGAGATCATGCGCGTGCTCACCGTCGTGTCGGTGATGTTTATCCCGCTCACCTTCCTGGCCGGGGTTTACGGGATGAATTTCAACACCGAAGACAAGTGGAACATGCCCGAGCTGGACTGGCCGTTCGGATACCTCGCGTTCTGGTGCGTCTGCCTGTGCATCGTCGGCACGATGGCCCTGTTCTTTAAGCGCAAAAAATGGCTCTGAACTCGGTTTTGATCCTGACGGCCGGGTTTGGGGAGGGGCACAATGCGGCGGCCCACAACCTGGCCGCCGCGCTCCGGGAGAGCGGTGCGGCCTGCGGCGTTCACGACGTCTTTGAAGAGGCCTACGGGCCGGTCAACCGCCTCGTCCGCCAGATCTACCTGTTCGTCATCAACCATGTGCCTGCGGTTTGGCTCGTGATCTTTTGGATCCTGGACCGCACGGCGGTCGTGGGAGGCGGTATCGGGGTCTTTGGCCGCGCCGCGCGGCTCCTGGCCCGGCTGATCCGGGATCAAAAGCCCGACGTGATTGTGAGCACCTACCCCGGCTACGGGCACCTCATGGACCTGGTGAGGAGCCGGGGAGAGGCCGGCAGGGCGCTTGTCGTAACCATTGTGACCGACTCGATCACCGTCAACTCGGTCTGGTTCCGCTGCGGGGCCGATGCGTTCTTTGTTGCCAATGAGGAGACGGCGGAGGTGATGCGCTCTGCGGGGGTGCCGCCGGAGAAAATCCATGCGACAGGGTTTCCTGTTCCCCTGGAGTTTTCCGGGCCCGCACCGGAGCGCTCCGGGCCGCCCTACGAAGTGCTTTTCATGGTGAACTCGGCCCACCACCTCGCCTCCGACATCGTCGCCGCCCTTCTGCCGATTGAGAACATCCGCCTCACCGTCACGGTCGGACGCGACGGGGAGCTTGGCCGGATGCTTGAGCGCCTGGCAGCCGACAAGGGGGTTCCGCTGGAGATCCATGGGTGGACTCCCGGCATCGGGGCCCTGATCCGGCGCAGCCACCTCCTCATCAGCAAGGCCGGAGGCGCGACCGTGCAGGAGGCGCTCGCCGCCTGCACGCCCATGATCCTCACCCAGGTCGTCCCCGGGCAGGAGGAGGGGAATGCGCGCCTGCTGATCGAGAGCGGGGCGGGCGAGCTGGCGGCCGGCGCCCGGGAGATTGCCGCCGCCGTGCAGCGCACGTTTTCCGGCGGGGCGGAGGTTTACGCGCGGCGCCTCGAGGCCGCCAAGCGGCTCAGCCGCCCCGACGCCGCCCGAGCGGCCACCCGGATTCTTCGCACGCTCACCACATGAAAACACAAGCCGCCATCTTCGACATCGGGAACGTCCTCCTCCTCTTTGACTACACGAAAGCCGCCCGCCGGCTGGCGGAGAAGAACGGCCTGGCGTCGGATCCCGACCGGGCGCGGATCGCCGCAGCCAACCGCAGCCTCGAGCTCGGCCTCAGCACCCGCGACGAATTCCTTGCGGCCGTCCGGCCCGAGTTCCGCGACACGGGCGACCCCGCCGGGTTTGTGTCCATCTGGGAGGACATCTTCGAGGAGAACACCCGCATGACCTCGCTGGCCCGCCGGCTGGCCGAAAAGATCCCCGTCTTCCTGATCTCCAACATCGGGCCGATCCACCACGACCACATCCTCCGGACCTACGATGTCTTCCGGATTTTCCGGGATGGCGTCTACTCTTACCGGGCGGGGTTTCTGAAGCCGGCGCCCGAGATTTTTGAGATTGCAACCCGGCAGTTTGGAATCGAGCCAGCCAGCACGCTCTACTTCGACGACCTGAAAGAGAATTGCGAGGCTGCTGCGGCGGCGGGGTTCCGGGCGCACCACTACGACCCCCACCGCGCGGACCTCCCCGGAAGCTGGAATATTCCGCTTTAGGGCTGCCGCCGGCGATTGACCGGCCGCCCGGAATCTGATTAGCATGGTTTCCGCATGGCAACGATCTTCGTCAACCGTGACCGGAAGAGCCTCGGGCAGTTCAACGAGCAGGAGGTTTCGAATGGCCTGGCCGCAGGAAACCTTCTCCCCACAGACCTTGCCTGGCAGGAAGGCATGGAGGCCTGGCAGCCGCTCTCCACATTTGAAAACCTCCCGCCCCCTGGAGCCGCCCCCGCCATCCCCACCAGCCCCCTCGAGAAGTTCCGCAACTTTGAGCCGAACCGCCTGAAGCCCGGGCGCATTTGTTTCGGCGAGTGCTTTTCGAAGGCCTGGGGCACGTTCTCGACGAGCTGGGGGGTGAGCATCGTCGCGACCATCCTCTTTTTTGTCATCTCCTTTGCCGTTCAGGTGCCCATGCAGCTGTCCCAGGTATTGATTGAGAAATTTGGCGGGCCGAAGGGGTCCGGGGACCCGATGATGATGGTGGCCGCGATCGGGGTCTTCGCGTTTTTCTACCTGCTGGCCTCGGCGGTCTCGATCATCATCTCGACGGGATACATCTTCTTCTTTGTCACCTCCCTGCGCACCAAGGCGAACATCGACGCCCTGTTTGCGGGGTTCCGCAAATCCGCTTGGCTCCAGATCCTTCTGGCCCAGCTCGTCTGGGTGGCCGCCCTCATGGTGGTGATCCTCGTGTTTGTTGTTCCCGGAGCGGTGCTGACCGCGATGATGAAGTCCGAGATCCCCGTCATTGTGAGCGTCGTGCTGCTCATGATCCCGCTGACCTACGTGAGCGTGCCGATCATGTTCGCCTTCCCGCTCATCGTGGACAGGGGTATCGGGTTCCGGGAGGGGCTGACCACCGCGTTCAAAACCGTCAGCGCCCAATGGTTTTCGGCGCTGGGGATCCTGATTCTCGTGGGCCTTGTGGCCATGTCGGGGGTCATTCTCTGCTGCGTGGGGATGCTGGCGACCCTCCCGATCGCCTACCTGGTTTACGCGCAGGCCTACCGCCAGATGTTCGGCGACCCGGACTCCGCCGCCGTCGATTGAGCGGAGGCTCCCCCGCTGGCGCATGACCCCTCTTGTCCTTCTTGTCGGATTTCTTGGCGCAGGAAAAACGACGTATCTGCGCGAGCTTCTCCCGCAGCTTCGCTCGCGCGGGCTTGACCCCCACGTCATCATCAACGACTACCAGAATGCCCGCGTGGATGCCGAGCAGCTCCGCGAGCTGGCCGGCTCGATCGTCCCGATCTCGGGCAGCTGCGTGTGCTGCGGCTCCCGCGAGGAGCTGACCGGCGCGATGAGCAACTTTCAGCATGCGCCGAACCGCGTGCTCGTCATCGAAACAAATGGCACAACGGACTCCGGAGAGTTGATCGAGATGCTTGCGATCGATCCGGCGCTCCGCTCGTTCACCCCGCCGATCCAGCTCTCGGTCATCGACGGCCAGCGCTGGCAAAAGCGCTTCTGGCACAATGCGCTCGAGCTGGCCCAGGTGCGGACAGCCGGCTATTTGTTCATCTCGCGCCAGGAGGAAATCGGCCCGGCCCGCCAGCAGAAAGTGGAGGAGTCGCTCGCGAGCCACGGGCTGAATGCACCGCGCGTGGACCCGGCCGCCCTGGCCGCGGAGATTGCCGCCGTCGCCGGGGCCGTCGAAAACATCCCGGCCCGCAGCGACCCTGCCCACCCGGATGGCTGCGCCTGCCACCACCACGAGCACCATGAGCCCCACGACGCCCATCACTTCGCCTCCCTGCAAATCGACCTGCCGGATGTCGTCTCCCGCCGGGCGCTAGAAACATTTTTGTCTCGGCTTCCCCGCGAGGTCATCCGTGTCAAGGGCCTCGCGCGCCTCTCGGAGTCCTCCGAGGAATACCACGTTTTCCAGCGCGTGGACGATGCGGCCACCCAGTGGCTCCCGGTTGGCCGGGTCACGCGTCTGAGCCACCCGCTCGTGATCCTGATCGGGCCCTCGATCGATCCGGAGCCCATCCGCGCTTTGTCAGCAGGGCTTTTCGAGTCCTGAGCGCAGCTACCGCGGCCGGAGGGATTTGGCAGCGAGGGTCAGCAGGTAGGCGCCCATGGCAACCAGCACGATCGTGGCCCCGCTCGCGGTGTCCCAATAGTAGGAGAGCATGAGCCCGCTGACCCCCGACACCAGCGCGATGGCGACGGAGAAGATCACATACTGCCGCGTGTCGGCGGCTAAGTTGCGCGCGGCAGCGGCGGGGAGGATCAGCAGCGAGTTGATGATCAGGATCCCCACCCAGCTCAGGTTCATCGTCACCACCATCACGATCGCGGCCACAAAAAAGACCTGGATCCACCAGATGCTCAGGCCGCGGCTGCGGGCCAGAGCGTCGTTGATGCCCACCAGAAGGATCCGGTTGTAGAACAGGAGGAGCCCGCCCCCGACCAGCACGAGGGTCAGAAAAAGCCAGCCGATTTCCTCCGGCGTAATGCTCAGCAAATCCCCGATCAGGTAGCGGCTGAAGCTGCTGAAATTTCCCCCGCGCGAGAGCAGGACGATCCCCAGTGCAATGCTGAACGACATGCAGAGCGAAATGATCGTGTCCATCGAGGAGCGCGTCACCCGGTGCAGGACGAGGATCCCGAGGCCCAGCAGCATCGAGAAGCCCACAAGGGCCACCAGCGGGTCCGCCAGCCCCAGCAGAACGCCAAGGCCCAGACCGGTCAGCGAGGCGTGCCCGATCGCATCGGAAAAAAAGGCCATCCGGTTGTTCACGACCAGCGTCCCCATGATCGCGAAGAGCGGGGACACCAGGATCACGGCAACCATCGCGTTGCGCATGAACCCATACCTCGCCCACTCGAACGGCAGGCCGGAAAGAAGGTCGATCGCCCCGCTCATCACGGCAGGGGCCCAACCGCAGAGCTGGCCCGGGCGTTGCGGTGCCGGCCCGAAGCGGAGGGGGCAGGCGCCGCGCTCCAGGGCCCGCCTCCGGCGGACAAGAAAATTCGGGCCACAGCGAGGCAGGGCGCGTGAGTCATGCCGCCGAGATTAAGAGGGTTTCCGGGAATTCCAAAACGAATTTTATTAGCGGGGCGGCCTGGCTTTGTCGCCGTCGCGATACCAGAGGATCCCGTATTTGCGGAGGTTGGCCACGAGGGCGCGGAGGTTGTCGGCGGTTTCGCGATTGGAGATGAGGGTTCCGAGGGCGCCCTGGCCCTGGCGGACCTCCCGGACGAGGCCCCGGATGTCGGAGAGGGCGCGCGCGAGCTCGTCGGCGGCTTTTTTTGCCGAGTCCATCGTCCCCTTCCCGCTTTCGATCGCGGAGTCGGCGTTGGCCACGACGGAATCGACCTTGGCCGAGGCGGCGGCGAGCGAGGCGCTGGAGGTCTGGAGGTTTTTGAGGGTGTCGCGCAGGGAGGCGACCCCCTCCTCGTTCAGCAGCCCGTCGTCAAGCTTTTTGACGACCGAATTGACATTGCCCACCGTCGTGCGCAGCTCCGCGACGAGCGCGCCGGCATCATCCGCCATGCCCGCAAACCCGCCGCCGGCATTGACCCCCTTCAGCGTCGAGCCGGGCTCGATCGGGGGGGAGGACTTCGCATTTTCCTTGAGGTTGATCTCGACATACTTGTCGCCGAGGAGGCCGGAGCTTCCGATCGAGAACTCGCTCGCGCTGGGGATCTCGACGTTGTCAAAAATCCGGAGGTCGACCGCGACGCCGTTCATGTCGGGGAGGATGACCGGGTTGTTCATCACGCGGCCGATCTTTGCGCCGGCGAGGAGGACCTCGGACCCGCGCATGAGCCCGCTGGCGTTGGGGAACTCGACGCGGAGGTTGTAGTAGCGCTGGATCCCCTCTCCCAGGCGGCCGAAATACACGAGCATGAGCCCGATCGTGATGAGGCCGATGAGGATAAAGATCCCGACTTTGATCTGGGTGGAGCGTTCTTCGCTGGTCATGGTTGTTTGGCTTTCAGTAAACGGTTTCCCCGGAGCGGCCCTGCACAAAATCGCAGACGACCGGATCCCGGGATTCCCGGAGTTCGTTGGCGGAGCCGAGGAAGTGGATGCGTCCCTCGTTGAGGAGGGCGACCCGGTCGGCGATATGGTTGCAGCTGGTCATGTCGTGGGTCACCACGATGGAGGTCACGTGCAGCTCGCTCTGGAGGTGGCGGATCAGCCGGTTGATGCTGTCAGAGACGATCGGGTCCAGGCCGGCGGTGGGCTCGTCGTAGAGGATGACATCCGGCGGCGAGATGATCGCCCGCGCGAGCGCGACGCGCTTGCGCATCCCGCCGCTCAGGTTGACCGGCATCTTGTGGGAGTGCCCGGTCATGTTGACCATCGCGAGCGAGCGGGACACCTTCTCGGCAACGACCCCGCGGTCGCGCTCCCCGCGCTCGCGCAGCGGGAACGCGACGTTGTCAAAGACGTTCATCGAGTCGAAGAGCGCCCCGTCCTGGAAGAGCATGCCGACCTTGCGGCGCACCGGCTCGAGCTCGCGCTCGGTGAGCGAGGTGATCTCGCGGCCCTCGAAGATGATGCTGCCGGAAACCGGGCGCATGAGCCCGATCAGGTGGCGCAGGAACACGCTCTTCCCGCCCCCGCTCTTCCCGAGCAGGACGAGGGTCTCGCCGGGGAAGACATCCAGCGAGAGGCCCCGTAGGATCTCCTGGCCGCCGATCCGCTGCACGAGGTCGCGGACGCTGAGGAGGGGGTCCGCTCTCATTGGCCGGCGGGGAAGAAGATGTTGAGGGCCATCGTGAGGAAAAAGTTGGAGATCAGGATCGCGAGCGACGAGGCCACCACCGTCGCGGTGGTCGCGCGGCCGACCCCGACCGCCCCATCCTTCGCCCGCAGGCCCTCCCGGCAGCTGATAAAGACGATCAGGCCGCCGAAGGCGAAGCCCTTCGTCAGCGACATGAGGATGTCGCTGCCCTCGGTGAACTTCTGCATGTTGGCAAGAAAATAGGCCCCGTTGATGTTGAGCACCTCGACCCCGACGTAGTAGCTGGCCAGGACCCCGAGCCCGACGCACTCGACCACGAGGATCGGCATCGAGATCAGCATCGCCAGCGCGCGCGGAACCACGAGGTAGTCGACCGGGTTCACCGCCAGCGCCCGCAGCGCGTCGATCTGCTGGGTCACCTTCATCGTGCCGATCTCCGCGCTCATCGCGGCACCCACCCGCCCCGCAACCATCAGGCCCGTCAGCGCCGGCCCCAGCTCGCGGAACATCGCCAGCGTCACCACCGGCCCGACCGCGGTCTCCATGTTCAAGCTGGCAAACTGGAAATACGCCTGCGCAGTGAAGACCGCGCCCGTGAAGGCCCCCGTCACCACAACGACCAGCTGGGATCCGAACCCGATCTCGGCGATCTGCCGGATCGTGAGTCCGACGCGGATCCGGCCCTTGGCGATCGATCCAAACGTCCCGCCGGCCAGGAGCGCCAGCTCCCCGAGGGAGGCCAGGGCCGACGAAAGGAGGCCGCTCACGATGGATATCAACTGCATCGGGACTGGCAGCCGCAGCGGCTGGTGGCGGCCAAAACTCAAGCGATGCGCTGGGTTTTTTTCTTCGTGCTGAACTCCGGGGGAAGGTGACCGACGAATTTGGCCTCCAAGCTCAGCTTGCGGAAAATGGATTCGAGATCGTGCTGGACCGGGACATCGCCACTGAACTCCATGTAGATGATGTCGTGGTTCGTATCGACTTTGTAACGCAGCCCCGGGAGCACATCGAGCTCCAAGGCCAGCCCCATCATCTTGTCCGGCTGGCGGACTCCGGCCGCATAGACCTCCAGTTCGATCATGAATCCAGCGTCCTCCGGCCCGACTGTGAAATCAAGAATCAAATTCACCGTCGGAGGTTTCCCCCCGGAGGCGATGTTGAAGAAGGGCACGACCCCGCTGCTGATCCCCGGGAGCATGCCATCCCGTTTTTCCGCGGTTCGCTCATCGGGGGAGGAAATTCGGGTTTGCCTCACGGCGGGTTTCAAGCGATCTTCCCGGCGAACCCTAAACGAAAGAAGACCACCATGGAAATCACCACCCCTGTCGGAGCCATCCTTGACACAAAAGGTCACCAGATCTGGTCCGTCGGACCGGATGCCACCGTCTATGAGGCCATCGAGCTCATGGCCCAGAAAAATGTTGGCGCCCTTCCCGTGCTGGATGGCAAGACCCTGCTCGGGATGATCTCCGAGCGCGATTACACCCGCAAGGTGATCCTCCAGGGCCGCGCCTCGAAGGGCACCCGTGTCATGGATATCATGACCGGCAAGGTCATCACCGCCTCGCCCGGGGATTCGGTAGAGGACTGCCTCGAGACGATGACGAACAACCACATCCGCCACCTCCCGGTCGTCGAGGGGGGCGAGCTCGTCGGCCTCGTCTCGATCGGGGACCTCGTGAACTGGATCATCATCGCCCAGTCGAACCAGATCGACCACCTCGAGCGCTACGTCACCGGATCGTATCCGGCCTGAACCTGCGCGCGAACCTGAACGGCGGACTTCGAAAATCTGCTGTGCAGGGTGAGGGATTTGCGGCCTATTGGCTGGCATGCCCGACGAAATCATCCCGGACCTTCAGGCCTGCGTGCTCTGCGAGGACGTCCGCCAGGAAGCCAACGGGCAGCAGACCCTGGTCGGGGTCATCGGGATGATCCCCGCGCCCGTGATGCCCATCGGGTTTTTCAAGCTGTGCCTGTGGACGCGCTGGTGCGGAGGCACGGGTTCGTTTCTGCAGACCTCGCTGATCCTCCGGCCCGATGACGACGAGCCCATCGCCCAGAGCGAGGTCCAGTTCACCCTTCCCTCGCTGGAGGCGCACGCGACGAACGTGCATGTCTTCGGCGGCCTCCAGCTCACGGGATACGGCCTCTACACCGTGGAGGTCCGGGTTGACGGCCAGCTGCGCCTTCGATTTCCCGTGCCCGTCGTTCCCGTCCAGCAGCCGCCGGGGTCCTGATCCCGCCTTGGCTGGCCGGGGGGGCCTCAGCGCGCGAGCGCGAGCTTGCGCTTCACATGGGCGATGATCGCCGCATGCACGCCGATGGCCACGGCCAGGCCGAGGGCCTGCATGGTCCAGGTGACGCCCGTCGCGCCCGTGATGGAGAAAAGCCCGAAGCCCGCGAGCGGAACAAATAGGAGGACGGCCGTCGCCAGGCCCGGGTTGTATTTTTTCATGATCACCGCCTGCCCGATGTGCCCGGCGGAGTTCACCAGGGGCAGGTAGAGGGCCATCAGCCCCCAGCCGGGCGCGAGAAAGACGGCCAGGTAGAAGGCTGTCAGGTCGACAGCCCAGACGCCGGCCGAGTTGATGACAAACGTTGCCGGGCGGGAGAGGACCTCCACCCCGTGCCCGATCGTGGCATTGGTGAAATTGCGGAAGCGGTCGCCCGCATGCTCCTCGAGCTGGTGCAGCATGTAGAGAGGCAGCTGCAGGAACACCCAGAAGATCGCGCTGCCGGCCAGCACCCAGACCGCCGGAGCGAGACAAAGCAGGATGAGCCCGCAGAAGGCCGCCGCCCCGGGCCAGTTCCAGCGCGTGACAAGCCAGTTGAATGCCGGGCCCATGGGTCAGAGGCCCAGGCGGTCGAGGCCGCGGCGGACCCCCGCAAAGAGGAGATCGATTTCCTCCCGCGAGATGATGAGGGGCGGCGACATGGCGATCAGGTCGCGGATGCCCCGGACGATCACGCCCTCCTCGCGGATGAGATTCGAAGCCTTGAGCCCGAGGGTGTTCGGGGTGTGCGCGGCGCCCGGGCGGGGCACAAGCTCGACGGCGCCGATCAGGCCGGTCCCGCGGATCTCTGAGACCGCAGGGTGCCCCGCCAGGCCGAAGAGCTTCTCCTGAAAGTAGGGCCCGACATCGTCCCGCACGCGCGGGATCAAGCCAAGGGAATCGATGGTCTCGAGGTTGGCGAGCGCGGCCGCCGCGCAGGTCGGGTGCCCGGAATACGTGAACCCGTGCGCAAAGTAGCCGCCCTGGAAGAGCGCCTCCGTGATCTCGTCGCTGAGCATCGTTGCCCCGAGCGGCAGATACCCGCTGGTCAGGCCCTTCGCGAGCGTCATGATATCCGGGTCAAGCCCCCAAAGCGTGCTCGCAAACCAGTCTCCCACGCGCCCGAATCCGGTGATCACCTCGTCGGCAACAAAGAGGATCCCGTTCTCCCGCAGGAGCTCGCGCAGCGCCGGGAGATAGCCCGGCGGGGGAGGGATGACGCCGCCGGCTCCCTGCACGGGCTCGACGAACATCGCGGCAATTGTATCGGCCCCCTCGCGGGCGATGATGCGGGCGGTTTCCTCCACGCACCAGCTGCCGTAGGAGGCGGGATCCAAGTCGGACTTCACGCCGTAGGGGTGCGGCCCGGGGACGTGGAGGAAGCCCGGCAGCGGCAGGCCAAAAGGCTCATAGCAGGTGGGCAGCCCCGTCATGCTCGTCGTCGCCAGCGTGACCCCGTGATACGAAAAGGTGCGGGAGAGCACCTTGAACTTCTGAGGCTTTCCGCGCAGTTGGAAATACGCCCGGATCGCCTTGAGGGCGGTCTCGTTGGCCTCGGACCCCGAGTTGGAGAACACCGTCCGGTTGAGGCGGGCGGGCGCGCGCTTGGCGAGGAACTCGGCCACCCGGATGGGCGGTTCGGTGGTGCTGTTGAAAAACGAGGGATAGTAGGGCAGGCGCTGCATCTGGCTGTGCACGGCCTCCACAATCGCGGAGCAGTTGTATCCGACGTTCACGCACCAGAGGCCCGCCAGCCCATCGAGGAGCGCGTGCCCGTGCTGGTCGGTCAGGAAGCAGCCTTCGCCCGACTGGATCAGGTGCGTCCCGACATCGTGCATGTCCAAGTGGTGGGTGAAGGGGTGGAGGTGGTGGGAACGGTCCAACTCATGGAGTTCGGCCAGCGACAAGGGCGTGCTCATGCCATCAGCCTAGCAGGTTGCAGCGCTTTTCCAAGGCTGCCGCAGGACAATTCTTGCCGGGTTTCGGCGAATTCCCCATGATCCCGCCATGACGTTCCTCAACCCTGCCGCCACCGTTTTCATCCCGGACGGGCTCCCTCCGGATGCCGCCTGGAGGCGTGTGTCTCACCTTGGCATTGGAGCCCACCACGATGATCTGGAGTTCATGGCGTTCCACGGGATCGTGGCTTGCTTTGATCATGCGGGCGGGAACTGGTTTGGCGGGGTGACCTGCACGGACGGGGCGGGAAGCGCGCGCACCGGCCGCTACAGCGATTTCACGGATGAGCAGATGCGGGACGTCCGGGTTCGGGAGCAGAACGCGGCGGCGGTGGTCGGGCGTTACGCCGCCATGGCGCAGCTCGCCTACCCCAGCAGCCGGCTCCTCCCGGACCGCTCCCGCCTCGAGGCCGATCTGGAGGCGATCCTGCGCGCGGCTCAGCCGCAGGTTGTTTACACGCACAACCTGGCCGACAAGCACGATTCGCACATCGGGGTCGCTGCGGCCGCGCTTTCCGCCATCCGCCGCCTCGAGCCCGGGATCCGGCCGCGCCAGGTC